>JAAUXU010029801.1_pt1 | contig 15044 bp, 6 predicted proteins | sample 7278151 | NCBI WGS metagenome assembly JAAUXU01 (sample SAMN14350113, study PRJNA611818) | marine sediment metagenome | isolation source: surface marine sediment (1.8m) | place: French Polynesia: Moorea | collected 2018-08 | reverse complement strand
TTGTCAAACCACATGTGGGCCACAGTCATCCTGTTCTGGGTCAGGGTGCCAGTCTTGTCTGAGCAGATGGTAGAGGTGGAGCCAAGGGTCTCCACAGCCTCAAGGTTCTTGACCAGGCAGTTCTTGGAGGCCATGCGCTTGGCGGTGAGTGTCAGACACACGGTGACGGTGGCCAGCAGACCCTCCGGCACATTGGCCACAATGATACCAATCAGGAAGATAACAGCATCCAGCCAGTGGTAACCAAGGATGAAGGCAATGATGAAGAAGGTGACTCCGAGGAAGACAGCCACCCCAGTGATGATGTGGATGAAGTGAGCAATCTCCTTGGCAATGGGTGTTTCTCCAGTATCAAGACCAGAAGCCAATCCTGCAATTCTTCCCATTACTGTATAGTCCCCAATGTTCACCACAATGCCTTTAGCTGTTCCCTCAACAGCATTGGTAGAGAAAAAGGCTAGATTTCTTGTTTCCAATGGGTTCTCATGTGTATAATCAGGGCTTCTTACTTGTGGCTCAGACTCTCCAGTCAGAGATGAATTGTCAACTTTCATGCCTCTTGCCTCCAGCACCCTGATATCAGCTGGGATCCTGTCTCCAAACTTGACTTCAATGATATCTCCCATTGTCAGTTCTTCGGCCTTGATAGTTATCTTCTCTCCATCACGGATGCACAGGGCATACTGGGGGACCATGTTCTTGAAGGACTCCATGATCTTGGATGACTTTGACTCTTGGTAGTAGGAGAAGACACCAGTGATGACCACCACAGCTGTCAGGACAATACCAAGATACAAGTTATCATCAGGTGGTTCTTCCATGGTGGTTGCCTGGATGGAGTAGGCAACAAAGCAGAGCACAGCTCCCAGCCACAGGAGCATGGCAAAGCCTCCAAACAGAGCCTGGAGGAACTTGACCCATTCTGGAGTGGTGGGGGGTGGGGTGAGTGCGTTGGGTCCATCCCGCTCCAGGTTGGCCTTGGCCTGAGAGGCAGTCAGCCCGGTGTTTGGATTGGTGCCATAGCGCTTGTAGACCTCCTCTACGGAAAGCTTGTGCACATCGACCTCCAACTCCTTCTTCAGATCATCAAGCTTCTCCTTTCCCTCTGCAAGAACAAGAAAGAAAGGACGACCGTTGGTGACGCCTGGATTTTTGCCTGTCCGCCAATCGTCCGACCACAAAACGAAAAAGTGGATTGATTGTAGGGGATTTAATTGCGAGCAAAGGTTGACCGTTGACCGAGATGCATCGATGGAACAAAAATATGAACCAAGGAGGAGAAGACATACAAAGTCGTTCGTGCCAAATAATGGATTCAACTTAACAGTGCTACAACGGAACGTAGGAGGCGAACAACAATGTGTAACCAAAGAAGAAGGATGTGCCCGCCAGAAGTACGATGGACGTGGGACGCAAAGAGAACTTGTGCGAAATAAAACAAAAAGTCAGCGGTGCGGTGGTGTGGAGTATACGTAGAGTGCAGAAGCAGGGGAAAAAAAGTTGTACGAAAGAGCGCCAGGATAGCGAAACGGAAAATCACCGGTCTGCGGTAAGTTCTTGCACTGGACAGTGATCGAGCAAGGGATACCGTAGCAAGGTATATTGTGCATCGTACGTACACGTCATGCAATGGAGAAGAAAGTTTAACTAAAATCGAGGCTTTGAGTAATACTCGAGAAGGAAAAGGACGGACTCCAGTCGCGCCACTGGCGCTGGAGTTTTCCTGCTTTGAATAGAGTCTGACTTGGATAGCAAAAGTACGAAACGAAAAAAAAACGCATACAGTTTTACTTATACTACTGTGTACTGTGCAGCGCATACGGAAAGAGCGCGCGAAGGACCATTCTCGAAAAGAAGTTTCCTTCTTTGTTTTTCGTCATTTGTCGCGCAACTGAAATACTGCAATTGTTTCGTCGTCCTCATAGGCGCAGAAAATCCCGTGCCCGTAAGCCTACTGTACTCTTCTCAAAACAGCGATTCTGTTCGTAGGAATATGGACACTTTTTGGCAACTTTTACTTCAACTTAAAATCTTGCGTGTACAGAAAGAAAGAGGCGCTTGAGCTTGATACCGCACCTACCATTTCCAGAGCCTTTGCTAACTTTGCAAAAAAAAAACCTTCATACTCATACACCCTTTTTGATACCTCTAGCACAGACTATTTATTAATCTACTACTCGATATTTCAAATATGATAGGTTGTACGGTGTGTACACGTCCTTCGGTCAACCTATGATCATAGAGACTCGGTTCTACTCTACGTGAATTTCATTTTGTGCTTGGAACGCTTCGTTTATTTTTCAACTACGTGTGTGTTACAATGTCTGTGTACCGTACGTTACGTGTACCACTGTACCTCCATACCCTTTCAACGCTGGTTTTTTTTGACAAATCCGTCCATTTTTGGCTGGTGCGTCTCAACCTAAATTTTAGTGGGGTCAATTCTTTGCAGCTTTTTGCGGAAGATTTTTCTCCCGAGCTCGATAAGGTACTTTCATTTGCTTAGAGAGAGAGAGAGCGAGAGAGAGGACAGTGGGAGGGCGGCAACGGCATAAATAGCTTATTGTGCAGAGGTTTCAGCGAGCAAAATTATGCATTGATCATTCTTCTTCGTTGTGGCGATTTTTTATCGGGCAAACCAGAACTGCTTTTTGCGGAGAGCGGCGACTTCTTTGGTAAACTAGACATTGCTTATTTTCTTGTATATAGGAACGCTCTCATTTTTTTCTTTTTTTGGCTTAGTAATAGGTCTCTTGTTCGACCCACCCCCCTGGGTACTTGCGCAGAATGTACTTGCGGCTTTCATCATACACAAAAATCAAAATGGAAAAGGGGAAGGCAGGGAACCACCACCCAAACTTCAGTGGGTACATCCTCAGGCCCTTGTCCATGCCAGGAGTGTAGGAAAGGAAGATTGCCAGGCAGGTCTCAAAGACAAGTCCAAAGTTCATAACCCAGTTGTTCATGCCTTGCTGGAAGACGGAGTTCTTCCTTGTTTTGCAGATAATGAGGTCAGCCCACTGCACCACGACAATGGAGGCAAAAAAGGCAGTGTGACAGGTGTACTCTAGGATCTTCCTGTCCTTGTATGTCCACTCTTGCCCATAGGAGTCTGTCAGATCATTGATTGCCTTGGAATCCCAGTGCTTGCGCAGTCCAAAGAGGTCTCCTGGCCAGAAGCCATTCTCAGCCATGATGACAAAGTAGACAAAGAAGCCAGCTGCTGCTTGGATCATTCCAATTTGGCCATAGGCAATGGATATAAGTCTTTCATTTACCAGCTTGTCTGTGAATGGGTTTCTTGGTTGCCTTTTCATGATGTCAGCTTCTGCTTTTTCATAGGCTAGTGAAATGGCTGGCACCATGTCAGTTCCCAGATCAATGCAGAGGATGGTCACAGTTCCCAGGGGCAGGGGCACATCTGCAATAATAAAGAGTAGAAAGGGGGAGATCTCAGGGATGTTGGAGGTCAGTGTGTAAGCAATGGACTTCTTCAAGTTGTCAAAGATGAGCCTGCCCTCCTCCACACCGGTGACGATGGAGGCAAAGTTGTCATCAAGCAGAATCATGTCAGCGGCCTGCTTGGAAACATCAGATCCAGCAATACCCATGGCAACTCCGATGTCAGCCTTCTTGAGGGCAGGGGAGTCATTCACACCATCTCCTGTCACTGCCACAATGGCTCCCATCCTCTGGCAACCTTCTACAATGATGAGTTTCTGCTGGGGAGATGTTCTAGCAAAGACAATCTCGTTGTGATGTTGTAGAATGACATCAAGCTGGTCTTGGGATATATCCTTGAGTTCACCACCATGAATAACAGCTGCAAAAGCCTCTCTTGAGCTTACTTCACTGACTGGGACTCCTCTGCGTGCAGCAATGTCCTCAACTGTTTCATTTCCTTCTGAGATGATTCCCACAGACTTAGCAATAGCTTTGGCTGTGATTGGATGGTCACCAGTCACCATAATGACTTTTATCCCTGCTGATCGACAACGGCCAACTGCATCTGGTACAGCAGCTCTAGGAGGGTCAATCATGGACATGAGACCAACAAACCTAAGTCCCTTAAGGGGGAAAGTTGGCTCATCTGGATCAAAAGTGTAGCCATCAGGGAACTCATCCACAGGAAGCCTGAAATCACAAAACCCAAGAACTCTCTCTCCTAGTCCTCCAAGCTCCATGTATGCCTCATTGAATTTGTCCACCCACTCTTCATTAAGGACTAGGTCTTCCCCATTGATGCTTATGGTGCTGCATCTCTCAATGATTCTTTCAGGAGCCCCTTTCATAGCAAGTAGGTAGCGCTTGTCGTCGTCATTTGTCCTGTGTACTGAGACTTGATACTTGTTTGTTGAATTAAAAGGAATCTCGCAGACCTTTGGATTTTGGTTTCTTCTTTCTATGGCTTTTCCAATAGTGAGCTCAACACACTTCAGGATGGCAGCTTCAGACGCATCTCCATTCACTTCTCTCTTAAGTACAGCAGTCCCTGATTGTCCTGGCTTGAATTCTGCTCTGTTGCAGAAAGCAGCCACCCTAGAGAGATTCTTGAATCCTTCACTATCTTTGTTGAATCCAGATCCTGTTTGGTCCTCTGATGTATCTGCTTCAACAATGTTTCCATCAAACCACATGTGAGCAACAGTCATCCTGTTTTGGGTCAGGGTCCCAGTCTTGTCAGAGCAGATGGTGGATGTTGATCCTAAAGTCTCCACAGCCTCCAGATTTTTGACAAGGCAGTTCTTGGATGCCATGCGCTTTGCTGTCAGGGTAAGACAGACTGTGACAGTTGCCAGCAAACCCTCTGGTACATTGGCCACAATGATGCCAATCAGGAAGATGACAGCATCCAGCCAGTGGTACCCAAGAATGAATGCTACAATGAAAAATGTCACACCAAGAAAGACAGCAACTCCAGTAATAATGTGGATGAAGTGAGCAATTTCCTTTGCAATGGGAGTCTCTCCACTTCCCAGGCCTGAGGCCAAGCCTGCAATCCTTCCCATAACTGTGTTGTCTCCAATGTTCACAACTATGCCCTTCGCAGTACCCTCCACAGCATTGGTAGAAAAAAATGCCAGGTTCTTTGTCTCAAGAGGGTTTTCATTGGTGAAGTCTGGGCTTCTGGACTGGGGCTCAGACTCTCCTGTCAGAGAAGAGTTGTCAACCTTGAAACCCCTACATTCAATCACCCTCAAGTCTGCAGGAATCCTATCACCAAATTTGACCTCAACCACGTCTCCAACTGTCAGTTCTTCTGCTTTCATCGTTGTCTTTTCGCCATCTCTCAGGCACAGGGCATACTGGGGCACCATGTTCTTGAAGGACTCCATGATCTTTGATGACTTTGACTCTTGGTAATAGGAGAAGACCCCAGTGACAATGACAACCACTGTGAGTACGATCCCCAGGTAGAGATTGTCGTCTGGAGGCTCTTCGAAAGTGGTGGCCTGAATCGAGTAGGCCACAAAGCACAAAATCGCCCCCACCCAGAGCAGGAGAGAGAAACCCCCAAACAGGTTCTTGCAGAACTTCACCCATTCTGGGGTGGTTGGGGGAGGGGTCAGTGCATTGGGCCCGTCCCTCTCAAGATTGATCTTTGCCTGCTTGGAGGTGAGGCCCTTGGCGGGGTCTGAGTGCAGCCTCTGGTACAGTTCCTCAATTGGGATCTTGTGGACATCGAGCTCAAGCTCCTTCTTCAGGTTGTCCAAGTTCTGGTCCTTATCTAAAAGGAGACAAAAAGCGGAAAGAGCGAACTCGTAAAAAGTTTGCATTTTCGAAACTCTTTCGGGAGGTGACTTTGTTTTGCGGAGTTTTTTTCGGGGGGGAACAGAAAGGGTATGCTTGCCTTGGGAAACATTGTCTCAATGGTATTTTTTACTTTGATGCGGGATTTCCCTTGCTTGTATGCCAAACCACCCACCCCCCATTTTATTGCTGAGAGCGAAATCTGTACTACTAACACCGAATTTACCGTACACGGTAATAAAACATTGAACAACGATTATGAAGCTGGGCAACTATAGGCGAGAAACCAAGGAAAGTAAAGGAAAATAGAGAAAATGTGGCGTCCGTGGAGGAAAAAGGAAGGTTATAGGAGGAGGCGATAGAACACTCGAGTGATCCCAACGATGGCGATTTTTTTTTACTTTCGACGGTCATATAGTCACACCGTGGCTGCAAAATACTACTTTTTGTCTCTCCTCCACAGAAAAGATTCTTATGTTTGGCACCCTTTTGCTTATTGAGCTTTTCACAAAAAAAGGTTTGACCATCGTGAGACTCTCTCTCCTTTCTTTACATTGAGACAAATTTTTTAAGGAAATATGTTACACAGTCAAGGCAGGAAAAAACCAAGGAGAAAGGAGGGACCGAAGGAGGAGGGAGCAAAAAGCCTTTTTCCTGGGAAGAAACGGATTTTATAGTTACATGGGGGGAGAAGATTATCTTTTTAAGCAACTGGGATGCGAAAACAGAATGAAAGAAAAAAGTTCTCTCTTTCCTCTTTTTTTGGACAACCTGGAGGGGGCAGGAGAAGGGGGAGGGGAGTAGGGATAGGGGGCTGTCTCGAGACTCACCAGTTTTATAGCGAAGAAGAAGAGGATATATGCATAGGCTGCAATGCATGTAACCAGATGCGTATAAGCCGAATCTTGCAAAATATTTTATCGATATTAAGCCATTCTCTTTCTCTCTCTGACCAATATTAATCACCAACGAAGCAGGGAGAAAATTCCATTCCTTTGTGTTGTTGCTGCTGCGCTGAAACCTCCTTCCTGTCTTGTGAGAAAAACTTCTTTTGGGAGGGAATGAAGGGATATAGTAACTTATGCCTGGAAATGTGGGCTTTTAAGTTCAGGCATCGAGTACTCTCTCTTTGTCTCTCTCTCTCTTTTTTGGTTAAGGAAGTAACGTTTTATCCTGTGTTTCGTGTTTAAATAACGCTTAATAAGGAGCTAAGATATCGAGCATTGGACGGCAGGATATTGTTTTGTTGGGTTTAAACGGGAATATGCGCTGTCTGTGTTGCGGGAGTGTTCGAAAATATGTGCTGTGATTGTTGCAGTGCCAGACATCAATTCCACCGTTTTAACTCGGAGAAAAAGGCAAAAAAGGAACTTTGAGTACACATCTGGCTCTGGCTGAGTGGTGCAACCAATTAAGGGTTGAATGTGTGTAACGATATGGGGGAATTCGATGGAAGCGTTCCAAGCAAGAAATACGACGAGATGGTTAGTTAAGGAGTTACACTTAGAGGTTTTGCTTTGGCAGCAAGAGCTAATATGGGACGAATGCCGTACGAAAGAAAGGAGGAGGATGGGGGTTTGATGAAACAAGAGAGCTGTTACGGTCTTCGTCGTCGCTCGGTTTGAGTTGGGGTGTCCTAATTGTGCCTCTGAACGCTACTAAATTGCTACTTGCACAAAACCGCGCTATTGCGCGAAAGAATCCCCAAATGGCAAAGATTCACTAAAAAGCTATTGCATACCGAACAAACCCACTAACTCCTGGGAACTATATCTTTCTAGACTTGTTCTATTAAATCCTGTGTGTCCAATTCACCTAAATTTCGGAATAGAGAGGAAAAAAGGAAACGTGATGTGGGGAAAAAAATTCAACCCTTACAGTTTAGAAGTGGCAAAGTAGGGTTCATATTCAATCCCAAGCCTATCTTACCCTAGTTTGATTTCGATCTATGCAAGCATCCTACTACAGGCTGTACAGGCTAACAGGAAATCTATGCTATTGACGTGCTTTAGCCACGGTACTCTCTAAGATAAAACATCTGATAATGATTTGATGAACGGTAACCGTATTACTTTTGAAAGCGCTCATGCGCCAGGCAAAATGCCAGACAAAAAATGTCTGCATTTCGTGGCAGACTCGGGCACTGTCTACTGTCTGTAAGACCGGCAGAAAACGTAATATGAACGTTCCAATGAGTGGCGCTAAAAAGAAAACTCCTCGTGCATAGAAAATAAAAATTGACCTACAATTGTGCTAACATTCTACTTAGAAACTAAAGAACTCAAACGTTCGAAAATAAGTTGGCGAAAGGCGACCTCCTTCGAGGTAAGCTTGCACTGCACATTTTTAAAAAGAGAAATATATCGAAGAAAGCCTCCTTTTCGCCAAAAACGTGCATATGAACGAACGAAAGTGCTTAAACATCGATATTTCGGACAGTTTTGGTCGAGGGGGGAGAAGAAACGAACAGGCACTTCTTGCGTTTAAGTAAGGAACAACGTCGATCTGTGGCCGAGCATTTTTTTCGAAAAAGCTTGCTGTGGGGCAAAAAAAGCCTCTCTCCAACACGTGCGGGTGGAGAAATTTTAAGATACACATCCATCAATCTCGAAGAAGAAGAAATTAAACAAAAGTTTGCTCTCAGTCGCAACAATCGCCAGATATGTTTTGTCGTTTTCGATTTCAAGAAAGAAAAGGAAAGTAAGTGTCGAGGGTGACTTGGCCAATTTGCTTGCAAGACGTGGGATAATTTCAAAAGAGAAGAGGGGGGGCGTCAATGAACTGGGCCGGACGACGGACGTATACATATGCATTCTTAGTTCTTTTGCTTGCTTTTCTACCGGATCCTAGCGCCCCTGCGACGTGTCCAAGAGACATTTTCGAATGGAATACTCACTTTTGGGCGCCATGTTGTTGCCTGCGGCCCTTCAGTCGGGGAGTCTCCACAAGACGGAGGGTGGAGGAGGGAGACGGGGGGGGGGACAGACCCCTAAGGGAGAGAGGGCCTCCGAGCTGGGAGAGAGAGAGAGCCCCTCTTCTCCGCCGTCCTGACCTCTCCTTCGTCCTCTCTCCTCGATCCTTCTTCCTCGTCCGGGGTTGGTTGGTTTTGGCGGCGCAGGCGAGTGAGGAAGGAATCCTCCTCCTCGCCTCCTCCACTTTCCCTCGAATCGGCCTCCTCCTCCTCCTCGTCCTTCCTCCGCCGCCTCCTCCCGAGAAGAAGGGAGGCTCCTGGGCTGAATGGCGGTCCCCCCCCCTCCTCCTTTTAGGCGAAGGAGGGAGGGGTCGGTGGCGGCGGGGGAGGAGAGGAGAAAGTCAAACGCGCTTGGCTCAAGGGAGGAGAACGTGGGAGTGCTTTCTCAGATCTCGTGACCAGCTGTGCCACGGAGGAAGGCGACGTATGCTGTACCTGAAGGGTGGGCGTCGTGCAAAGGAAGTATTGAACATCGAACAACGATGGGGTGAAATGCATCGGAGAGGCGAAACGGAATTTCTTGTCATGTATACTCCGCCGCCTTCTCGTCTTTCCTGGTCACGCCGCGGCGGGAGATAATCACGCGGACTCTTTCCACCTTCCTATCGACTTCCGGCTCGCTCCCGCCCCTCCGACCGACCGCGACCGACCCGGTCCGACCTGGCATTTCCTCACCCTCTTAGACCCAGATATACTGGCGCCGCTACCGCCGGGGTTGGAAAAAAAGGAAAGCAGCTCGTTGCCCCGAGGCGCGTTGGCTGGAAGCCGCATGGAAAGTCCGGTGGGAGGCGAGAGGCGACCGGGGGGGGGAGAGGGGGGCGAAGTGTATCATCGTCATCTCTTCTATTCCTAAGGAACTTTCTCCTGCCCTTTCGCCCCCTTCCCGCCGCAGAAGGGGGGGGGAAAGCTGCGGAAGTAGATCGGGATTCGCCGAACAAATGGAGCATTAAGTTCTTCATTTACTTCAGAGCAATCGGACAGCCAAGTCGATGTGCGAGAAGTATCTGAGTTGGTAAATCATGCACTTTCCCCGCTCTTCGTATAGGCGCCAGATTCGTTGACGTCGGCGGTGGAAGGCGGAGGAGAAAAGAGAGTGCGCTCCGCCCCAGCAGCTTCACTTCGCCTTGCCGCCGCAGCTTTGCCGCATTGAACGCGGGGGGGAAATGTGTTTTGCCGCGGTGACGAACATCTTTTTCCTCCAGCGACAAACAACACCGTATTGCATGCCACGACTTTTACTCTAATTGCAACATAATATTTTTGTTGAGAGCGAAAAATCAAGAGCTAAAAGCTCAACTAACGCTTATCGCTTCTGAATTCTGTGCTTGCAAATGGATACTGTTGTATGCTGGTATATATGCAAGAAGAACGGGGATACGAAGACATGGCAACGACAACGCGAGTCGGAATTGAAAACTTGGCAAGCGTTCGTGCGACGTGGGAAAAATATATTTGTGTCTTCCGACTTCCTCTTTCCCGTGCGATTGATGACTGTAGGAGAAGAAATGACGTTCGTTCACGTCATTTGACTTAGAAGAAGACAAGGAGGCCAAAAACTAAGGTAGAAAGTTCATGTTTGCTTCGCATTCACGCTGGACTCGTTTCGTATTGCTCGTCGCGTAAAACAAAAATGCCGCTTTGGAGCAGGAAAAAGGTCACCTTTGGAGAGTCCATGTAATACTTATCCGGCCCCTATCCCATTTTCCTCTCGGGTAGGTAGGGTAAGGCAGGGGCGGGGGAGGTAGGGGTTCGATCGGTGGCGAGGGTTGGCCGGGTCCGGAGCTGCCGAATTGGAGCCAGAAGCGGAGGTTGGAGGAAGATCCAAGATAGCAGCTGTCCCAACGGACAAGGAGCTAGCGATAGAAGACCTTTCTTGACGGATCGATCGCGAAAAGAGAAGATCATGATACTGCACCGCTCGATGGGCTCGACGGGAAAATAAATTATATTTTTTTTGTACGGGAAAGCAAAGACGAGCTGATTTTTCGAAACTCTTTATTGAGAAAATGTAGCTCTACTCCGCGAGCGTCGCGGGGATAAAACACACTCATGAACAAGGGACACTCAACACGTACCCACGCTTAAATTTGGGAAAATCGTCACAGCGACGGAAAAACGCTATACTGCTTTGCTTGAAAATGGGGTCTCTTTTTCCGCTGACATTGATGAAAGAAGGAATGGGCTATAAGATAGGGTTTCAAGCTGTCGGGATAGACGACATGGATTTTCTTTTCGTGTTCGCTCCCAAACTTGGGGCAATTTTTGGTGCATCCGATTAGTAGTATGTCTCGTCCTCGAGCCACCCGCCCGGGTGGTGCCTGAGAAGGTACTTTCTCACTTCATCGTAGATGAAGATGAGTAGAGAGAAGGGCATTGCTGGGATCCACCAGTTTATCTTGAGGGGATACATCCTCAGCCCCTTGTCCATGCCAGGTGTGTAGGACAAAAAAGCTGCCAGGGCAGTCTCAAAGAAGAGCCCAAAGTTTAGCATGTAGTTGTTCATTCCCTGTTGGAACACTGAGTTTCTTCTTGTTTTGCAGATAATGAGGTCAGCCCACTGAACGATGACAATTGAAGCAAAGAAAGCAGTATGGCAAGTGTACTCAAGGATCTTTCTGTCATGGTAGGTCCATTCTTGCCCATAGGAGTCTTTCAGATCATTTACAGCTCGGGAATCCCACTCTTTCCTCAATCCAAACAGCCTCTTTGGCCAAAAGCCATTTTCTGTCATGATAACAAAGTACACAAAGAATCCTGCTGACGCTTGAATCATGCCAATTTGACCATATGCCATAGATATTAATCTTTCATTCACCAGCTTGTCAGTAAAAGGATTTCTTGGTTGCCTTTTCATTATATCAGATTCTGCCTTCTCATAGGCCATTGAAATGGCTGGAACCATGTCTGTTCCAAGATCAATACACAATATGGTGACTGTCCCAAGAGGCAGTGGTACATCAGCTAGAATGAAAACAAGGAATGGTGAGATTTCAGGAATGTTTGATGTCAGTGTGTAGGCAATGGATTTTTTCAGATTGTCAAAGATGAGCCGGCCCTCTTCGACACCTGTCACAATTGATGCAAAATTGTCATCAAGGAGAATCATATCAGCAGCTTGTTTGGCAACGTCTTGACCAGCAATACCCATAGCCACTCCAATGTCTGCTTTCTTCAAGGCAGGGGAGTCATTGACACCATCTCCTGTCACTGCCACAATAGCTCCCATCCTCTGGCAACCTTCCACAATGATGAGCTTCTGCTGGGGTGAAGTTCTGGCAAACACTATTTCTGTGTGGTGAATCAGAATTTCATCAATCTGCTCCTCTGTTAGATCTTTCAGTTCTTCTCCATGAACTACTGCTCCCCTGGCGTCCCTTGGGTTTACTTCTGAGATGGGAACGTTGAGCCTATTGGCAATGTCCTCCACTGTCTCTGTCCCTTCTGAAATGATGCCAACAGACTTGGCAATAGCCTTTGCTGTTATTGGATGGTCTCCAGTTACCATGATGACCTTGATACCAGCAGACCTGCACTTCCCTACTGCATCTGGAACAGCTGCCCTTGGTGGATCAATCAGAGACATGAGTCCCACAAATCTGAGGCCTTCCATTGGGAAGTTTATCTCCTCTGTGTTAAATTCAAATCCGGAGGGAAAGTCTTTCTTTGGCAAGACTCCATCACAAAATCCCAATACTCTCTCTCCCAAGCCGCCAAGCTCTAGGTATGCATTGTTGAAGGCTTCTCGCCACTCATCATTGAGTTCCTGTTCCTTCCCATCAATCAGTATCTTGCTGCACTGTTTTAGTACTCTTTCAGGCGCTCCTTTCATGACAAGAAGGTGGTTTTCCACATCATCATCTGTTTTAGAACAATCGTGGATGGAGATTTGGTACTTGATGGTAGAGTTGAAGGGAATCTCCGCCACTTTTGTTCTTTCCTTTCTGTACTGATTTATATTGGGAGTGTCTAGTTCACAACATTTTAGCAAGGCCGTTTCCGATGCATCTCCATTAACCTCTCTTTTCAAAACTGGGATGTCCTCTTGGCCAGGTTTGAATTCAGCTCTGTTGCACAAAGCTGCAACTCTGAAAAGCTTTTTCCATCCAGGGTCCTCCTTGTCAAAGCCTTCTCCGGACTGGTCTTCTGTTGTGTCTGCTTCAATTATTTTGTTGTTGAACCACATGTGGGCTACAGTCATCCTGTTCTGTGTCAGTGTCCCTGTTTTGTCTGAACAAATGGTTGAGGTAGAGCCCAGTGTTTCAACTGCTTCCAAGTTCTTCACCAGGCAGTTTTTTGAGGCCATCCTTTTTGCTGTGAGAGTGAGGCAGACTGTAACTGTGGCAAGGAGACCTTCTGGAACATTTGCCACGATGATTCCAATCAGGAAAATCACAGCATCCAGCCAGTGGTATCCCAAAATGAATGCAATGATGAAGAATGTCACACCAAGGAATACAGCAACTGCAGTGATAATATGGATAAAGTGTGCAATTTCCTTGGCAATCGGTGTCTCCCCACTTTCCAGGCCTTCTGTCAAAACTGCAATTCTTCCCATGAAAGTGTTGTCACCCACACTCACCACAATTCCTGTGGCATTTCCCTCAACAGCATTTGTGGAGAAGAAGGCCAGATTCTTTGTTTCTGCTGGATTTTCACTTGTACAATCAGGGTTGCGTGACTGTGGCTCAGACTCTCCAGTTAGTGATGAGTTGTCGACTTTTAGCCCGCGTGATTCTGTTATCCGTATATCAGCCGGGATTCTGTCGCCATTTTTCACCTCAATCACATCACCTATGGTCAGGTCCTCTGCCTTAATCTTGACCTTCTCTCCCTCTCTAAGGCAGAGTGCATACTGAGGGACCATGTTCTGGAAAGACTTCATTATCTTGGTTGATTTTGACTCTTGGTAGTAGGAGAATATGCCTGTGACAACCACAACTCCTGTGAGGACAACCCCCAAGTACAAGTTGTCATCTGGAGGCTCTTCAAATGTGGTTGCTTGGATGGAATAGGCAAGGAAGCACAGAATTGCTCCAAGCCAGAGGAGCATTGCAAAGCCTCCAAATAGATTCTGGCAGAATTTCACCCACTCAGGTGTAGATGGTGGCGGTGTGAGGGCATTTGGGCCATCTCTTTCAAGGTTGGCCCTTGCCTGTGCTTCTGTGAGACCCGTCTCCAGGTTGGTCCCCATCCTCTGGCACAGCTCGGAGACGGTGATCTTGTGCACGTCAATGTCGAGCTCTTTCTTGAGCCCTTCCAGCTCCTCCGACGGTTTGCTCGCTGAAATAGAAGAGAGAAACTTTTCGTTAATACGGTGGAAATGAAGAGGGTCTCAAAAAATATGTCGGTGAAGCCTGATGGTTGGTCCAAACTAAGCATATGGTCAGGGAGTTCTTTGAAAAGGTTTCTATTTCAAACTATGATACCGGTAGAATATCGTGTACTTTTTCTTCGAGAACTTGGGCTCTGGAGTCTGGAAAGGGAAAATTGGGTGGAAAACGCCGAAGGGAATTCCTTCCTCGGTAAACTTTTCCTTTGAGTCACCAAACCTTCTTTCAGGGAGAAAGCTTTTTCTATTCACAGTACCAACTCTCTCGACAGGGTAACTATCGCATTTTTTGTCGGAAAAAGGATTGGGACTATTTTCTTTGCCTGCTGTTTGTGATTGATTGGACTGAAAAGTAAATGTTCTATTCCTTCTGATAGTTCGCCTCTCCGTGACTTGATCCCACTAGCTCCCCCCAAAGTGTCAGAAATGAGAGGGGGGAGAGTGGTGGGAGTGCACCCCTGGGCCTTCAGCCGACTGCCACAGAATGACAGACAGCGGGGGAGAGACTAATTAAATTTTCTTTCCTTTAGCGGTATATATATCCACTCCCTTTCCCCACAACTACACTCTCCCCATGAGATATAGATAAAGTGGGCTCTCTGCCAGCCGCCCATCGCTCTCTCTTTATTGGAGAGAGAGAGAGAGATTCACGATAGAATGAAGGATGAAAAGCCGAAGGAAGAATTGGGCGATCAGACAATGATGCGGCAACGACCGACGTGCTTTGGGCTTTTTGATTTCCGAGGAAAGACCATTCGTTGCCCCACTAACATAGCCAGCACTCAGCTGAAAATGGAGAATGATTACCCTTCAGGAGCTTTCCATTCTTCCTATTCACCAGCCAACATTTCCAGTTCGGGAACCAGTGTAGAAAAAGGGTGCGTAGTACGTACGACAGTAATCTCCTTTCTGGGAGTGGGAAGGTACTCTCAAGTGAGCCATGTACATAGCATGTGCTCGTTCTCTCCAGCTTAAGAAGGCAAGGGACGGATT
>JAAUXU010036009.1_pt1 | contig 15048 bp, 7 predicted proteins | sample 7278151 | NCBI WGS metagenome assembly JAAUXU01 (sample SAMN14350113, study PRJNA611818) | marine sediment metagenome | isolation source: surface marine sediment (1.8m) | place: French Polynesia: Moorea | collected 2018-08 | reverse complement strand
GAGAATCACTTGCGGTCACGCTGAACTAAATCTACCAGGGGAGTCAACTTTGCGTGGAGGAGCAGCAAAAAAAAAACACCACCAAGGTGCCTTCTCTACCCCCTCCAAGAGTATCGATCTCCCTTCAGAAATCTCATTAGTGTCACTCTGTCGCCGCCGACACCACCGAGACCGACTTTCTCAAGTACGATGAGAAGGGGAGGTCTGAGATGAGTCTGTCACAGATGCTTCTGGTGCTCCAGCTTGACAAATTCGGCGGGTGTGACCTAAGTAGGGGGAAGGAAGGAAGTGCCACGTAACTGGTCATCTCTACAGAGGTACCTTTGTGTACAGGGTCATTCAAAAGTGAGTTAACGTCGACGAGGAGCGCCCTCTTGGACTTGGTGACTGCATTGTATTCATGTAACTGCTTCTGAGGCCATTGGGGAGCCTTTGCTGCCCTTGCACTGGTGCAATTTGTCCCTTTTTTCTCATCACTACCTGTAGGCCTCGTTGCGGTCAACCCCCCATTTTCAGTTGATGCCCGAGAAGTCGCTGTCGCCATACATCTTTCTCTAGATTACCCGTAAAACGTCCTGGTTTTTGTGGAAACCGCTCAGTCGCACCCGCAAAATTTAGCGGGAAATGCGAGGCTTTTAAAGTCACCAATGCAATTTACTTTGAAAACGTCAACCTGCTTTTGCGTGACGCTCAACAGTCGAATGTCGAAATGACGCTATTTTTCAGTCGGCAGGATGAAATATGTCCCATTGACATCATGCGTTGTAATGATATACGTTGTAAAGGTCCCGGTGAAAAGCTTTGCCCGTGGCATTAAGGGAATTGTGAACCTTAACGACCATAAGAATTAATTCCGTCCAGGGGTCAATAGAATACAATTGTCATACGAACTTTTGTCAACTATACGTCCAAGTCTCGCACCAATCCACTAATGTCCTACATGATGGATTCAGTAGAGACTAAACAGGCAATACTTTCGACCAGGACTGTATAGAAAAGTAAAAAAAAACCAACTCTGTCAGCAGGGAAAAATACGTAATGTGGAGATTGGACTGCAACTTTTCTACTTGATCCAGGCAACCTTTCTTGCTCCAAAAGTGCTCTTACCAATGATGCTGTAGTCTTCTCTCAAGCGCTTTTTCTTCTTCCCGCTGATGCGTGCCAGCAGCTGGCAGAAATCATTTGTCAGTAACACACTCGTTCAGCTGACATATCAAGATGATGCTGATGGAGAATTCACTTCGATCATTCACTACGTTCTAAGACAATGCTTTGGTTTCATCGTCGGGTTTCACTTATGCATGCCAGTAAGGCCTCACACGTCCTCGACCCCCCAACTCCGCTCTGGCGCTCTGCTATATCCTGGCCACACCAGACACTTTGTACGTACATGAATGTCCGGATAATGAGAGTGAACACAACTAATGCTCGTTGCCTTTATTACCTATTCATATCTAGTACGTACACACCGAGTGTAGTCCAACTTTCGGCTACATGCCGAAAAATTAAATGAGTTCCGCAGGAAGGAGCAAGGAAGGCTCATTTGCCGAAGGGAGCTTTTCGCGAAAAGTTTTTCCATAACGACTTTTTCATGAAGAAGGATCCTTCTCAAGGCATTTAGCATCTTTTCTCCCCGGAAAAAAGAGTCCAACAATATCCTGGAGAAGTATCAACTGTGCAATGTTGTTATGAGAGGCACATGAACGACACCTGCCAGATCTTCCTCCTCTGTTCTCCCCGGCTTCTTTTTCCTGTCAGTTTGTGTCTGTGTGTGAAGGAGAGATAAAAAATGATGAGAAAGAAAGGAGAGATGCAGTGAAGAAATCTCTTTGGAGAATCCCTCTGCTCTCCCAAGGGAAAATGGAGAGAAAGGAGAGGAGATTTATTCTGAATACGAAATCACGGTGTCTGCAACCAGACTCCTCAGACGTGTGAACCGTGATAACTGTGCTATTGAGGTTTTCTCTTAAACATATTTTTCCTGGCATTAACACGTGAGGAGATGTTCTCTGAACTTATGCCGCAGGCCTGACAGAGTACAACTTGCACAGCAGCTCCAGCAGTGCAGATCATTTACCATCTCAGAAAACGTCTGACGTGCAAGAAAAGTTTGTGGTGGATAAGGAAACTATTCCGCGCACAGAACTTGTCCCGGATCATATTTTATTTCTCCACGGTAAAGCCAACTTTGATTTACACCATGTACTCGCTCTTTTTTAGACGCCAGTGCCAGAGCATTTTGTGAAGTGCATCGATCTGGCCTCCATATATTTCTACTGCACTTGCTATGCTGCACATGGCCAGGAGAATCTGCTAGGGCTCCCTCACATCCCTCACTCTCAGACCGCAGCTGCGTGTTGACATTGGCTCAGGGCAGTCACTCTCTAACTCTAACTGAGCCGACGGAATCTGACTGAGCCTCCTCAAACCTTCTCCTGTCTGAGAATGGGCGACCGGGACACTTGGCCCTAGTTTCCTCCAGGCAAAGTGAGGAGCAGTGGGGAACTGACTTAGACTGACCTCAACTATGCATGGAGACGCTTTGTACGTTCCAGTGGAAAATCCATCTCAACCCTGAGTCTCTACTAAGTCTAATTGAGGTTTCCACCTCAACCTCAGTGTTACACTGCACTGTGGGGAGGCTAAGTCGAGGGCTGGTCCAAAGACAAGGGCACGATTCTGGCAAAGATCTACACAATTCAGTCTCCAATTTCCTTTTTGAGGACAACAGTGGCCAGGAGGAGTCCACACTTACACTACATACACGACTGAACATGATGATGGCGTGCTGATCTCTGGGATATGGAGCGTTGGTCAACATGGGGATGGGCTTCGAAGCGTTGCTGACAGTACCAGGAAGGGGTCACTGATCATGGTGAACACCTCGCAGGGTGCCCACAAGCGTCGAGAGCACAGCTGACGTTGGGTGCACAGAAGCTCCGGATCCAAAGGGTGTAACAGCAAAAATGTCACTGAGTCTCTCGATCTCTGTCCACACCTGGGTGATGGAGTCTCCTAAACTCGGCCCGAGAGTCAAATTGTTCGAGTCATTTTCTTTCTTGAACGCTTTGACTCTCGGTTTCAGAGACTCCATCACCAGGGTGCGGCCAGAGACTCAGTGACATTTTTGCTGTTACACCCTTTACATACGCCAGTCTCTCCAGCACACTGGCGCACACTTCCCCCAAATGCCGTGAGCACCAAGTACGAGGTGGTGACCAGTGCGCCTCTTCCATATATGTCTGGAGCCAACAGGCCAGCCTCTCAAGCTGTGTGATGCCCTCAGCCTGCTGCCTGCTGCCGCCAAGCCGCCATCCATTGACTTCTTCACACTCCTCATTTCCCCTTGCAACGTGCCACCCAACACGAACGGCCAACTCCACGTCCACCCAGGCGAACGCAAAGCTTTTTTCACCCGTCACTTTTTGCCTCCCTGCTCAAGTTATCGTTATAGGCTTCCAATCTGATTGGGGATCCGGACGCAGCAAGTCAAGAGTGATGATCTAATTCCCTGACAGTCATGGGAGACGACAAAAACAGGGAGACGAACCCGACCTTATTACAACATTGTAAGAACTGACTGAAGATCATATGACTCCACTGATGGCCGTTGCTAACTGCAAGTCACAAAGTAAAAGTTTCTGCCACGCGCGTCTCTTCTGTGACTGCAGCAAATACGCACAAGTGACCTCTCAGCTGTCATGACTTGTACACAAACTTACTGAGCACCTTGACGTCGTAAGTATTGACTTTTGCAATCATCCTTCAGAAGTACATATACGATGTACGTAGCTGTAGGTAGCAGCAGCTGCAGGAGAAGTCATCACGCCTTTTCTCTTTCTCGTTAGCCCATCTTTTCCTTCTCCCCTCTAAAAAGCCCAATCCTTCTTGCCCATTTTCGGGTGAGAGGTTGTTTGGACGGATAACAGTTAATGGGCATCTCTTGGCTCTACCCTGGCCAGATGTTGGTTGGCAAATTATCCCTGTGGATCACAGAAGGAACACAGCAGTTCTGGAGTCAAAATCTCTGAATGACTATTGCATAGTCTAATGCTCTGCCTGTGTGTGGACACCGTGTGCGCGCGCGTGGGTGTGATCATTTGTCCTACTGAGCACTGTCTATAAATCTTAGAGGAAGTCCGCACGTGCAGTGAGTCCAATGTCATTAAGGCACTTAAATTTCCTGGTAGTTAGCACTGGAAGTGGCTGTTTATATACAGCAATGGAAGCCTTGCGCAGCTCGCAGTAATCCGCATTTATGATCACGTAGGTTCCAGTAGCCGCTAGCAGGCTTCTTCTGAATATGATTTGCATACTAGCATTTCCTCGGCATAAAATACCTTTACATACCCAGTTCCTTTTGTCTGCAGGAGCTTAACCCGAGCTTTATGGGTAGCGAATAATACGCTGTGTACTTCTGTGCTCCTTCTTCCACACACAAGGCACACATGGAGAAAAGAAAACGAAAAATTACGAAAGAGCTCGGGCAGATATTGGGTTTCCCAATAAAGTTTAAAGAGAGAACTATAGGAAAGAGTTACGTATCCTGTAGTTGAGCGTTCCGTTATGATGGCTTGTACTTGTGCATTCTCCTCTTCTTCCCCCCTCCCCAAGGATTAGTGTTTGCTCTCGGCAAACTTCAGCGTTGTCCGCGTAGTTCCACAGGGTATGTGTGCGTGCACGTGCGTGCGCGCGCGCCTGCATTCGCATTAAATATGAGTTTTGCCACTTCTCAGAGAACAGACGAAGCCATAGTTTCCCCGCTGAGAGAGAATGACACGACTCAACCTAAGACCTAATGGAGCATAACACAACGTTCTTCAGCGATGGATGATAGAGCTACATAGTATTATATCGGTTAGAGGCCAGCCACCACGTGACGTTTGGCATGAAGGAATTTTTTTCTGCTTTTCGTCCCAGTTTTCCACCTAAGTTGGAGCTTACTGCAAGTCCGTCAGCTCATGTGTTGAGACTTTTTTTTTCTCTTTGTTGCTTAAATTAGACTTTAATGCTATTCATCGACACTCACCTTGTAGCGAAACTTGACTCCTTTCTTCGCCACACAGCAAAAAATATTCTTGAGCGTTATGGAGCTGTTTTGGGTCCGCTGGGGCATGAACCAACACAAAGGCCAGAGTGCCTCTGGCGAAAAAGAGGAAAAGACGGACAAAAACATAAGAATCATGAGAGTGAGTACGTGTTATATAACGGCTGAAGCTTTTTTTCCGGCGCCACTCGATATACGTGTATTTTCATTCATGAGCGCGCATTTGCGTTAGAGGACACGCGCGCGTGCGGAGAGGGAGTGAGAGAGGAGTCGCGATAACAGCCAGTTTGCACTGGTGCAAAAAAAGGTAATTGCCTAATCAGCAGACCTTATTTTTCTCCTCTTTCTCCATCCAATTTGGCTCAAAGAGCTGACACAATGCCAGAAAAGAGTGAGGGGTGTGTGTTACTACGCCATTAAGGGGGACAACCTGCGACTGGGGGTATTTGGAGGAGGGAGCTCGAGCCCCCCCAGTCCTAGTAAGAAGGAAATAAAGACTACCTTGTTCGCAATTGATCTCACTCTGCACCTACTACCAGACAATCGTTTTCGCAACCTGAGGAAGAAGTGGTCTGGGAAGTTATGGCACAGCTGGGCATTTTTCATGAACCAAAAAGGTTGCGCTGTCTTATAGAGACCTGATGCACCTCTTTTTTTTTCTTGGCGGACTGTTTAGGCCTCATTAGGCCTCTCAGCCGAAGTCACGGAAACGACACGACGACACAAACATATGGAGCGCAGAAAATGTCAGGATAAGTTTGCCAAAACTAGAAAGAACTTGACACTACACTTTCGACGGGTACAGGAAAGTTTCTCGCCCACTTTGACTTACGTCGTCTGAGTAGAACTCGCTGCAAAAGCTCACAAAGATGCCCGCAGCTTCCCACCGGTGTTCTTGTTTTTTTTTGTGAGCATACACACGTTCGTTCCCCCCTTGGTATAATTGGATTGGCGCGCCAGCACTTGTTCCAATCCATCATGTTGGCCCATGTCCGGGCGTCGGTGGAACATGATTGAAGGAGAGGCAAATATTGGTTCCAGGCCTGAATGCTCAATTCTGCCCCACTCAGCATCAACCAGGAGGGGGTGGAGGAGGCCGGGCGGACCTGGTCCAATGGGGGGAAGGATCAGTTTGGCTTCTGCTGAAGAAAGAAAAAGAGTTTGAACGAGAAAGAGCAGAAAAGAGAGAGGCTTTGCTTTTCAATGGATCCTCTTCTCTCCCTCAATTTTCTCAAGGAAAAGCATCCATGTGGGTAGTGGACGGTACAGCTTTTTTTTTGCCTCGCCGTGTCTGTTGCAGAGATGCTGCAAACATGGATAATGCGTGTTTCGTCCATACTGTGTTGGTCGTACGTGTGTATGTAGGACGCTGCAGCCGAGTTTCCACCGGGAACAAGGACGCACATATGAGAGTGCCTTCTTCGAATAGTGCAACAGCTTTAAAGCATCTTTTCGCTCTCTCTGATTTCAAAGCCTCCTCAGTGTCAACTTTATGCTGACAGAAGATTGGTCGCATTTGGGCAGCCATTGAATCCTTGACTTTGAAGTGCGTTGAGCAAAAATGACGTTCATCATGTTCAAAATGAGCTGTTCGAGAGAAAACAAAACGGAGAACAACAAAAGCTGTAGCACTATTATGATCCGAGATGCCATTCACGGGACATCCAGTAGCTTTAAAAGTACAGAATAATAGTAAGATCAATGTTTAGCTACCATCACTAGCAGGAGTGTGTGCTATTGCAGCAGTAACGTGTGAAGTCTATAAGCTGTCAAAAGTCACTGTTTTGATTGATTTGATCATTGGAGCGCAATTTGAATCCCAGGCAGAAGAAAATTTTTGCTGGCAAACTCTGCGCTGTGCACCGCAAAATGCCTACACCAGCATTGTGGCCAGCGACTCATTTGCATCAAGACCACCTCGTGGTGCACAAAGCGAAAGCAATGTAGGTGCTTCCAAACTCGGATTTCATCAATATCATGCGTGCAAACACGCATGCCAGGGCTGTACTTCTTCCGCCGGCGCCGAAATTCGGGAGCTGCGAGCCGGATGCATTAATGCATTAACGTACAGCGACGCAGCCTGTGCTGCACGTGTGTAGGCCTGCTCTGCGGCGACGGGCCTACCGTACGTGTGCAGGCCTACCGTGGGTATGTGTGGAAGTGGGCCTACTGCACGTATACGTTGAATCCGTGCATAAGTAATGAACGTATGCATGAATCGGAGAGTGGCTGAGCAGCTCTCATGTCTCTTGCATCTCCTTCCTCTTCATTTTCTGCAGTCAGTTTTGCAGCAAAAGTTAGCTCGGTGGAAAAAAGAAAAGTCCTTTTGTGCCCTCCGTCCGTGGTTAACGAAATATATAAACAGCATATAAAGAGTTTGATATAAGTGGAGAGGAAATCTTGCTCAAAGAAAGTCTGTTGCTTCGGTTGGTTTGCTACGAGTGTACGAGTGAGGGGGGAGAGATTTTGAAAGTGAAAATTTTAGGTAAAAAAGTTTTTTCTAGTGACAGAACCGGGAAATGGATCAAAAAGCCAGAGAGTGAAAAGAATTATCGTCATCTCCAGAGCTTTTATTCGTGAGAACGCTTGTACTTGTGTCAGTGAGACATCATCCACTGAGCAGAAGTTTTCCTCGGTAAAGTCAGACTGAACGCTTTATGGACGCCCGCAACGAGGGCTTCACATTCAGCAACTCGTTCACCTCTGATGCATGATGGCAAAAGCCTGAAAAAAGCCAAAGATTTCAGGCACCGTCTTTAGTCATCGCCCAGATCAATACTTCTACCAACAATGCGAAAATTCTCATCACTCAGGAATATTTTTTTCCAGTCACCTAAGTGATGCTGCCACAACCAATGAAATGTTTCTGTCAACCCTACAAGGGCTTTTATCTCCATCTGCCATGAAAACTGGGATGACAAGGAATAAATTCAGCTGTTGTACCTTTGTGTGCGTCTGGAGCTTTCTTTTTCGCATGTCTTCTGGTGACCGCAGCTTTGGAAGAAAATACAGATCCGCATGCAGAAGTCGTGGCATTCCTTGCCTGGGGCCTCTCCCAATATTTTTCGTCATGATGCCAGTGACGTCGATAAATTCGATAAAGTTGTTCGATAAAGTCAGTAGTGCTGTGTAGCGCAGAGGGAGAGGGGGGAAAGATTCTCGAGTCGGATCTAAACTATTCCTACGAGAGCGAGGAAGGAGGAATTTTTAGGTGCTAGTGGAATAATACAAAAATTGTCATATTACAATTTTAGGGCGAGTTCATCAGCGTCGCCTGCTCCATTGGGTATTAACTGCTTTCTTCATGACAATGTCTCCTAGATAAATTGCTTCTCTTGTACCTCCCTCGGGTGAAATTGCGTCCCTACGAGCCGACGAGCATATGTGATTAAGGCGGAGTTTATGTAGATCGTCGACTAAGTTACTGAATTTTAGATTATTACATGAAGATTCTTGGCTTCATCAGAGAGCATCAGCTCCCTGCAGACTTGTGCAGTCACACAGATTCCGTGAAGACGTTTGAAGCATCACAGGTGCATGTTAAACTTGGCGTTTTGCACGTTGCAGCAGGGATGAACGCAAACTTAGTTTGCCTTAACGTTGTGTGTAGAAAAGCTGCACTGCTGTACGTGCACAGGGTGTTTGCATACGCTTTGACTCTGTCATTTCGTATGACTCTTAAGCTGCATCAGCAATTCTCACAGCATCTGAAGACGCTCAACTAAGTTTCCCAAGGTTAGTACATGGTCGAGATGGTTCAGACGTGATCTTCACATCACTAAATCTCAAATTTTGTCAAATGAAGTGTGCACAGTAGGAAAAAAAGCAATGGGAAAGAGCCCCAACTTTCCTGGTTTTTTTTTTTCAAAGTTTTTTCAGGGTCTTCGGGGTTTCCGGGGCCTCAGCTCACTTTTCATCACCGTTTTGCCTTTGCCTTTAAGAAAATTGTAGCCATTTTCAACAACTTTTCAACAGCCTCTCCATGCGCCAACGCAGAGAGTCATCTGAATATACATCCACCTCCTGACGCCTAAAAGCCAGTACCTTGAAGGAAGTGCCCACGTCCACTTAGAACAACAGAAATAACATCTCTAGGGCACCCTGTACGTGTGTGTGGCTATACTGCGCACCTTATAGACATGCTAACACACACCGCACACCAGCCAACGTCTCGAATTTTACGACTTCATTTACTGCCCCGTCCAATTTCCCAGAAATTGCGCAGGAGGAGGCGAAAATCCCCTGAGAAAAGGGTTAGGAAAGGTCCCTCCAAGAACTCGGAGGAGGAAAAAAAGTCTTGGCAAACGAAAGTTGGAGCTGACAGTTAATTAAAAACTCTCCTCTCCATGCGTCAAATCAAGTTTAACATGGCGTTGGTCGGTGTGCGTAACAGACGCTTATTGTGTATGACGTGTGAGTGAGCGAAATGATGACAAAAGATGTGATCTCGAGGCTTAAAGACGGCTCTGCTATCAAAGGGCCAAAGTGGAGTTGCTGTTACAACACTCTGGGAAACTTTCTGAAAGGCCCACAAAGGCCTCGTGTCCAGAAAGGCCTTGTATCTGCTTGGCTTAGCTTAGCAAAGACAAACTTTTCGGGGGCATGCACACACATACACGAGCACACATCGCTGCCCTAGACGACGCACCATGGTACGTCCAGGCAGATTTAAATGCACGTCAAAGGAGTGAGCACGCAATGTGCTTGAACAAGGTATAAGGAATCTGCTGCTCGATTATCGAATCCACAGAATAGCTCGGCACGATGAATAATCAGGGATAAAGCAATGTCTCAAGGGAGTTTTTTTGTTTCTTTCGTAATCTGATCACGTCACCACGAAAAACTTCTCCATGTGAGGGGCCTTGGAATGGTTATCAGGTAGCCGGGGCGGGGGTGCTCCTCTCGGTCTCCCAAGCTCTCCAGGGAAGTTAGTGGGGTCCTTACTGCGGTGTCACCCTTTATGAGACATGACTGTGCCTAAATAAGGCCTCCACCCCCTGACGTCCGCTCTTGCCCAGCGGTGCAAATTTGAAGTTACGCGGCTTTAAAGTCTGCTTTCGGTGGTGACTGGAAGACCTCTAATGCAACGTTGGCTGAGTGCAGCGCAGCAAACGTGGGTGGACACGTGCCCGGCTAAGAGTGGACGTGACTGGTCAACACGACCTGGAAGGGGCTGACGTGCACGGCGGCTGGCACGGAGAGGAAGCAGTGGTGCATGATCCAAAGGCTCCACTGGGTGGGAGTTGTACCAATATGTACATCATGTGCAGTCTTCCCGTGCTTGTCCTATTCTTTATTGCACTTTGGTCCCATTTTTCACCCTGCTTGGCGCAAAAAAAAAAGATGTGAAACGTAGTAATGGCTGTTGGATCGTCGATTTTTCTGTTTTTTTTTTTTATCCGATAGAAGAAGTCAAAATAGGGCAAAGGAGCTTCTGACAGGGCCCAACCTGGGATTCAAGATGAATGGGGGCTGCCCCAATATTGCGAGATTTTTATCGCCGACCGGCATTAAAGAGCGGAACGAGCAAAGTTTCTCCCCCTCCCCCCCCACGTCTTGTGAGCAATGCTAAAAACCCATTCGCGTACGACGACGCATGCAAAGCACAGTACAGGGTACGCCATTGTACTGTGCAGCGCAGACAATACATAAGAAGCCCGCAATTGTCTCAGGTTGGGGCTGCACACTTGTGTACAGTATTGGCACGACGTTCACGTCCGTGATTTACTCGACTCTCTATTGTCACCCACCTCCTGGGTCCCGCATGTCTCCCAAGACATGACTGCGGGTCTTTCAGACCACATTTCCTGTCCTGTGGACTCCCTCAGGGGATTTCCCCTCCCGTCCAACGGGCCCGAAGGACAGCTGGCCGTCCTGCAGGACATTGCATCTCTGGATTGATCCCCTGCATCATGTAGTGGGGGTCCCCCTCAGGACTACACCCTCCCTCTCCTCACAGCTCACTTCGACTTCTGTGTGTAAAGTTATGGAAACTAATCTATCGTATTGAGCCAGGGAAGGGGGTGGGGTCAGGTATCTTACCCCTCAAGTCACCTCCGTTATGACACTCCCTGGAAACTCCCCATCGCCATGCCAAGTTCGGCCATTTGGTTTCTCCTAAAGACCAAGTTTTTCAGATCAAGTTTTGCTCCATAAATTAGTTTCCTGGGCCTAGCACACTGTTGAGTGAGATCCCCCCCACACATACACATACACACTGCGCCAGGTTTCATCTCAAGACATAGATAGATTAGATACCTTTTAAGCATGAGATGGCAAGTTATGACGTCTTGTGCCAGGTTGACTGAAGCTGTCCGAATGCGCACGAAGGCCAAGACCCAGAATTTATTCCACTGGGTTCCTGAGGTGGGGCAGCCCGGTCACGTGCGGGACTGGCGCAGACTCAACGAACAGTGCGGAGGCAAAGGCGGCATCGGTTTCACTGGGCTGGGTTATTTACATTGTTAAGGATGGATGGTTGAGGAACCGTAGCCATGACCTTCCCTGCTGACCGACGTCAGTGCAGCTCCTGTACAGTGCAACACATTGTAGTGAAGATGACTACGCAACATTCGCCTCCATCAATATCGTTGTCGTTCCAGGTATGTCAGAGACTAAATCCAGCAAGAAGGAAGGGTGAAGAGAAATAAGGTTGAGTGCACAGGATCCGCAATTTCAAGACAAAGGTTTTTTTCCTTCTTTTCCTTTAATGCTGTACAAAAGAACTCAACAGCTGAATCTCCCAGGGTTTTTACGAAAGCAGTCTTGAGAGAGGCAAAGAGAAAGGAAGAACAGCAAAACCCTTGCTTTAACAGCTCCAGTTGGTTGGGGCAAAAATGGCTGCTGCCAGCATAAAACTTGCTGCAGAGGAATGAAAACTCTGCGTAGAAAGGAGGAGAACGGGGGTCCTCTCTGGCATAGCAATCGCAAAAATCTCCGCCCGGGGGAAAAAAAGAAGCCTCAATATGCAAACGAGAGAGTGGGGGAAAATGATGGCTATCCTGCACCCTCTTTTCCCCTGGAAATCCCCCATTTTTTAACTGCCCTGTCCGCACACACACAAACCGGGAAAGGGGGGGGTCTTTGAAGACTCTGTTAGGTCTTCTCAGTGCTTAAAGGTTTTGAAAATGCTTTTAGTGAAACTTTTCTAGTGTGAACTTTGTTGCCTTAATGCAGCTGGCTGTTGTTGTTCACTCGAACCCTCGTGATCAAATTTCATCTCTTTGACCAAAGCTGCAGGGTGGGCAGGGGTTGAGGGAGGGGGAGGCAAATTTTGCTGGAACACTCGGAGGGGGAGGAAGCGAGTAGAAAAGAGGCTTAACATCAGAGGAAAATCGAGACTTTGAGGGGGAAGAATCTAGATGAAAGATCTGAAATATACCGACCAAGTCCTCTTCTTCAAATAACTTCTGAAGCACTGAGTGGAAAAATGGCGGCAACAGCAAAAGCCTTTGAGCTCATTTCGACGTCAAACTGGGTACAAACGTCGTTACGTTTGTACACTATATGTACTTGGCTCTTGGCTTGGAGGGTGGCAAAAAATCCAGTCAACAAAACATGACAATTAGGGCGTTAGAACTGCTGTGGTATGCAATAAAGGACGGTGACTTGACCAAATAATGCGACAGCCCAAGCTCTATCCGATTAGAACGCAGGATGTCACGTCTTGGAGCCTCTTTTTTTCCGTGGAAATCATTAAACCTCCCAGCTGTGTGTGTCTTCTGTCCCAGCTGTGGTGATGATATATGATGGAGTAATGTTGTACACTGCACGATAACATATGGCACACGGGAAATAAAAAAGAGAACCTGAAAATGCCCTCATATTTTAGCATCTCTTACAAACCTTTGCCATGTTGTACCAGAGATGCAAGTCTACTCTATGGAGCTGTGCCTGGCCTTCCTCTCGTAAATTTTAAGCCCTCCCAAATCAGACTGCCAAAACTACCGTTGAGGCAAAAAAGGAGTTGCCTCCAGTCTTTTTTTGGTTGAAATGAGCCGGCGCGCGGGCGCACACCAGTGTATGCCACGCGCGCGCGCACGCACACACACAAAGACTTCCTTTTGAAGAAAGTGCGCCCATCGTGCTCATCCTTGCGAGTGGCCGACCCCTGAATCCACTATACACATGGTGAAGATTAATTGAAATCACTCGTCATTAATAAAGCTAAGTACACGCTCAGTACAGTCACGGTGAAATTGAGTCCGTATAAGTCGGGCCTCATTCACTCGTGATTCATGGACCAGATTCACTCGTATTTAGGGCGCAGGTGTGCGCTCGTACACCTAAGTGCTTGTCAGTCGCAGCCATGAGTCATAACCACTGCTGCAGACAAGAAAACATCAGTAATTACGCCATATGACGTATTTACTGAACAATATTTCTCTCCCATGTTTACACGTAGTCCTCAGAGTCCTGTGCGGTAACTCAAGTAAGTTTCCCCTCGACGCCATTGACGTTCACATTGACGTTCAAAAAGTCCATCCTGCACCATGATCACTCCTACTTTGGTGTTGATAAACACAGCTTGTACAATTCTTTCTTTTAAATTCTCCCCGCCTCTTCAAACTAACACACTCCAGCTCCAAAGTACACACTGTAAGTACAGCCCTTGCCAAGTATTTTCCGCAAAGGTTCCCGTGACAACACAAAGTCCCGAGGAGGCGACGACTTCTCGTCGCATATCAGAGACGATCTGACTGGACACAACGTCCTCGTCATGGACGGCGCACCCGCGCACCCGGCGAATGCCACGTAGGCGTCCATGTCGGTGCATGGCTGAGGTCAGTCGAGCGTTGCTCGGCCAGTCAGTGAGAAGCAACGTAGCGGCGACGATATTTCATGAGAGACGATTGAGAAGTTGATTGAGGCACGATCGGACTTCACCGACAGCATGAAGTCCAGCGGGAAGACTCTTCCATCGCTGGGTCGCCAGGCTGGTGTCTTTGTCCATCTGGTGGACACAGCATCGCAGTTATGTTCTCTCCTGGAATAACTGAACCATTGCGACCTCTCCCCCACCCGCGAGTGGGTTCGGCGCGCTTGCCGGGGTCCGGGGTCCGGTGGGGGAGGAGGGGCACACGAGGGGGCTTCGGGAATATGGGCACCCCAGAAGATTTTCAGCCAATTTCATCAACTGCAATCCCATGGAAAAGCCCAATTACCTTCTTTTTCGGCATTCCTCCCGGTCCAGCTCACTGACTTTTGGGCACCGTGGCCTCTATATGGGCAGTCACGACACTGAATGCCTGTACTCAATCTCATGTCTTGGTATCTGAATGCCACGATTCACATGAAAAATCCACCTCCACACGTTCTAGTACAGCGTTTTCATCGGAAAAGACCAACGACAAGAGAGAAAAATTTTACCTGATGCCGCAATTGTTGAGAGACAAGGACCAAAAAACTGCTGAATCAGGCAACTTAAGCCTCTCATACAGAGTCCAGCGGGCCAGTTGAACAAGAAGTGATCCCGAATCACGGGTGTCAGGACTTGAGCAAAGTCCAGTTCAGCAAAGTTCGGCTCGTTCCGGGCACTTTTGAGCTGCGATAGCCCAGGGATGTGGCAAGACTAATGAAACAAAAACCCTCCCTCATCCTCCAGTCGGCTTTCTGGCGCTACGCTCCATAAAGCGGGAAATGGAGGCCTGAGAGAGCAAAGGGCAAACAGAAAAAAAGAGCGCTGTGATCTTACAGATTACCGAGAAATCCCAGATGTGTACGGCGGAAAAGAAAGAAGCCCTTGAAGAACCACGTAGCAAGGTCATTTTCTGGAACTTGGAAATGACAGTCAGCCTCCACTGTGTTCCGGCATTCTTGTGTTTAATTTGGCGGGACGTTATGTGGGCCGCAATAAACGCACGCGCACATTGTGGGTTGACTCAGACTTCCTTTTGCTCTGCGGGTTCGCGGGGGGGGGGGGGGGGGGGGGGGGGGGGGGGGGGGGGGGGGGGGGGGGGGGGGGGGGGGGGGGGGGGGGGGGGGGGGGGGGGGGGGGGGGG
>JAAUXU010154236.1_pt1 | contig 15054 bp, 11 predicted proteins | sample 7278151 | NCBI WGS metagenome assembly JAAUXU01 (sample SAMN14350113, study PRJNA611818) | marine sediment metagenome | isolation source: surface marine sediment (1.8m) | place: French Polynesia: Moorea | collected 2018-08 | reverse complement strand
GACGCCTGGCTGGAATGGCGGCGGGGTGGGAATCAACGCCGGGAGTCTCTGCTGGACGCCTGGTCTGAAATTCCGGGGGTCTATATCCCGGCCTTTTTCACACCGCAATTCGATGACCGGGGCTTTCAGCGCCTGATTCCGCTTCGCCGGGGGTATGCGCGTGTCACCCGTGCCTTTGTCGACACACTGGAAGATGCACCCTTTCCGACGGCGCCGATCGTCCCCTTCGGTCGCCCGGTTCACGACCGTCTCCGGCTGGAACTCTCGCGGGGATGTACCCGCGGCTGCCGTTACTGCCAGGCCGGAATGATCTATCGGCCGGTGCGGGAGCGCTCGCCCGAGAAGGTTCTCGATCTCTGCGATGCGGCCCTGGCGGCCACCGGTTACGAGGACGTGTCACTGCTTTCGCTGAGTACGGGGGACTATCGCTGCATCGTGCCCCTGATGGAGCAATTGTTGAACCGCTATGCCTGCGACCGTGTGGCCCTGTCGCTTCCCTCGCTGCGGGCCGGCACCCTGACCCCCGAACTGATGGCGCTGATTAAACGGGTGCGCAAGACCGGATTCACCATTGCCCCCGAGGCCGGCAGCCAGCGCCTGCGGGACGTCATCAACAAGAACATCACCAACGGTGAGATCCGTGCCACGGTCCAGGATGCTTTCGCGCAGGGATGGAAGGTCATCAAGCTGTATTTCATGATCGGATTGCCGACCGAGACCCCGGCCGATCTCGACGCCCTGGTCGATCTGGTTCACCAGCTCAAAAGTATCCAGAGTCCTGGCCGCCTCCGCCCCCGGATCAACGTCAGCGTGGCCACCTTTATCCCCAAGGCGCACACGCCGTTTCAATGGAGCCGCCAGATCCGCCTCGAGGAATCGCGGGAAAAGATCAACCGGCTGCACGACCGGCTCAAATCCCCCGGCATCCATTTCAAATGGCAGAACCCCGAGATCAGCATGCTCGAGGGGCTCTGGGCGCGCGGCGACCGCCGCCTGTCCGCGCTGCTCTTGAAGGCCTATCAGGCCGGCTGCCGTCTGGACGGCTGGAGCGATCACTTCAATGCCCGTGCCTGGCAAAGCAGCTTGGACGCCTGCGGCATCGACCCGGAAAGCGCCGTCTACCGCGCACGCGAGACAGAGGAACCGCTGCCCTGGGATCATATCGACATGAAGGTCAGCCGGGATTTTCTGCAGGCCGAACGCGATAAAGCGCTGGCCGGCGAAACCACGGAGGACTGCCGCGACGGGGCCTGCCAGAATTGCGGTGTCTGCGATTTCGAGCACCTGCGCCCCATCGTCCATCCCGCCATGGCGGGCGCAGCGTCCTCTGAGGCGGATGCCGCTGAAGCCAACCCGGACGCCCCGCGCGAGAGGCTGGCGGTCACGTTTACCAAAACCGGCCCCGCCCGGTTGCTGGGGCATTTGGAAATGGCCAATATTTTCAAGCGCGCGCTGAGGCGCGCCGGTATCGCGGTGCACTATTCACGGGGATTCCACCCCAATCCCAAGGTCGTCTTCACGGATACGCTGCCCCTGGGGATGGAAAGTCTTTGCGAGCGCATGATCATCACGCTCGAGACGCCAAGGGACCCGGCAGAGGTCGTCCGCCGGCTCAGACCCCAGCTGCCTGCGGGTCTGGACATCGCAGGCTGCGAACCTTTCCAACGGTCTTCAACCGGCGATGCCCTGGTGTCCTATCGGGTTCAGCTTGAAGATACGCAATTTCCTGACGAACCGCTCGCGGTCCTGGCGCGGCAGCCTCATTTTTTCTTTGAGCGCCGCCGTCGCAAAGGCCGCTTGAAAAAGATCGACCTCAAAGCTATGCTAACTGCCATCGAACGCGTGGCCCCCGATACGCTTGAGTTCACGCTGCATCATAAAATGGAGACCCTCGTCCGACCGGCCGACGTTTTGGGGCATCTGTTCGGCTTCGATACCGCGGTGATCAAACACGCCCGGGTGACCAAGCTGAACGCCTTTCCAGCCACCCATCAGACTGCGGCGTCAACCCGCCGCCGGGGCGCATAGCCCAAACCAATATGTACAAAGAAATCGTCATCAACGTTTCCCAGCGTGAAACCCGTGTCGCTCTCCTCGAGGACGGCACCATCGTCGAGCTTTTCATCGAAAGAGGCGACGAGGCCGACATCACCGGCAATATCTACAAGGGACGGGTGCAGCGCGTCCTTCCCGGCATCCAGGCTGCGTTCGTGGATATCGGTTTGAACCAGGCGGCGTTCATCTACGTCGACGACGTGCTACGCAACGGTTTTCAGGACATCGAAAAACAGATGGCCCAAGCCGAGGGATACGACGCCCCCTACCCGCCGGCACCCGACGACCACCGGCAATCCCCCATCGAGGAGCTGCTGGTCGAGGGCCAGGAAATTCTCGTGCATGTGGCCAAGGCGCCTATGGGGACCAAAGGCCCGCGCGTCACGTCCTATGTATCCCTGCCGGGGCGCTTTCTCGTTCTCATGCCGTTTGCCAACCACATCGGCGTCTCGCGGCGCATCGAGGAAGAGGCCGAGCGCTCGCGGCTGAAGAACATGATTGCGGAGATGCGCGACAATCATTTCGGCTATATCGTCCGCACCGCCGCCGAGGGCATCGACATTCCCCGGGTCCAGCAGGAGATGCTTTTTCTCAAGAACCTCTGGGCCAGCGTCCAGAAGAAATTCAAACACGCCCCGGCCCCGACCCTTATCCACCAGGAGCTTTCCCTCAGCCTGCGGGCGGTCCGGGATCTCCTGGTGCATGAGGCCGACCGCCTGATTATCGATGCGGTGCAACATTACGAGACCGCCATTGCCTTTCTGGACACCTTCAATCCGGTTCTCAAGAATCGCGTCGAACTCTACGACGGGAACGAGCCCATTTTCGACGCGTTCAACCTCGAGGGCGACATTTCCAGGGCCTTGAAGCGCAAAGTTTGGCTCAAATCAGGGGGCTATATCATTATTGAACACACCGAGGCCCTCGTGGCCATCGATGTCAACACCGGGCGCTACGTGGGCAAGCACAACCTCGAGGAAACCATTCTCAAAACCAATCTCGAGGCCGTCAAGGAAATCGCCTATCAGATCCGCCTGCGGGATATCGGCGGGCTGATCATTATCGACTTCATCGACATGCAGAAGAAGTCCAGCCAGGAAAAGGTCTACACCGCGCTTCAGGACGCCCTCAAAAAGGATCGCAGCAAAACCCACATCCTGCCCATCTCCGACATGGGCCTGGTGCAAATGACGCGCAAGCGCAACAAGGAGCCCCTGACGCGCATCATGCGCGAGCCCTGCACCTATTGCGAAGGTGAGGGCTACATGATCTCCCGGCAGTCGATTTGCTACCGCATTTTCAGGGAGGTCCTGCGCGACAGCCACGACATGGTTGGCGCCAAGATGGCCGTGCGGGTCAATCCGGTCATCGCCGATCTGCTGCATGGAGAAGAAAGCGATTTGATCGCGGCCCTCGAAAAATCGATCGGGCGCCATATCGTCATCTATCCCGACGCATCGTTTCACCTGGAGGAAGTCCGCATCATCGAAATTCTCAAGGGCGACGCCGACGAGGAGAAGCTTGTTTGATAAAGCTATTATTGACAAACGCTTTATGATGTGATTTTTATTTCCGATTGTAAACCGCACCATGCCGGAATTACCTTCCGGCTTATTTTTTTGACCTTATCGTCAACTCGAATATAAAAAGGTTGTGAACAATGAAACGTACCTACCAGCCCAGCCGAATCAAGCGTGCGCGCAACCATGGTTTCCTGAAGCGCATGTCGACCAAAAGCGGTCGTGCCCTCATCAACCGCCGACGCGCCAAGGGCCGCAAACGGCTTGCCGTCAAGTATTAGGGGCCACCTGTCCCGGGGCTGTTGGTATTGTCGCTTGGCCTGACGCTCGACCAACCCATTTGCCCAGGCGGATCGTCCTTGGTGGCGACCTGTGTGCCGGTGTGATTGCGGTTCCATTCAAAAAGCAACACCGAATCCTCAAGCGGTCCGAATTTCTCCACCTGTCGAATGTCGGCAAGCGCTGCCACAGCAGGCTCTTTATCCTGCTGTACGTGGAAAGACCGCAACCTTGTACACGCCTGGGATTAATTGTTACCAAAAAAGTAGGCTCGGCCGTTCAGCGCAACCGCATCAAGCGTCTCTGCCGCGAATACTTCCGGCACCACCGGCCCCGTTGGTCCCGAACATTTGATATCGTGTTGATCGCCCGGGGGGCGGCGGCACGTGCAACCAACGCCGAAATACGATCGAGCCTTGATAAAAACTTCAGCCAACTCCCGCAATAAAGGCCCCTTGCACCGATTAAGCATCGCCGCGGCCATTCAGGTCATTCGCGGCTATCGGTCACTCGTCTCGCCGATCATAGGTCCCTGCTGCCGTTTTCATCCCTCTTGCTCCGCGTATGCCCTGGAAGCCATCGGCCGCCACGGCGTTTTGAAGGGCGCCTATCTCGTTACCCGACGGTTGTTGAAATGCCACCCCTTTCATCCCGGCGGATTCGATCCGGTACCCTGAGGTGACGATGACCACCGAAATCGGCTGGCGGTGATTCTTCGTGTTGAACGCGATCGGCATGCATTCGGCGGGGATGCATGCGCGATGAACATTTCGAAAGCCTCAGAAAGGCGATTGTCCGGCCGCCGCATGCGTGTAACGGCCCGTGTCGGCCCATCTGGAGAAAAAAATGGAACAAACCCGTTTGCTACTCGCGATTCTGCTGACCTTTCTTGTTTTTGTGGCCTGGGAATTCTTTTTCAGCCCCCGCCCGGAAATGCCGATCACCCCGGATCAGGCCCCGCCGACAGCTCCCGAAGAGGTCGCGGAGAAACCGGCGCCCCCTGTTGCGGCGGCTCCCGCCGAAGCGCCCCGTGCACCGGCCATACCGACTCCGCCTACCGCCGCGCGCAAAGGAAGACTCGTCACGGTCGAGACCCCGCTTTACAAAGTCGTGCTCAGCGAAAACGGGGGGGTGATCAAATCCCTCACATTGAAGCAATTCAGTGAAACCGTAGGTAAGGGCGCCGCGCTCAAAACCCTTGTCGATTCCGATGCGGTCAACAACAATCTGAAGTTCGGGCTTGAAGGCGGCAGTGTTCCCGGCCTGGACGCCGCCGTCTACGGCTTTCAGGGCGGCACCGAGACGCTAACGGTCAAGGACACGCCGGGACAGGTCGATCTCGTGTGGGCCAGCCCCGGGGGGGTCGAAATCGGCAAAACACTCACCTTCTACCCGGACACCTATCTGATCGACGTTGCGGTGCGCGTGACCAACCGCGGTGCCGGTCCCATCACGGACAAGGCGAGCCTCGCGGTCTCCCGCGTCATGGACGAGAGCCCGAGCCGGGTCGTATTTGAGGGCCTCAGCGGCTTCATCGACGGCAATCTCAAAGAAATCGCCGTCGGCGACATCGAGGATGACGAGGGCACCGCCGGTCAAATCGACTGGGTCGGCATCGTGGACCGTTATTTCATGTCCGCGCTGATCCCGGCGGATACGCCCTCAGCGCGCATGCAGGTCGCCAAGGGGGCGTTCAACACGATTACGAACGCGCTCGTCAGCGACGCGGTCAATATCGCGCCGGGTCAAACGCAATCCTTTACGTACAAAGCCTTCTACGGTCCCAAGCATACCAACCTGCTGCGCGCCTACGGTCACAATCTTGCAAAAGCCATCAATTTCGGCTGGTTTGATTTTCTGGCCAAACCCGCGCTGTGGTTCATGAATCTGATTTACAGTGTGATTCCCAATTACGGCATCGCCATCATCCTGCTGACCGTCATGACCAAGATCATTCTCTGGCCCCTGGGCAACAAGAGCTATAAATCCATGAACGAGATGAAGCGCATGCAGCCGCTGATGGCCGAGATTCGCGAAAAATATAAAGACGACAAGAAGAAGATGAATGAAGAAATGATGGGGCTCTACCGGACCTATAAAATCAACCCCATGGGGGGTTGTCTCCCGATGTTGGTCCAACTACCTGTATTTCTTGCACTTTACAATATGCTTTACGGTTCGATCGAGTTGCGCCACGCACCCTTTGTCGGTTGGATCACCGACCTGTCCTCGCCCGATCGCTTGTTCAGTTTCGGGTTTTCGATCCCCTTCATGGAGCCGCCCTATGGCATTCCCGTGCTCACGGTCATCATGGGGGCCACCATGTTTCTTCAACAGAAGATGTCCCCCCCGCCCGGAGACCCGGCGCAGGCCAAGATCATGCTTTTCCTGCCGATCATTTTTACCTTCATTTTTATCAATTTTCCGGCGGGGCTTGTTTTGTACTGGTTAATAAATAATATTCTCTCTATAGCCCAGCAATATTACATTCAAAAGAAATATGCTTGATCGGAGGTATCGGAATGGCGACCGAAAGGGAGTTTAAAGCACGGACTATCGCCAAGGCGGTTAAAATCGCTGCCAAAGAACTGGGCCTTGAAGAGGACGAACTTCAATACGACATCATATCGCATGGCGCCACTGGCATTTTCGGTCTTACCGGCGTGAAGAAGGCGCGTATTCGGGTCGAACTTGCCGGGCCACATGACGCCGCCCCTGCCAGCGAGGACGTGGATCGCCCCTATTTCAGCGATGACGGCAATCGGGGTGATGGTGCCCCTGTCGATTCGTCCGACGAAGCGGATACCCGCGAAAGGGTCCTGCACGTCGGCGAAGCAATGCTTCGCCGGATCGTGACGGCCATCTCACCCGAGGCGGCCATCAACGTCGACCATCAGGACGACCAGATCTGTTTCAACATCGAGGGGGGCGAGGCCGGCATCCTGATTGGTAAACGAGGCCAGACCCTTGAGGCGATCCAGGTTCTGGTCGACAAGGCCGTGCGTCGCATGAATGGTCATGCCGTGCGCGTCACGATCGACGTCGAGGGGTATCTGAAGAACAAGGAAGACAATCTGATCCGCACTGCCGAACGGGTGGCGCAGCGGGTGAAATCCAAAGGGCGGCCCGCCTCGATCGGTTTCATGAACGCCCAGGACCGGCGGATCGTTCACCTGGCCCTTAAAGACGATCACGCCGTGCGCACGCAAAGCGTGGGCGACGGCAATTACCGCAAACTCATGGTCTATCCCAAACGCCGATCGTCCAAACCGTATTGACGTCGCATGGCCGCATCATGGCACCGTCTGACCAAGCCGAAGGCCTGACCGCGGCTTGGTCATCTTGTTTCGACCGCATGGACATTCTTTCAAAGGAAACGATCGCCGCCCTGGCGACACCCCGTGGCGCCGGCGGTATCGGGATCGTCAAAATATCGGGGCCGGATGCCGTTCGGATCCTCAGACGCATTTTCATCCGCGGACGCACGGACGCTTCACCGTCCCTGCGCTTCGACCACCGGCGGCTTTACTACGGTCATATCGCCCACCCCGACGAGGGGCTGCTGGACGAGGTTCTGGTGGCGGTCATGCGCGGACCGAACAGCTACACGACCGAAGACGTCGTCGAAATCAACTGCCACGGCGGTATCGTGCTGAGCCAGGCGATTCTCGACCTGGTCCTATCTCAGGGCGCCCGCCAGGCGCAGCCCGGTGAATTCACCCGGCGGGCATATCTTGGCGGGCGGATCAATCTGGCCCAGGCCGAGGCGGTGATCGATATGGTCAACGCCAAAACGGCACGTGCGGCGCGGGCAGGTCTTCGGCAGCTCGAAAGCGGGATCGATGTCGAGATCCGGGAATGGCAGGCCGCGCTCATCGATGCCCTGGCCACCGTCGAGGCCTGCATCGATTTTGACGACGATCTCGACGAATCACCTGCGCTCGAACCGGTCGCCGGCCTCTTGAAACAGCGGGTCCTGCCCCGACTGGAGTGCCTGATACGAAGCTACCGGGAGGGGCGGATCGTCAGGGATGGATTGCGCATCGTCATCGCGGGACGCCCCAACGTGGGCAAATCCAGCCTGGTGAATCGTCTGCTGGACAAGGACCGTGTGATCGTCAATGCCGCGCCGGGTACCACGCGCGACATCATCGAGGAGAGCATCGCCATCGAAGGCGCCCCCGTCGTGGTGACGGACACGGCCGGCATTCACAGCAGCGCCGACCCGGTCGAAGCCCAGGGAATTGAAAAATCCAGGGCGGCCATTGAAAGGGCCGATCTGGTATTGTTCATGATTGACGCCAGCATCCCGCTGAGTGCCGAAGACCGTCAAATTTATCAGGCGGTCAAAAGCCGGGCCCATCTGGTGGTCCAAAACAAAGTTGATCTGTGCGTGCCAAATCCCGGCCCTCCTGATCTCGAAGGGATTTCGCCGGAGGGATTCGTGGCGCTCTCGGCCCTTACGGGCGAAGGCCTCGAGGCGCTCAAGCAAAGGATCTTGACCGTGGTGGGTTTGGAAAACGATGCCAGCAGCAGTGCGGTGATGGTCAACCTGCGCCAGGCCGGGCTGCTCGAGGCTGCCCACGGTCATTTCACGCGCGCGGCGTCCCATCTCGCGGGCGGCAGGGACCATGAAATCATCGCCATTGAAATCAAAGACGGTCTTGACAGCTTGATGCAAATCCTGGGGGACGACACATCACCGGACGTGCTCGACCATATCTTCAACAATTTTTGTATCGGCAAGTGATTGTTTCACGTGAAACATTGGCGGGCGCCGCCGGCCCCGTGGTTACCGCCGGCCCGTTTTGGGCTCTTCGACATCCACGCAATTTCAAGGAGATCGATCATGGCGTTTGATCCGACCCCGTATTTCAGGCAATACGAAGCGCTGTCCCAGGCAGCCGACCAGGTTTTTGAGAAGGTTAAGGCGGATTTTCCGCAGTGCGTCAAATGCGAGCGCGAATGCGCCGATTGCTGCCATGCGTTGTTTGATCTGACCCTGATCGAAGCCCTCTACATCAACGACCGCTTCAAGGCGCGCTTCAAGGAAGGGGAACGCCAGGCGGCCCTTGAGAAGGCCAACCGGGCGGACCGCAAGGTCCATAAATTAAAGCGCGACGCCTATCGTGAGCTGCAGGCCGGCAAAGATGAAAGCGATATCCTGGCCGACTTGGCCGCGGAAAAGGTGCGCTGCCCGCTGCTGAACGACCAGGACCTGTGTGATTTGTACGATCACCGCCCGATCACCTGTCGCCTGTACGGCATTCCGACCTCGATCGGCGGTCTCGGGCGAACCTGCGCCCTGTCGGGTTTCGAAGGCGGCAAGGCCTATCCCACGGTGGATATCGATAAGATTCACGGCCGGCTGCAGGAAATTTCAGGCGAGCTGCTGAGAGACATCAAGTCCCAAAACATCAAGCTCGTGGATCTGCTCATGCCGCTCTCCATGGCCCTGATGACCGAGTTCGATGATGATTTTCTGGGTCTCACCACCGACGAAGCGGCCTCATAGGGGATACCTGCCATGTCCAAAGTGTCACGCGAAGAAGCGGAGCGCCGGAAACGGGCGATTTATGAAACCCTGTCCCCGCGCCGCAAGAAGTATATCGAACGCATCGGCTACGAAAAATGGGACCCCTTTGAAGAACCCAAGGACCCCATCGACATCCGTCGCGACACGACCAAGCGGACCACCCAGCAGCTGGTGCGCGAATTCCTGCAGTCCCGTCCTCCGGATGCCCCCTACAGCAACGCCTATGGCCAGGCCGTCATGGAGATGGCCATCGGTATCGTGAATGACGACGAGCGCTATCAGGCCATGCTGGAATTCGCCGCGTGGTATATGGCCTTGCTGAAGCAGGTCAATCCCCAAAACGACTGAGGGGCTGAAAGGGCGTGCCGGTTTATGGGGGCGGATCGATCGGGAGGCAGGTTGGGGGACGGCTGGGACCAGGCCGTGGGGCGCTGGATCTTGGAAGCCGACCGCAAAATGACGGCCTCCGATTTGGCGGCGAGGATTGCCGACCGATTCGGCGGATCGCCGCGCCAGGCCCGCCAGCGGATTCGGCGCCTGGTCGAGGCGGGGCGTCTCACTTATATCTACCAGTACGGTCAATCCTACGTCGATCTCGGCTTGCAACGTCCAACCGCCATCACCCCCGGGATTGTTTTCTGCCCGCCGGCTTGCGTCCCTCCACCGGACACCCGCGCGTTGAGCATCATCATCGAACCGGGGGCGGCCTTCGGCGACGGCCGCCATCCCACCACGCGGCTCGCGGTGCAGGGTCTTGAAACGCTCCGGGGCCACGAAACGTCGACCGGTTCCCGCTTCGCTCGGGGTATCGATATCGGCACCGGATCGGGCATTCTGGCGATTGTCGCCGCCCGCCTGGGCGTGGCCCGGGTGGATGCCGTGGACATCGACCCCTGCGCGCGGAGCGAAGCGCGGCGCAACATCGACCACAATCGCCTGGGACGGCGGGTCACCCTGCGACAGGAGGCGCTCGAAAGCTTTGCAACGCGTTATGATCTGATCATGGCCAACCTCCGACTTCCGACCCTGTGCGCCCTGGGCCCATGGATCGAAAGCCATGCGCAGCCCCATGCCGTCCTGCTTTTTTCCGGTTTTCGCGCCGACGAACAAGCGGCGCTCTTGAGAGCCTTTCCCGCACCCCGCTGCCGGATCCGGTGGTCACGGACCCAGGCGGCCTGGGGGGCTGTCGTGCTGCAGCGCGGCTAGCCAATCAATCACCGCCCGGTGACACCTGCGATCCTGCACAGGCCCAACGAGCCGAAGACCGGCGCGCCAATTCCCCCCAAAACCATTGGAGGGCCGGGAAGGCTCTCAACGGGCGAATACGCCACGCCACGCAAAACGCTATATGTAGTATTCATCGGCTAATTTTTGTTCAATATATGGGAAATTAGGCGGTCGGTCTGTAAAGGCTTGATGGGCAAGGGTTTGCGGCGGTGGGTGCGTGGCGCGAGGGCAAAAAAGGGGCCCCGGACCGTTCGATCGGGTGGGAGCCCCCTTCAATCGGGTCGGCATCAGGACGCGCGATGGAATACCAGACGCCCGCCGAGATATCCGGCATAGGCGGCGACCCCCAGCATCACCAGGTGCAGGCAGACATAAATGAAACTGGGCTGCTCGGCGACCTGGGGATCGATCCAGGCCCACAGGACGAGGATCAAGGCCAGCGCGCTGACCACGGCGCCGCTGATCAGCTTGTTGCGGAAAAGCACGGTCATATGGCCGCCGAATTTGTATTGCCAGTGCAGGTAGCCGGTAAACAAGACGGCCGGCATGGCGAGCAGAATGAAAACCATGTTGTAAAACCCGGCCTTGCCCATCGCGGGCATGTCGAACAGGGCCGCCAGCACCACCATGACGACGGCGATCGGTAAAACGCCGTTGGGAATGTGGACCGAAATCGGGTGGGCGTGGTTTTCGATGGCCAGGTCGATCAGATGGCGGTAGCGGTCGAGACGGGCGTTCAGCTTGCCGACGATGCCCGTCTGCATGCTTCGGTTAGCGGCACGGCCGGCGCCCCGGGCGTCATCGGATGAGGCCGGCGAGGCCGCGGCGGCGGCGGCGGGCTCGTCAGCACCCGCGGCTTCGTCCACGACCTCTTCAAACTTCGATTGATCGGCTCCGCAAAGCGGGCAGACCGCAGGTGGCTCGGGCCCGGTGTGGATATAACCGCAGACCGTGCACCGCCATTTGCGATCCGGGCCCGCCGCGGCCGGCGCTTCGGTTTCGCGGTCGAGGCAGACAAACTGGGAGCGGTCCGCCCCGCAGACCGGGCACTTGTCGGGCGGTTCGGGCCCGACGTGGATATAGCCGCAGACGGCACATTGCCAGCGAAGGGCGGCATCGGCTTCGGTGGGTTCGACGGCCGCCGCGGCCTGGTCCTCGCCCGCGGTAACGAACAGGCTGCTTTCGGAACCGCACACCAGGCAGTTTTCAGGCGAGGCCTCGCCTTTGTGGATGAAGTCGCAGACGGTGCAGCGCCACTGTTTCATAACCCCAGAATTCCTTTCAGCCGATGATGGCAGATCACATCATGAAAGACCACAGCACCCCGGCGGCAATGGCCGACCCGATGACGCCTGAGGAGTTGCAGGCCATGGCGTGCATCAGAAGGTAGTTGCCCGGATCCTCGTGCTGCCCCATGAGATGAACCTCGCGCGCCGAACCGGGCACGGCGGAAACGCCGGCCGCACCCAGAAGCGGGTTGATCTTCTTGCGCAGAAAGAGGTTCATGATTTTGGCGAAGATGAGGCCGGAGGCCGTGGCGAGGCTGAAGGCCACGGCACCCAGGCAGAAGATCATGAGCGATTTTTCGGTCAGGAAGACATCGGCCTGGGTGCTCATGCCGACGCAGAAGCCCAGAAAAATGGTGGCCGTGTCGATGATCGCACTCCGGGCTGTCCCGGCCAGGCGGTCGACCACGCCGCTTTCTTTTAAAATGTTGCCCAGAAAGAGCATGCCCAGCAGGGGCAGGGCGGTGGGCGCCAGAAGGCAGCAGAGCAGGACACCCAGGATGGGAAAGATCATGCGTTCGGTCTTGGAGACCTCCCGTGGTTCGTCCATGTGGATGCGTCGTTCCTGGCGGGTGGTCAGCAGCCGCATGATCGGCGGTTGGATCACCGGGATCAGGGCCATATAGGAGTAGGCGGCAATGGCGATCGGCCCGATGAGGTGCGGGGCCAGCTTGGCCGTCAGAAAGATGGAGGTCGGGCCGTCGGCCCCGCCGATAATGGCGATGGAGGCGGCTTCTTTGGGCAGAAAGTCCAGTGCCAGCGCACCCAGGAGGGTGAAAAAGACACCCATCTGTGCGGCGGCGCCCAGCAGCATCAGCTTGGGCTGGGCCAGAAGGGAGGAGAAATCGGTCATCGCGCCCAGACCCAGGAAGACAATCGAGGGGTAAAGCCCGGTGGTCACGCCGAAGTAGAGGTAATGGAACACACTGTTTTCTTCATAAATGCCCAGACCGAAGCCCTTGAAAAAGGGAATGTTGCCGACCACGATGCCGAAGGCGATCGGCACCAGAAGAAGCGGCTCGTATCTTTTAGCAATTCCTAAAAATAGGAACAGGAGCCCCACGAGTATCATGATCACATAGCGATAGTCCTGGGATATAAAAAAATAACCGGTATTGGTGAGAAAGGATATCAAGAGATCATACATGGATTACCCTCGTCTTCGGTTGGTCGAAAATGGTTGTCAGTCCTTCCAAACAAAAAGGCCTTCTTCCGCCATCGTCAGATGACCGGCTTCGCGAATGCAGCGAATGGTGATGTGGGGGTGGGGAAGATCCGATTCCGCGGCCACGCGGTAGAGATCCTTGAGCTCGAAAGGGGAGCCCAGCGGCTCGGTCAGCGCCCGGTAGAGTGCTGTCAGTTCACCCAGATTGGCGGGGCAGGCCGCCACGTCGCCGGGCTTGGGGCTTTCCGCTTCGGGAGGCTCGGCGGCCACGGGCGGCGCGGCTTGCTTCTGCTTGCGTTTTTCCCAAAACGCGACGAGCTTGTGGATTTGGGAGATGGCCAGGGAGAGAATGATCAATCCTGTCATGACGATTCCGGCGCCCAAGAAGGCCATGGACCAGCCGTTGTTGGCGGCAATATTGGCGATACCCATAGGGCTTACCTCCAGGGGATGTAATGGTCGTATGCGCAGTGCACCATTATTTTTGGAAGACGATCGGCGTGTGGATGGGCTTGGTTATCAGGTGCCTTCGGAACACCGGATAGACAGGCCTCTGACAGTCACTACAAAAAAAGGACTAATCCACACCTAGGGTGAAATGTCAATAAATTTTAAAGGCGCGGGGCGGTGGAGCGCTCAGGGCCGGCTACCGGCCATCATCAGGCCGATGGATTCGATCTTGGCCTGGTCCTCGGCCGCAAAGGTGTCGACGATCCGGCCGTCGAACATGACGGCCAACCGGTCCGCAAGGGCCAGGGCTTCGGCCAAATCCCCGGTAACCAGAAGGATGCCGGCGCGCTCGCGGGCTTTCAGAAGAAGCTGCCAGACTTCCTCGGTGGCCGCGATGTCCAGGCCCTGGGTCGGCTGCTCGGCCACGATGAGGCGCGGCCGGCGGAAAAACTCCCGGGCAATCACCATTTTCTGCAGATTTCCGCCGGAGAGCTGCCGCGCGGCCAGGCGCGGGTTGGGTGGATTGATGTTGAACTGGGCGGCCAGATCCCCCATTTTGGCTTCGGCCCGGCGGTGAAGCAGCCAGGGGCCGGCCGTGAAGCCCCGCCGTGTGGTCAGCAGCAGATTGTCGGTCAGGCTCAGGTGGCGGCAGGTGGCCAGGCCCTGGCGGTCCTCCGGAATGTAGGCCAGGTTGCCGTCCCAGCGCCGGCGCTGGAAGAAGGCGGACCAGTCCTGCCCCATGATGCGCACCGAGCCCCGCCCGGGGCGTTTGAGTCCGCAAATCGTTTCGACGAGCGGCTTCTGGCCGTTGCCGGCCACGCCCACGAGCCCCAGGATTTCCCCCTGGCGCAGCTCCAGATGGATGTCCTTCAAGGCGTCGTCCGCCAGCCCCGATATGTTTAAAACCCGTTGACGGGTATCCAGAAGATCGCGTTCCACCTGCAAAATGACCTCGCGGCCGACCATCAACTGCGCCAGTTCGGTCTTGGACTGGACGCGCGCCGCCGGCATGTCGGCCACGACCGCGCCTTTGTGCAGGACGGCGATTTCATCGGAGAGCGCCATGACTTCATCGAGTTTATGGCTGATGAAGACGATGGCCTTCCCCTGGTCGGCCAACTGGTGCAGGGCCTCGAAAAGCTGTTCCGATTCCTGGGGCGTCAGCACGGCGGTGGGTTCATCGAAGATCAGAATCCGGTTTTGACGGAAAAGAAGCTTGAGGATTTCCACACGCTGTTTTTCGCCCATCGAGAGGTCCGCGACCTTGGCCCGGGGGTCGATGATCAGGCTCACCTGCCGGGCGAGCGCGGCCACGCGCTCCTCCATCTGGGTGGGGTTGATCAGCGGCGGGCCGGGATAGCCCAGAAAGATGTTTTCGGTCACCGTCATGGCCTCCACCAGCATGAAGTGCTGATAGACCATGCCGATACCGGCGGCGAGGGCGTCCTGGGCGGAGCGGAAGACCTGCCGGCGGCCGTCGACCAGGATCCGGCCGCGGTCGGGCTGCAGCCGCCCGGCCAGAATGCTCATGAGGGT
>JAAUXU010028203.1_pt1 | contig 15055 bp, 15 predicted proteins | sample 7278151 | NCBI WGS metagenome assembly JAAUXU01 (sample SAMN14350113, study PRJNA611818) | marine sediment metagenome | isolation source: surface marine sediment (1.8m) | place: French Polynesia: Moorea | collected 2018-08 | reverse complement strand
CTCATTCACAGACCCCTGCTGTGTCATTTAGGAATCTTGAGGCTACCAGATTTTTTGTTCAAATTTCCCGCCATTGCAGAGGTAAGCGCTTTGCTCGGCGACCCTGTACTACCCTGAAGCATCCTACAACATCGTACGTGTACACATATTTTCGTCTGGCTCAGATATCTCGAGCTGCAAGAACATAATGGCTGTCCGGACACACCGTGAATGATGACTACTGCCTGAGACTTTGAAGAATACGCAGACGAAGTCATCTCGTAAATCTCAACTCATGCTGGCCACCCAGATATGAGCATGAGGAGTCGTAACACCTACACACCCCGTCTATTGCCTCCCAAAGTAGTGAGAGATGCACTTACTCTCATTCGATAGTGTATTACGCAACAGCGAGGTTGTCAGGGAGCCTTTTCAACATTGCGCAGGTTCCCCCTGAATACCAGTCTTAAGAAAAAACTTAAGAAAAGACGCTGCTCAACGCACACAGCGATTTGCACATGCATTGATGTAAGAAATGACAAATAAAGCTTAAGGCAGCCCCAAAGTAAAAAAAAGGCTGCATCAGTTAACATACGTCTCAGATAGTTGTTGACTTTCCGACATCCAGAAAGGCCATGGAGCAAGCGACTGGTGGTAATTGGGCTGTATTTATCTTCTAATACATAATAGTCTTGAACTTTTTCTGACGAGGACTATGAAGAGCTCTCATCCGCTCCTTCGCACGCGATCGCGGGCGGCAGATAAGGGTACGTGCGTTCACATGCGTGAACACAAGGGGGAGAGAGAAAGACAGAGAGAGAGAGAGAGTGTGCAAAGCATATCTCGCACGCAAGAACGATATGTACCACTACTAACATGTGCGTGCTCAGCGCGTGCTCCTCTTGCTTTCCGCGGAACCGAGAAACAGGCTAACGCGTGATGTCTCCGGGTCCGAGGTCGTCGGGGCCGTGATCAAAGTCAACAAAGGGGTCGTCTCCAGTGGTGCGACGCCATGCCATGGACGACAGTAAGGATACTTTAAGGGTACGTGACTTCCTGCCTACCTCCTGCGATGTCCTGCCTCGTCCCGGTGACCACCCGGCAAAGCTCTTTATTCGTCCGGGACGACGTCTGCGGACTTCCTGGCGTTGGAGGGGATCTCTCGCTTACGTGTCCTCCACGTACGTGTCCAGCTTCTAGGCTGTCTCGTTTGACGCACCCTCGCCTTTTCCACTCTTCTTCCTCGTCTTTTGTTGTGCACTCTGCTCTGTCCTGGCTGCAGCTGCGATGCATTTCGCCATGTGTGACCAGGAAGAGTGGATGGAAGTGCTTCCAACACGCTTGTGGGCGTCGACTGAGAGCTACACATCTTGGCCACGTCCAGTCTGGCTCGCGTCAAGGTAAACAGAACCGCATAGAGAGGACGGCTGCCGCCTCTGCCCATGTCTCTTCTCTCTCTCCACGTGCGTCTCCACAGCTGGCTTCGAGCAGTTCTGCTACTGTTTACGTCGGGACTTTGAACTCGAACCACGCCGTCATGGGCAAGTTGGACGTGTCGTTGTTGCGGTACTTGGACTCGGGGCAGCTGCGCTCACTGACCGCTGTCGAGATGGGCATGAAGAACCACGAGTTGGTCCCAGCCGCGCTCGTCGCAGCAATCGCACACGTCAGGTCCGGGGGCGTGCACAGGACGCTCAGGGAGCTCGACAAACAAGGGTAAGACAGGCTGCCGTTGAATGCTGTACACATGTAGCTGAGTGCTGTCCTCGCATCAGAGTGCTGTTACTTTACTTTTCAGACTGGTATGCTACGAACGCGGCAAGAAATACGACGGCTACCGCCTGACCAACAGCGGCTACGACTACTTGGCTCTCAAGTCCCTGTCGGCGAGAGGAGCCATCAGTGGCTTCGGAAACCAGATCGGTACCGGCAAGGAGTCCAATGTATACATCGTCTCCGACGCGGAAGGCATTGAGCTCTGTCTCAAGTTGCACCGACTGGGCAGGACTTGCTTCAGAAAGGTGAGTAGACGCCGCGCAACATGCAGGTTGTCAACTTAACCTTCTGTCCCTCGCCAGGTTCGTGAAAAGAGGGATTACCACAAGCGTCGTCGCCAGATGAGCTGGCTGTATCTCTCCCGCATCTCTGCTACGAAGGAATTCGCGTACATGAAGGCCCTCCATGACCGAGGCTTCCCCGTGCCCAGGCCAATTGACTTTAACCGACACTGCGTAGTCATGGAGCTGATCAGAGGACACCCGTTACAGAATGTGGCTCAAGTGAGTAGGAAAGTGTAGCGAAAAGAAGGTCCCATCCTACGTAGTCGTCTCGCCATATCTGCTATCAGGTAGACGATCCAGCTCTTTTGTACGACCGCCTCATGAACCTTCTGCTGAAGTTCGCGAACCACGGGGTCATTCACGGAGATTTTAACGAGTTTAACATCATGATCACAGACGACGGAGACCCGGTCATCATTGACTTTCCTCAGATGGTATCCACAGAGCACAGGTATTCCTCATAACCTCACCTTGCGAACATGGATGGCAATTCTCCCCTTGGTATTTTTAGGGACGCTCGCATGTACTTTGATCGTGATGTAAACTGCCTTCGCGACTTCTTCCGCCGCCGGTTCGGATACGAGTCCGAGCTAAGTCCAACCTTTGACGACGTGACCAGAGTTGACGCCCTTGACGCTCAGATCTCAGCCAGCGGAGTCACCAAGACTATGGAAAAAGACATACTCAGAGAATTGGGAGTGGACGAAGAATCATCAGAAGACGAAGAAACTGAAGAAGTAGAACCAGAGGTTGCAAATGAGATCGAGAATGAATTAGAGGACGAAATCGAGGACCTCAGAAAAGAGCTACAAGACAATCTGTCCTCAATTGTATCACACCGAGTGGAAGAAAAGTCCGCTGTAAATTCAGACAACGAGGAATGTGATGCTTCTCACGATGACCTGACCAGCTTTGATCTGCCTCATAACAGTGGTCGTTTTGGCGGCGCGTCGACAACGGCATCCACCATCCCTCCGGATGAAGTAAAACGCCGTGTGAAGCAATCGCTAGCGAAACAGAACCGAGCAGAACTGCGCAAGAGAGCCAAGGCCAAGGGCGAGGCCAACGCCACCACCAGGAAGAGGAGGGAGAACAGGGAAACCATTGTAACCAGCACGTCGGCATTCTGGGATGGTTAAAGCGTCGGTGGACCATGACGATAAATCTAAGCCGTTATAAATGCACACCTGTGATAAGGATGGCATAGCACTTATTACTAGCTGCGCCGCCAAGACCCTGAAAAATGATTTTCACGTGGGGTGGTTGACGTGAGCCCACCTGATGTCCATGACACCAACAGGCACTACTATGTACATTTCATTCATATTCAGCGCTGTTTTCATTTCAGGTATTGCATATCTTGGGAAAAAGCATCTTGAGGACTGAATTTTCAAGATGTCCGATCCTTTCTACCCCGTATACTTGTCTTCTAACACCTTTTTTTTTATCCCCCCCCCCCCGTGTTACTACTCTGCTGTGTTCACTCTACCCCTATGCTGTTGCTTTTTTCTCTCCGTTCTTCATGATTCACACCGACGGCCGATTTTCTCACCATATTGCAAATTTTGCACTTGGGTCCGAACAACTCATGATGTCCCCAAGTAAGTGCAACTGCTCAAGCAGTGTTGACCAAGGGCACAGGTTGATGCAAGTGGATCCCAGTTATTGCTGAAAAAAAGCTTCCAGGGGTTAGAGGTTTACCTAAGAAGTACGTAGAGAAACACAGATGAGGCTGGAGGAAGCGCTCCGAGAACGTGGCAGCGGAGAGGAGCTGAGAATTGGTTAAAATCTTGAGAATTGTCCAAGGTATGAGGGACATTTTCAGTAAGCGATCTCCTTCAACCCTAGTGCACTCGCCACATCGACCGGCTCGTGCTCCATAGGGTTTACGAGGTCGTCCTCGGACACTCCGAACACTGCCTCTACTTTTTTCTTCATCTCTACGTCAGACTGAAGACCGTCATCAGCGAGTCGAAAGTTCATGTGTTTCGGTTGCTGCTTGCCGGCCAAAGTAAATATCTCCCCACCTGGGAATTGCAGGGGTCAATACGAAGCAGTGGACGATTCAAAACCTCTGTGAAAACGAGGAAAATGTGCACATCACGGCCACGCAATTGCAGTTTTACTAAAAGTTGTTGCTTTCTACTCGCCCAAAACTTTCCAGATGAAATTATGTATAGCACTATCAAGTGCTATATAGTGCACTATACTGAAGGGACTGACATATCTCGCCGAAAATCAGAATATTTGAAACCACGTTCTCCATCTGGCCTGTACATACAGTGATTTCGGACTCTAGAATCTGACCATGTTTTTTCCGCCCAGCAGAAAAATTCATTGACAGTAAAGAGATAATTCCGGATCAGATTTCATGCATGTTAAGCTGGATCGAAAATTTGGGCTCCATATGGACATATTAGATTTGTTACTAGAGGATTTATTTGAAGACTTCGCAGTCAAATAAAAGTGAAAAAATTGTTTTTAGCTTTGCCCCCCTCCCAGTATTTAAGGATTTGTCGCAATCATAGCATGTAAGGATGTCGGGTCTACATTCTAAAGTGTGACGTGGACATATTTAAGTTAAATTCTGAATCTCACATGAGACCACTGCAGTCAAATGAGATTGGAAAAATGGAGCTTTAATCCTTGCCCTGAAGCATTGAAAGTTTCAAAAATTGCTTTATTTTTTGCCTTATGTAGTAAACCTTAAACCTATCAAAAGGTTTGAATTGACTTGTTTGAAATAGTGTTTGAGTACATCTCCATTATGTGATCTTGGGTAACAAACCTCAAGCGCATTCAGGTAAATCCCAAAATTGACCCCTTTTTGTCCTAATAAACTAATATGGAATTATTGCACCACAAAATTTGAACCCCATGGACTTGTCAGTTGTAACGGACAAGTTAGCTACTGTGTTTTGTTGGCATGATGCTGGCAGTACTAAGCAGGTGTGCAGACCAGTGACCAGGCAATGAATCTTACTTTCAAGAAGTGATATCTGAACAGTTAGAGTTCCTCCATATCTGTATTCTATCGTGGATGGGTCTTATTTTTTTTAGGATAGATAAGGGGTCAAGCAGGAGGGACTGAATGGATACATGGATTATGGAGCTACGTAGGCTTGGGCGATGCGTTGGAGCCACCGCCTCTGGTGATTGGCGAGTTCCTCTGCCGGCCTCCACGGCCTCCCTCGCGGTCGCCACGTCCGCCGCGTGGTCCATTCTCAGGAGGTGGATGGGGAGGAGGCGTGGCTGTCGACGGAGAAGGTGTAGCTGAAGATGAGGATGGAGGAGAGGAGCTGGAGGCTTGTTGCTGGTGTTGCTCCGAAAGACGCCGTTGGTCCTCATGATATTTTTCAACCTAAAGAAGAGAGAAAGACGAAGAATGAGCACTCCCAAACGACTGACGATTGCTCACGCTGAAGTTGACTGCTTACGATTTTCTTAATATGGAGTACGGCCTGCGAGTCCGACACTCCCCTGACGTTGTCCGGACGGTAGGGAGGTGTTATAGTCACTTTGTTCATCACCACGATGTTGTCCCCCTTCCAGTCAATATCATCCAGCCTGAGAAGATATCCACGTCGTAGTCTTTAGGGCAGTTCTGTCTAAAGAAATGAACACTCACGTCTTCCCTATGGCTTGGAAGAGCTTCTGCCCTTCAGGAGCCACTCCAGGTTTGAAGGCCCTCAGGTGTCGCTTCTTGCGCTGGACGTTGGTCCGCGTCCTCGCGTTCAAGCGCTCCAGGTTGAGCGCCGGTGGGTCGGAGGACGATCCCGCATTGGCGGCGGCCGAACCCGGCTTCGCCTCGGAGACTAGCGAGACATCGCTCACCAAAGCCAAGTTAACGAAGTGCACGTCGTGAGTAGAGTGGCGCTTGCTGGTAGAAGGTGTCTCTGTAAAGGAAGACGAAGGCTGTCTCAACAATGGTTACAGACGTTTTATCTACAGGTAGCTTACTCATGATGAGGATCCGAGTGGCCGGGTCGAACGCCATGACCTCTCCCTCCAAGACCTTTCCGGCACACGTCTTGCACGTCACGGTGCATCCGGCTGGGAAGTAGTCGTCGGCCGACGCGGAGAGGATTTCGTGGGCAGCAGAGACGGCGGCGGCTGCCGAGGCCGATCCCGGCGAGGAAGCGGAGGCGGCGACCCCGGCATCTTCGCCACCGCTACCCCCCGATGCGGGAGACGCCGGGTGGCTGTTGTTGAGGTCCTTCTTGGCGCCGGCGGCCATGGCTTCAATCCGAGAGAGCTGGGGACTTCCTCGTTCACTTGGTCTCCTTCTCTTCGCTTGCCGGAGGAAGGAAGAGGGGGAGCCGCAGTTGCTTGCGACACTAGCGCTGCGGCGGCTGTTGTGGCTGCGGCTGCAGTTCAGAGCTGAGCACAGGACGGTCGAGACCGTGGCCGCCTCGTCAGAGGGAGAACAGGCCTGCAGCAGCCCGCAGCTGCTGCTGTCGCCAGGCGTCAACACCAGCCAAATGGTGGTGGAGTCACCGAGCCAACAAAGATCTACCAGGTCGACAAGGAGTCACTGCGGCGTACATCATCCGTCGCAGTTCACGATCTTTCTCACTTCGGCGGCCCATTTTCTTGCTTTTTGCCTCTTCTGCGACACCAGTTTCATCTTGGAGACCTCCGACGAGTACGGGGCTTAGCAAACCTGTCCCGTCCTGCTCTCCGCATGCGTCGTTACTTTGGAGTTCCGGCAGATGGCGTCAAAGGCCGCCTGTGTCACAGCTGCACTCATATGCGTGGGCAATCCTAGAAGAATAAATACGCAGAATTGGCACTCGCTGCCACACAGTGGGAATCCACAGCTGACTGGCTTAGCACAGTCCTTGGCTTAAGTAACTTTCACGGGGGAAAACTGCATGCATATGGTGAACTGAAGCGTTGCAAATTGGGATTTCCACGTGAAAGTGCTCTTCGAGACACTCAGACATAAGATCCTGTCGAGTGATCTACTTCGTGCCAAACAACACTGAGACTAGAGGCGCAAAGTGCACCAACCAACCGAAGAGTTTTGCCAAAATCCCTTATTTTTCAGCTTTTTCCTTCTTTTTACAGAAATCGGTTGAAAGGTGTTTGGGAGCTTCAGCCCCCCCCCCCCCCCGATGCCGAGGGTACCCCGTCAAAGCCTTCCCCCATGTTATGCCACATGCCCAAAATATGTTTGTGAGCACCTCCCAGGGTTGCATGAGAAGGCGTCGTTGCACATTGTACAGAGAGTTGATATGGTGCAAAGAAATAACGAACTAACGATTGGACATGAGGTGTCGGGCGTGTAACGTACACAGACGAAAGCCTGGAGGGTACCCTCGGGTTGGGGGGGGGCACAAGCATTCCAGAAATTTTCAGCCAATTTCGGTAAATATAAAACCCCCAAAAAGATGAAAAATGTGGGCACGGCCACCTCCTAGGGTCAGCACACTTTTGGCCCTCTAGCGTCAAAATGGGCTGTCACACAGGGGATCACGCTATCGGATCTTATGATCTTATGCCTGAGAGTCTCAATGACCGATTTTAAGCGCAGATTCCACACCGGACGCTTCTACGTATGCAGCTCATTTCCCCCCAATCTATTTATGCCAAGGATTGTACAGCATTTCCCCCCCAGCAGCCTCACCGATGGGCCTCTCTAAACTTGTAAGCCCACAGCATAAGTCAGCTGACGATTGCATGGCCATCTTATGCCCGTTGGCCGTTCAACCGGCCAGGGCGGCCAAAACTGCCCAACTGGGGAGCAGTGCCTATTTTGTATGCTTATTCTTCTATGGTGCAATCGCCGGTGCACCCCTCTACTGATCATCGGCGAAATGTACCTGGTCCGGTCCAGTCCCGGTCCGATCCAGTTCGGTCAAGTTTGATCTGATCTGGTCCTAGACTCATTGACTTGTCTGTACCCATTTCGTGAGCGCGAGTTGATTTTGAGTTCTCTTTTTTTGGCGCTTGAACATTGAGTAATTGAATAGTGATTGAATTGGGTACTTGGGTAGTTGTCTGTCCAGTTATTCCCTCTGATGTAACGCACATAAGTACTAGAATAAGTGCAGAGAATACACCAAACTGGATGTCGTTCACTTGCCACCATTGTCTTCTGACCACCCTTGCGTTTGTGTTGGCAACAGTCGAGTTTCGTCACCGGTGCCACGGAATTGTCTGAGCTTAGCTAAGACAGACACTGAGGATGAGCCCACAAAAAGTTAGCTTACATCACATCTCCAGATTTTTTTTCCAACATGCACAAGTCTTCTGTATTGAGTCATTGATCCAATCCTTGACATTTCACTGCACCGTCAATGTTCAGAATCGAGTTGCCCTCAACACATTAACGACTGACTCACACATGTGGTTCTTTTTTGTGCCCTAGATATTCGTGTTCCTACTCATGCTGATTGCCGGCATTCTGTTGGCTCACACCTCCGACGCTCGGGTCATCCAACGAGGTGGATGACAACTGCCACGGCGCGGACGACGTAGAACATAGTGGCGCAACCAGAGAAGAGCAGCATAGTGGACAAGATGAAGAAGGTGGTCGAAACGAGACGAGGTTGCCTTCAGAGGATGCCATTATGATGACGAGCTGATGTTGCGCTTCAATGTGGCACCACCCAACCGACGTATTCCTGACCAAGCTTCAATGCAACGAAAACGCCAATGTAAACCAATCATAGGTAACTGTTACTGAAAGGTTACCCCGTTAATAAAGCTTTCAGCTCGGACTGCGACATTTTTAACGCGTAATGCATATACGAAAAGGTTCTCAGCTACTTGTCACTGAATCCTTTATCTCTTGGTATCCTTGCTTGGTCTGTCGGCCCCTCTCCCTGCCTATTTTGTAGAAGAGGTCGATGGCGTTGACTGCCGTCATAAGGGCGTAGACAGCTAGAAAAACAAGGGTGGTGGAGCGAAACCCCCAGGTCTCCACCATGAAGCCGGAGGCAGTGGGACCCACAAAGTTTCCAAAGTGGAAGCTGGCAGTCCAAAGGCCTGAGGCAGGGAATCAAACTGCTTGACATTTCAATGGCAATGATGAGCAATAGACTTCTCCGTGCCTGTGATGGTCATGGACGTCGCGATGTTGTCAGCAAAGCCCTTCTCCATGGCACTGCGGTGGGCCCTTCCGAAGCTAGCCACCATGATGAGGGCGTAACCCGTTCCGGCAAGGCCGCACATGGCCATGATCAGCGGCACGGTCGGCAGGAAAGGCAGAAATGGCAGCGGGCCCAAGAACGAGAAGGACACGAGCATGAGGACATTGCCCACGACTGAAAGCACCACAGGATACTTCAGTCGATCAGATATCTGTAGTGGTAAACGTGAAAGCATGAGCGACGTATGCCATGACGTCGTAGGCCCGTGTCCGAGCTACAAATAATACTTAACGCATCCTGTCAAGGGTGACGTGACCATGTAGCAGCCGCCCATGACGAGAAATGTGAAGGCGACGTCCCATTGCGTCGCTCCGGCTTCGTCCTTGAGGTGCGGTTCTAGCATCGCCTCCAACATGCCGTTGCCGGAGAACACAACAAAATTGTCGATGTAAGGTAACAACATCGTGAGACTCTGAAATGAACGCATCGCGTACGTACACTGCTTAGGACAGAGGTTGGCTGATTGTACTTCTGGTATGACAACCTCATGATAATATGGCCTTATTATATTATTCAACGTCAATTTGTTTCATTCGCTACTCATCATTGTCGCCCAATATCCAAACGCGACAGTGAGAACTACACCGTTGGAGTCAACTTCGTAGATAACGCATTTTGCATCTTGAACAGTGATAGCTGCAGAGCAGCAAGTGGGCATCGCAGAAGTAGCTGCAATTGATGGTCAGCAACAGACCCTTCTGTGGCTTTAGGTATATTTACGAATGACAATAGATAGCACTCGAGACCCTGAGATTGCTCAGGCTGGTTGTTCACTTGTGAATTCACCATCAGATGATCTGTTAATCACATATGTGAAACACCCTGGCATCAGCTGCCCTGATGTGAACTCATCTTATGTTACAAACGTTATTGTCGCGTGTGACATCACTCTGGCCCCACAGTCAACTTGGCCCGCATAACCAAGCAGTGTAGCGTAGAGACCCATGCAGTGTGCGGAACCAAACCCCGGATTTGTCTTTAGAGTCATCTAGCTCAATTATGCGCTTAAATTTTCGCCATTTTATACACCGTTCGAAGCAGCCACATCAGCTGAGTATTTTGTGTCAAATACACTTTTTCGTCAAGCGAACTGTTCTCGACGTGGACGCCAAATGGCAACGTACTGCAGATCTTCTCTACGCTAGAGTGGTGTGCAGAAAATTTCAAGGATTTTTTGGCACCCACAATGTGGCCGCCGTCATCATCAGACTGCAACCCGACTACAAACAGACTATGACCGTTGGGGCGTACCGAGAGAGAGACCTGCTGGAGCACCACCTCTCTTTCAATGCTCCGAAGGCCACCACTGAGGACACATGGGGCAACCTCAGCGAGACCTTCATCAGGAGGTCATGCACCGCCTTTAGGTCCGGGAGCGAGGCTATGGTTGCAGCTGAGAGGGGCCATTTCAAAAAAGAAAGTAAATGTATCACTGACAAATATCTTATTTGTCAAAATACGGCAGTTCTACCCGTATGACTCTTGATGATATTAGGCATATTTGTGGTAATTAGTTATTTTCCATATTTCGGTTCCGCACTCTGTAGGACTGTACCTGTTCCTGCAATAATATTTGAAGAAAGACTAGAAACTTTTGAGGAAAGAAGAAACTAAGAAGACACAAGACACTTGTTGCCCTTATTTTTAAAATCATTTAAACTCTGCCATCCCTTAAGCGACACCTGTCTTGTCCTTCCTTAAGCGATTGTAAAACACCGGGAAATGAAGTCCTGTTATATGCGACTAGTACTACATACGTACCTGTAGTGCCGGTCCACACGCATGCCCACCAACACACGCTCACAAAAGGTACACACCTTTACTACAGCCATGACTGTTAGCGTAGGCTTCGACTCTTCTATATCTGAGCTGTTCGAAAGTACCACGTCCTTGTCCTCGAGCGGCAACACCTGCTTCTCAGAGTCTTTCAATGGGCTAGAATCTTCTGGTGCTTGATCGTCTTCTTCAGTTGGACTCCCTTCAAACCGGGGTAGAAGAAAGCGAAGCACCAGGGAAGAGACAACAATGAGGGATCCGACGACGTAGAAGGGCAGGCCAAAACCTCCCGCCGAGTACAGTGCTGATCCCACAGAAGGACCTTGAAAGTCCGCGGGTCAGACACCATAAGGTTTACACGCGTTGTGACAGCGGTGCTCACCGAACATGTACCCCAGCCCCGTGAACATTTCCGTATAGGCCGTGATGCTGGAGACGAAGGCTGGGAAGAGCTGCATCAGGAAGCTGAGCAGGGCCGCCATGCTGGCAGCTGTTGCGACGCCTTCCACGAATCTAGTGGTACAGCACTGTACGTATACTATGCACCGCATATTTGTCACCAGAACCCTACATTGTACATATCCAAGCACATAAAAGTACGTGTACGCACGAGCGTCATCAACGCACTGTGAGTACCAATGTGCGATACCTCAAGAAGTACGAGAGGCCAATAAATGGTGCTGTCTGGTCAATCAGCTCCAAGAGGCCGAAGGCGATGCCGCTGATGCCCATCGTCAGGGAGCCCACGTTGTAAACCAGTTTCGGGCCCATTCGGTTGCCGAAATGTGCGAATGTTGGAGCAGCGATGAAGGCTGCCAAACTGACAACCCCGAAAACAAATCCATACTGAAAGACAAGGCATAAAAAGATAAAAAAAACCACCATGATCAGATCAAGCGTTATCGAGCACTAGAGACTTCACTGGCTGCTCCAAAATGTGCAAGTTGGCTCTGGATAAGCAATGTGGGTTAAATTACAGTTCCAGAGCTTCACATAGATGAACAAAAAAGCTCATCATGAACGTTCATTAAATTCAACCCTCTCGGGCTCATCGCGTCCAAGAATTTTCCTACGATTGAACCATTTTTCTAAATGTACGGAGGACTGCACTAATTGCACCAGACCAGTTCGTACGTACCAGGTGCGTCAGCATTACGTTCCACAAGCAAGTATCTAGTTTTCGCCTCATGAGCTTTACCACGTAATATCAGGACATAATCACACCATTTAGAGTATTTTTTAAGTCAAAGTATCCTTTCTCGTGAGGAGAGGTAAAGCTGGACGTCCGCGCGAGGCTTGCTCGATCCGGAATTACTCGAGTTGAATGGAACTTTCCCTGGGCTCGAATTCGCTCGAGCTTGAGCTCGCGAGCTCAAACCGAGCAGAGGCCCCGGATTGAAGGCAACCGCTGATATACACGACTGTCGCCGGCTTCTGCTAGGCCTCTTGCCTACATTGGATTAGCTTTGCCGAAGTTGTTAAGCATTCGACTTGTGAAATACTCTAACTCGATCGGGTAGAGGAAGCTCCAACTCGACTGGGAGGTTGCCCCAATGTCAACATTTAAACTGCCGCTGGCTGTATAAAAAGCAGAGAGGTTTCAAGCCAAGGAGGAGTTACTTAGTCAGTAGAACAAGCACAGACCAAAAAGTCCAAGAATGATCCGGTTGCATTGACATTTAAAAATGACCTTCAAACAGAACCTTTTACAAATCTTTTTCAATAAGTTCACATGAGCAAAATTTGGAATCTCTCTTACCCTTTTTTTTTACGAATTCGCTGGCCGGCATTTCAGGTCCAATTTCAAGTTTCACTGAGTGTGCATATGAATACGTTTTTGAACACTGACAGATTGTTTAAAAATGAGTCCTCAGCCCTGGGCCTCTGTTGCCTTGTTCCATTCGCATAAAGTCGACGTCCAATGATTGCACGAGTCTCGTCAGCGCACTAATTGTGCCAAAATAGAGGCTGTTGGAGGTTTCGCACAGAGGGCTTTATTGCATTGCAGCGCGGGAAAAAGTCAGTACAGTGGAAAACAGAAGGCAGAGAAGTATTGCTTTCTGTTTGATGCAAGCCATTTTGATCTACAAACGAATCAAAATTTTTAAGCGTCGTCCACTGTAGCACCTAAAGTTACTTCCCAATGAAACAAAGGGTCAGAAGTTTGTATCACGCTTGAAGGCAGAGTCTGCCAATTCTGCTAAAAGTGAAGTAAAACAACGGTGAGCCGGACTTTTTTCCAAAAATCGAGTTTGTCGCCAAATTTGAAGGCGCGAAAGTGTAATGTAGGCTGTTTGCTCCGAACGTCGACAGGAACTGAATTTTGACGCACCCTGTACGCACAGTGGAAGAAAGTGAGCCGACTTCCGTCAGCCTCTCCGTAGGCCTACTACTAGTTACCACACCTGTGATGGCGTCGCCCCCTTGGATTCAGCCTCCGTAGGATAAAATGCCGGCTGCAGAGACAGAAGCAGGCCCCAGGACATGAACGCTTGAAAGGAGGATTAGGAAGAAAAGCTCGGCAAACATTTGCGGTAGTTTAACCATGCCTTCAACTCATAATTGCCACAAGCACTATACTGACCCAGAGCCGTGAAGAGACCGATGAAGCCCCTGCGGACGAGTCCTGGCTGATCAACCATTATGACGAACTTAGATAACCTTCAAAAGTGACCTCTTCAGCAAGGCCATTGATTCGAGCTGACGGGATTGCACAGATGCAGCAACTTCCACAGTCACGAGTTCAACACCGTGCACCAATTGCTTGCTACAGCTTGCAAGCACCTTTCTACAAAGTGACAACGACTCCTCTGCCCTTAACTGAAGCAATGACTCTATCAGTGTTCATGTCCTTGCGGTCACGACTTCTTTGTCTTACGTCACGATGTGTGGTCATCTTATGAGTGGAGTGCACATGCGACCTGTAAGTGACATAACTACTGCAGCACGGTGCAGCGCACTCCGAGACACAGTCACAGTAGGACACTACATACTACTGTATTGCATGCCATATCGTATACTTTCGTATATTTGGGTTCTCTTTATCTAGAGGCTAAGGTCCGTTGGTTGTAGCATTTTCTCGTCATCATGTCTTATACATAACCATAGTCGATCCGTGCATTACAACATTTGTCTATACACTCTTCATCTGCTGCCCGAGATGCTGGATAAGAGGGAAGAAAAAAGACTAATGTCTCAATTTGTACTGGTTGTTGTTTGAAACAGCGGTCGAAGGCGGTGCTGCGGCCGCGGCCACAGCCGCAGCCATTGCTGGATAAGCCGCCGAGTGACCCATGAAACCCTGACCAAAGACATCCACATGATGCGGATTGTAGCCGGCGCCACCGCCACCGCCGCTGCCGTCGCCCCATCCGGCCATCTCTATCTTGCTGCCGCCGCCGATGAACTGACTGCCGCTTCCCCAAGTCGGGAAGACGCCGCCACCGGCTCCGCGGCTGCTGGTTGGGCCGCCGCCATTGCCGCCGCTTACTGCCCATGGATTGTTGGCAGCCATAGCGGCGTACTTAAATTCAGGGCCGCCGCTGCCATCTGCCTGATTCACCATTGACATCATCTGACCGGGAAAACCAGCGGAAGAAGTAGACGAGGTGTGGCCGGACGGAGAAGGAGGCGTGCCAGCCGCTGGAGACGAGTTACTGGGAGTGGTGGCAGTGAGATTGCGATTGCTCGTACTTTGTTGCTGTTGTTGGGACTGTTGTGAATGAGACTGCTGTTGCTGTTGCTGCTGTTGCTGTTGCTGGTGCTGCTGGTGAGACTGTTCTTGCTGTTCTTGAGTGCCTGCGTTACCATTCGCAGACGTGGAGGAAGTAGAAGGACCAAAGAATGAACTTGTCCAACCGCCTGACGTGTAAAATTGGATGGATTAGTTTTATTAAATTTTTCTACGTGGGATCGCCTTTCTTACCTTGATGCTGAAGATGATTGGTAGTGTCGAGGTAGTGCCCGGCGGCCGCGGCGCCGGCGTAGCAACTGACCGCAGCTGCGGCTGCGGCGGCCGGTGGAAGTGTTGCGGCTGCAGCAGCAGCTGCAGACGCTGAAAAGGCCGAAAGCGCCGCCTGCTGG
>JAAUXU010066460.1_pt1 | contig 15065 bp, 24 predicted proteins | sample 7278151 | NCBI WGS metagenome assembly JAAUXU01 (sample SAMN14350113, study PRJNA611818) | marine sediment metagenome | isolation source: surface marine sediment (1.8m) | place: French Polynesia: Moorea | collected 2018-08 | reverse complement strand
GCGTCCTGGAATACATCTTTGAATTAGAAGGAAGATTTGCTTGATTTTAACTTGTTTTTCAAACCTGATAATTTCCAATGAGGACAGACATTTCGGAGTTTCTTGACTCCCTAGAAGGCAGAGTGTTGATGTACTGGATATAGTGGACCTTGTCCGCCTCTTGTATGGAAGAATATGCCACTTCTGCTGTAGGTAAATACTTAGCAGCAACCAAGAGGCCTGCCAAGCAGGCCCACAATGTTTCGTCTTATACGAAGCGGCACAGCCTGCAAGTGGTGAAGGGAAAAGTCACTTATATTTATTTCATGTGAATTGAAATATGGGTATGTAGTGTAAGTACGTACAAAATATTACCTCGTAGCCTCCTTCCACCGGATGGAAAGCGCGTACTCCAGGAGGAGGGCTGGGTATGGGGAGAGCGCGGCAGTGATGAGAGACCCGTCGGCCCTCCTGAGGGAGGCGGCATTTCCAACAAAGGCGACGACGATAGGGCTCTTACCGAACTCTGCTGAAGACGTCTCCACCACCATGCGGGGCAGGAGGCCTCGGTCGACGAAGACGACAGAGGGCAGCAGATACGTCACCAGATGAGAGTCCTGCACCGTGGCTAGGAGATTGCAGCCAGAGTTCCAGTGCATTGACTGCACCATGGAGCCAAGCTTGCCAATCTAAAAGCAAATTATATTTTATGCTCTGTTACATTATAAACAAGAACAGCCTCTGTTCGAAAGGTCTGTAGCGGGATTTGACAAAGTTTTGATAGTTTGGCAAAATTTTAGTACAGCCAAAAAATGCAAAAAAGTTTAAAAAATATTTTAGAAGTCATTTGAGGTAGAAAGAGGTGTCAGACAAAAAATTATAAAATAAAAAAAGATCGGGCACCACCAAATTATGTTGGGCGGATCAGGTAAAATTTGAATTTTGAGGTCATTTTGGAGGTCAAAAAGCCCAATAACGTAAAATTGTAAAAAACTGATGAATCGTTTTTGGCCATTTTTGGCAAAACTGTTAGTCTCAAGGGGCTCAAATTTGGCACAGGATCTTTTCTCACTAGGGTCTACAACTTTGTTTTTTATAAAAATTTTGTAGGAGGTCGACTTGACAATAATACAAAAATGTCCACTAACATAACAACAACAACAACAAGAACAGACTCTGTTCGAAGACCTGCGGCAGGGAAATGAATACAGAGAAAGAGAAAAATTGAAAAATCAAACTGAAACAAAATTGTTTATGTTTTTTTGCAAAAGTACTGGTCACAACGGGCTGAACATTTGAATGGTTTGTTACTTCATTGTTGTCTACAAATGTTATTTGATAAAGATTTCAGTATCTTACAAAAAGTCAAAAACCAAAGTAGTCCCCCCAAGAACAAAAACAACAACAACCACAACCACAACATTGACTGTTCCATGGTCTGGGCTTCGCCACTGACAAAAATGAGCTCTTTGGTTTGGCTTCGTACCTGTTAAGATGATGCGGTGCTTCCTTGCCCAAATCTTCTCACCCCGAGGATGAATAGATCCCTGTTCTTGTTCACCAGCGCCAGCTTCCTCATGTTGGGCAGCCCGACCTGGTCTAGCGCCACCTCCGTCACCTCCTGCCTGTGCGCGTAGGGTCGCCCACCGTTGTTGAGCGGCTTCCCTGACTGTGCGTTGAAGAGGTACACGTTCCTCTCGTCCACCTGGTCCCTCACGGCCATGCAGTCGTTGCTCACGCTGACTGTCTGCGTGCTGAGCGTCTTTGGCCGCATTCCCGGCCAGCGCGGGCTACAGATCAGCCTCCCCTCGTAGCTGTAGAGGTGCACTGCACCGCTTTCCACCAGCAGGAAATGCTTGTCGGCCTGCACAATGAGCGAGATGCTGCTGTCCCTCAGGTCAAAGATGAGGGGGTGTTCCAGTTCCGTGTGGTGTAGACGTAGCACTGGGATATGGTCACCACCACCAGGTAACCGTGAGACATGGATAGCTGGATGATGCGGTCGTGAAACTCAAGCTTCTCCCAACAGTCATTCGTTACGTTGCGAAGAGAGATTGTCTTTCGGCCTTGAAAGAGAACGCAATATTTTTTGGGACCATGTTGCGGCCAAGAGAAAAAACAACAGCAATAGCTGCTGCTGCAGCAACAACGTCCTCCCCGCCCGTGACGATCCCGGCTCCGTCGTGGCTCCAACGACCGGTCAGGCAAGCGCCGCGGTGCGCCTCCACGCTCTTCTCTAAGCAACCGTTTTTCCCTGCGTTGGATAATTCGTCATATGAAATTAAAATTGCTCTTTTGATCTACGGCGTCTTACCGATTAGTAGCAGCCTCCCCTCTGCCGTGGTGACGAGGTACAGCTCTGTCCCTCCTCCGGCCTTTGCTCCTCCTCCCCCCGCCTTGCCTGCCCCCCATTGCCTCCTCCGCCCCCTCCTCCGTCCCGTCCCGACTGTCCCCTCGGGAACCAGTGCATGTCTGTTGGGTGAGAGGCCCCCTCGGGAGGCGGCAGCTCCCCCAGCTGATACGTCTCTGCCGTCACCAGGTTCCACTTGAGGATCCTCTGGTCGTTGGCGATGGATACCACGTCGTCGGGGGACATCCAGCTCACGCAGGAGACCAGCTCGTTGTGCATAGGCTCCTATAGGTTGGACGTCTTCAGCCTCATCTTGGATTTTTACGTTCTCCTTTTCTGGTGGGCAAAAAAATAGGCCAATTTTAAGCTTTGGAAAAGAAGGTATGAGAAAAGAGGCTTTGGATCCAATGCTGACCACATGCATACCTTTGAAAGCAGGTATCGGTTTTGTTCATATTGTCCTTTCATGGACGGGTCGCAATGAAGGGTCAAGGGTGGTCTCTTTGTGGAGCTTATATTGAACGAGGAAGAAGAGAAGGAAGAAGGGGGGAAATCGCGAATTTCCTCCTACTTCCTGGCTCTAACGAAGCAGACAATTTTTTTCTTTGCCTGACATAATAACGTATATTTTTTCCTGTTTCATTCTTCTCCTACTTGCAATATCATTTTCTAGGGCTACTATAGTATGTACGTAGTTGTCGTCGTCTTCCCAGTTCCCAGCTGCCGCGGCCACCTCCTCCAGTTCTACCTCCCCCCCCTCCTTCCTCGCCCCACACATCAACGTCATGCTGCTAGCCACCTCCCCCACGGAGGAGAGGGAGCCAGCTTTGCTGCCGCGGTAAGAGGGGGAGTTGTTCTCTCTCCCCCACTTCTGCTTGCTATCTTGCTCCGTCCGTCCGTCGGTCCCTTTTCTATACGTACTACTACGGCGGGGCTTGCCTCCCCTACCCCCTCCTTTCCTCTACTTGTAAGTACAAAGTCGACGTCCGTGCGGACGCCCTCTTCTTCCCCTTCCCCTTCCCCCTCCGCCCTCGGTGGGCTGCGGCCGTCCCCGGGCGAGGAGGAGGAGGAGTGCTTCTTCCTACCCTGCCAGCCTGGCTCCCTTGGCGACGGACGACGAGGAGGAGGAGGAGGAGGCGGACGACAGGGGCTCGAGGGTCCGCACCGCAAAGATAGAGAAAGGTCCTCCCACCTCACCTCCTCCCCCTTCTCCCCCTAGCCGTTGAACGTCATCTTCGTCGCAGTTGTTGAGCTCGAAGGTCGATTCCAAGCAAAAGTTGTTCACGTCCGACGACTAGACATGAGTAATACGCAAGACATGAATGGAAAAGAACTTGAGGAGAATGAGAATCGGTCAGTAACGGTAGAGGCCACTTATATGAGGTATTTTTTTTTCATTTAGAGAACCGAATGCTCTTGCTGCTGTTGCTGCTGCTGTTGGGACTCCTAGATACGATTTCAATATTCGACCAGGTGTGGATTTATTTGCACGACTCCCCCTCCTCCTTCATAATCGATGGGGAACTTAGGCTGGATCCCGCTCCTCGACGAGAATGCGATCATCCTGCGGGTCTCCTTTGCTTGCGTGGCGACGGAGGAGGGCAAGTCGCAGTCAGGTATCAGGGTGAGCAGCGAGCGAGCGAGGAGGAGGGCTCTTTCTCCTCCTCCATGGCGAGGGCGGGCGCGCGGCAGAGGAGAAAGGAGCGCCCTCCCCCGCGGTTGTTCTCCGAGGCGGCGGCGGCGGCGGCGGCGGACGGGAACTCCCCCTCCCCGTCCGTCCTCGCGTCGGCGGCAGCAGCAGCAGCAAGGGGGCGGAGGCGAGGGCGTCGTCGGCCGGGGGCGAGGGGGTCACGGGGGAGGAGATGATCGGGGAGGAGGGGGCGAGGGTTGCTACATGGCCGGCAGGAACAGGGGGGAGGAGGCAGACGGCGAGGAGGGAAGCGCAGAGGAGACTTGAACTGGAGTTCATTACGGGAGTTTGTTATGGGAGGTTTTTTTATGAAGTCTTCTTTCTTTTCTGGATTTGAGTGAGTTCCGCCGTCTTTCCCGCAAATTGTCCGTCGCCTTTTGACTGTTGTCGGCTTTTCGCTCCCCGAAAGGCCCACCAAAAGGGCGAAACGCATTTCTCTTGGCTCGTTTCTTTTCTCTACCCTGTATGTAGGTAGAAGGGAAAGTGCGTCCGCTGTGGGCCTGTGGCAACCCCTTGGCCGCCGCCGCCGCCGCCGCGCTCTTCTCTCTCTGCTCTTTCCGTGTCGACCAATGATCGTGCTTCCTTCTCCTCCTGCGGCGGGATCGCGCCAATGGGGGAAAGGAGCGCCATCGGGTCGGGGTCCAGGCGCGAGTCGTGCCCGTCCTCCTCCTCCTCGCCCTCCCGCGCCACTTCCACTTGTGCGCCATCGCCATCTTGGAGGAGAGCGCCAACCACCACGAGGACAACCACCACGAGGACATAGGAGGGAATTCGGCCGTAGCGTGCAGGGGGACACCCGGACACGAGAGGACATTAGTGACGCACGTTTTGCGTACGACACTGCGCCTGCGGCGGCAAATCGCCGCCCCGACCCCGACCCTGACCCGGAGCAGCCATGGAGTCTTCTGTGTCCGGCGGGTCCGGGGACGACTACCTGGTGGGGTATGGCGAAGAGGACGACCTGGAGGAGCTGCAGGGAGACGTCTCGGACATGATGGAGAGTCACATGGAGGAGGGAGCCGGCCCGGGCGGTGTGATCGGCCCCGGGGGACCGGAGGACGACTACGAGGGGCAGATGGTGGAGGTCGAGCCCGAGATCTTCCTGGGCGGCGCCGGCGGGGAGGGGCCCTTCGACGACTCGCAGGCCGACTTCCTCATGGACGACTACTCCTCCGCGGCGGGCCACTTCGGCGCCGGCGCCGGATTCGACTCCTTCAATGACTCATCCATGGGCGACTTCACGGAGGGCTCCAACGACGGAGGGTCGTTCTCCGGCTCGCTGCCCGGCATGCCCGGCGGTCGCCCCGGCTCTTCCCGCAAGACGTCCCTCGGCCCCAACTGCCCAGTGTGCGACCAGGTCCTGCACCGTCAGCACGCGCGAGACCACGTCGCCTGGCACTTCATGGACGAGCTTAAGGAGATGATCGTGGACCCCGGCCACTGCCCGGACCCGGGGTGCGACTACGTCGGAGATAAGATGGAGAACCTGGTGAGACTTAAGACTGGCGTTTCTTAAACTTATTCTTCAGTTTCGTTTTTCCTTCTCCTTTCAGGCTCGTCACCTCGCCCTGTACCACAACAAGCTGGACGACTTCCTGGTGGACCAAGCTCTGGTGGAGGAAAAGCGCGCCAAGGCCATGTCAAAGCCAAAGAAGGTCTCCATAGGGCCAGAGTGCATCATCTGCGGCTTGAAGGAACCGGCAAGAGAACACGTTTCCAGGCACTTTATGAAAGAGCTGATGGAGGTTGTGGATACCTTGGACGATCAGCTCAACTGCCCCGACTGCAACTACAAGTAAAGTTCATAGAAAATTCGAAAGCTGTTTTGCCCATTTTGAAATTGAATATTATTATCCTTTCTAGGGGAGAAAAGCCCCAGAACCTGGCTCGCCACATCGCCCTCGTTCACTCCAAGCTGGACGAACTCCTGATGGACGAGGCCCTGATCGCGGAAAGGCGCCAGGAGTACCTCTCAAAGCCGAACAAGCTGGCCATTGGCCCCAACTGTCCTGTGTGCGACCAGCCGCTTGCAAAGCAGCACTCCAGGGTCCACGTTATCTGGCACTTTATGACAGACCTCAGAGAGATGGTGGCCAACTTCAGGGACCCTAACGTATGCACCACATACCATGACTTTACGTTTAGTATGTTAACCATGCTTACTGGTTTCGTAGCCAAATTCAATTGAATCCCACCCTCGTATCTTACAGAAATGTGATTTCTGCGACTACACCAATCCCAGCTCTGACAAGATTGCCAAGCACATCGCTCTGGGCCACTCCAAGCTCGATGAACTCCTATCAGACCCGGAGCTTGTCCGCCAGAAGAGGGCCATGGCCAGTTCAAAACCGAAAAAGGAGGAGATCGGACCCTGCTGCCCCGTGTGCGGAGTGAGAGATCCTCCGAGGTGAGTCCCGATGATGCTTCTTGGTGCAAAACTTGTTTCATATTGAATGGGTATTGTGAAATTTAAAATAGGGAGCACGTCGCCAGACACTTTGGCGCCGAGCTCAGCGCCTATGTGGCCACCCTGCCGGACCAACTAGCTTGCTCCGAGTGCTCCTACCGGGGCGAGAAGACCAAGAACCTAGAGCTGCACATCGCCCTGGTGCACGGCAAGCTGGATGAGTTCCTCAAGGACGATGCCCTGGTAGATTCAAAGAAGGTGAAGTTCCTCACCACCCCCAAGAAAACAACGATCGGCCCCCACTGCCCCATCTGTGATATGAAGTTTACCAAGGCCCAAAACAGAGATCACGTAAGTTTGTTGTCACAGTGTTTTCCTCCCTGGCTAGTGTAGTGTCATATTTTTGACTTTTCCTGCAGGTCTCCTGGCACTTCATGGACGAACTTAGAGAATTCGTCCGCACTTTTGACAACCAGCAGGCGTGCCCCTACTGCCCGTACGTTTCCGAGAAAGAAGGTAAGAGTAATTTGTCTGAAAGACGCACAAATTTGGACTTTCTATGTTTCCTCTTCATCTAGATAATTTGGTCAAGCACCTAGCCCTCGGCCATTCCAAGCTAGATGAACTGCTCCAAAACGAGGAGTTGGTTGCTGCAAAGAGAGCCAAGGCAATGTCCAAGCCCAAGAAGGTGTCGGTGGGCCCCTCCTGTCCCGTGTGCGATACGAGGGATCCCACAAGGTACCTTATCATTTTTTTGTTCATAGACATAGCTACCAACTCTCCCTCCGTTTCCAGAGAGCACGTTTCGAGGCACTTTGGCGACGAGCTCATGGTCTACATCAGCGAGTTTGAAGATCCCTGCGCGTGCAACGAGTGCGACTACAGGGGCGAAAAGCCAAAGTCCCTTGCCATCCGTAAGTGACACAAGTTGCCGTTGAGGGGAAGAAATTCATTTTATTTTTTGGGTACTCTGTTACCTGCAGATGTCGCCCTCGTTCACGGGAAGTTGGACCTTATCCTCTCGAATCAGGAGCTGGTGAACCTAAAGAGGGCCAAGTTCCTGGCCAAGCCCAAGAAGCAGAGCATCGGCCCCTGCTGCCCAGTCTGTGATCTCCAGTTCACCAAGAACCAGAACCGCGACCACGTCGCCTGGCACTACATGGACGAGCTGAGGGCCATCGTACAGCAGTTCCCCGACCCGTCCAAGTGCACCCAGTGCTCCTATACGGGGGACACGACCGAAAAGATGGTCAAGCACGTGGCCTTGGGACACTCCATGTTGGATGGCTTTCTCCAAGACAAGGAGCTACTCCAGATGAAGAGGATGAAGGCACTTGCTAAGCCAAAGAAGATCACGGTGGGTCCGAGCTGCCCGGTCTGCGGCGTCAAGGACCCCACGCGGTAAGAGACAAAAATCAGTTCTCGTACAAAAAGGTTTTCTGCAGTTTTCTGGTTGTTGAACATGTTCAACAAAATTATTTTTCATCATAGGGAGCACATAGCCCGCCATTTCTCGGACGAGCTCATGGATATCGTCAGTGAGTTTCCAGACCAGACCCAGTGCACGGAATGTCCCTACAAACACGAAAAGCCAAAGGTATGTGGAGAACAACATAAGGAAAAAAGCACCGTTTTTGCAAGGCGCTCCTGAGAATTTATTTCCCTCTTTGTTTTCAGTCACTGGCGATCCACATAGCGCTGGTCCATAACATTCTGGACCAGATGCTGACTAACGAAGAGCTCGTCAACAGCAAGAGAGAAAAGCACTTCGCCACCCCGCAAAAGGTCAACGTCGGGTCAAAGTGCCCGGTTTGCGACATGACGTTCACTAAAGGTAAGTGCAGAATTCCTCTTATTCACAGCACATGTACGTACAGTATTTGCGATCCTCATTCAAACACTACCCCAAATTTCCCCAGGTTCCAACCGTGACCACATCACCTGGCACTTCATAGAAGAGCTGAGAGAAATCGTCCTCGGATTCCCGGACAAGGAGGCTTGCACGGAGTGCAGCTACACGTACTAAGAGCATATTAATTTAAAGTTCTGTGCGACTTTGTCATACGGATTTTTTCCCATCCTCAGGTCAGACAAGGTGGACAATGTTGCGCGACACATCGCCCTTGGACACTCGAAGCTAGATGAGCTTCTGATGAACACAGAGTTGGTCCAGCAGAAGAGGGAGCTAGCCATGAACAAGCCGAAGAAGATCAACGTGGGCTCCCAGTGCCCTGTCTGTGATGTCAAGTTTGTCAAGGGCCAAAATCGGGACCACGTGAGTCAACTCAATTGTAGGAAATTGTAGCCACCTTTTAGATGCATGTTTGTTTATTTCACTTAGGTTTCTTGGCATTTTATGGACGAGCTGAGAGAATTCGTCAGGTCCACGGGATACGACAAAGCATGCACCCTCTGCTACTACACCACGGACAAAATCGACAATCTTCTGAAGGTACTTTATACCTTGCATTTTTGTGTCTTTCAACAGTGTATAGTCGCACTACTGTTACTGTTCTATTTTTCAGCATTACGCCCTAGGCCACTCGAAGCTCGATGAATACCTTCAGGACGAGGCACTCATTCAACAAAAGAGGGAGGTGGCTTTGAAGAAGCCCAAGCGAATGTCATTCGGCAGGGACTGTCCTATCTGCGGACAAACTAACAGGGACAGAGATCATGTACGTTACAAATATAATCGAGATACTTTAGAACACGAATTGAATGGCTTAATGCTCGCAGGTCGCCAGACACTTCATGCCAGAGCTAATGGAGATCGTCAATGCGCTGCCCAAAAAGTCCAAATGCAACCAGTGCGACTACTCCAACTCTCGGCACGAGTACATGGCCAAGCACATCGCTCTGTTCCACTGCAAGCTGGACGAGCTCATGCAAGATGAGGAGCTGGTCAACACCAAAAAGGCCAAGGCCAAGAGTGCCCCCAAGAAGGTGTCCATGGGAGACAAGTGCATCATTTGCGGCACGTCCATTCCGTCCAGAGGTAAGCTGCTGCGGGCAAAACTATCAATGAATGAATTATGCTTTGTACCAAATATAAGCACAAATTAAATTTCTCCTCTCATTCCAGAGCATGTGGCCAGGCATTTCCAACAGGAGCTTTGCGACATAGTGAAGGAGAACTCTCCGTCTCCTCTGTCCTGTCCCGAGTGTGCCTTCACCGCCGAAAAGGTAAAGCAAAGCGGCTCGTAAAAAAGCTCTCCGGCGGTTCTTTGATGTATCATCGTGGCGGTTCCTCTTTTAATTCCAGGCTGAATACGTGGCTCGTCATATGGGTCTGGTGCACTGCCACTTGGACAAGCTTGTGGTTGATTCTGAACTTGTGGCAAGGAAGATCAAGGAACACCAAGGGTCTCTAGAGGCGAGCGGTAATAACTCTCCAGCCACGGCAATGGTCCCCACAAAGGTTCTTCCCATGAGGGAGGCGGTCCGGAAAAGCCAGAGGCAAAAGGAGCAGGAGGAAAAGATGCTTCAGCGACAAAAGGAACAGGAGGAACAGAGGAGGGAAGAGGAGCGCCAGAGAAAGAGGCAAAGAGAGGAGGCGAGGAAGGCTGCTCAAGCCGCCGCAGCGGCCGCAGCGGCGGAGGCGGCCGAGTCTCGTCCAGCCAAGGTGCCCAAACTGGAGCCCAAGTCGCCCTCACCTTCGCCCTCAACATCCAAATCTCCCCTTCTTGAGCGCACCCTGAAAACACCTCTGATGAAAAGCCCCTTCGGCAAGAACATCAATCCCTCTCCACCCAAAATGGGTCTTGCCGTCGCTCCCGCCGGCGGGAACGGTTCTCCGGAGAGCCTTCTAATGAAGACCCTACTGAAAGGAAGCAGTCCTTCCGTCAAAGTAAGGCAGGAGCACAAGTCTACCCCGAAACAGCACGAAGTTTGGTCCCTCGAGCAACCAAAGCCGCAAGAGAAGAGGGGTTCCTTATCCATCAAGATAAAGAGGACCACTCCTGCCAAGTGGCAGATCAAGCAAGACCCCTCTCAGCCCGTGAAGGAGGAGTATACCGTGGTGCCAATGGAGCCCAAGGAGGATGAAAACCACCAGCAGCAGGAGCAGCAGCAGCAAGAACACCTGGAGCAACAAGATCCCCTGGAACAAGATTTCCCGGCTGTGCCGGAGGAAGAAGAAGAAGACCTTCAGCAACAGTTGGAGTGTGAGCCAGACATTTCAGAAATGATGGAGATCAGCCACAGCATGGGCGACGAAGGAATAAGCGACGGAATGGGGGAGGAGAACAACGGTGACGTCGCCGTTCACGGGGATGAAGAGGACGGGGGAGAACACGTGGTGGAGGTGGATCCGACCCAGATGCTGCTTGAGCCGCAGGTCATCTTGCAGGACGAGGAGGAGAACGACTCCTCCTCCTCCTTCGAGATGCACGCCTCCTCGTTGCAGCAGACACCGCCCTCCGCACAGAGCTCGAGGTCCAAGCCGCGCAAGTTCCACTCCTGCCCGGTGTGCGACAAACAGAACCCAACCAGAAACCACGTGGCCGGACACTTTACCGCGGAGCTTTTGGAGGTGGTGCAGGCCTTCCCGGACCCGCTCTGCTGCACCCAGTGCCAGTTCGAGGGGGAGACGGAAGAGGAAGTAGGCGTGCACGTCGGTGTATGCCACGGTCAGATGGAGAAGTGCCTTAAGGACCTCAGCCTGGTCCAGGCCAAGAGGAACGAGATCTTCGGCGGCAACGGGGTTGGCTCGGTCAATGGAGCAGGAGCAGCAGGCCTGTCTACAGTGTCTAGTCCCACCGTGACGGCCATCCGGCAGCCGCCTCCCCTCCGACTCATGGGGACCCCGCCGCAGCGGAAGCAGCCGAACTTTGCGTTGCAGCCCGCGTCTTCAGAAGCTACCTCATCTTCACCCTTCTCGGTCACCTGCCCCATCTGTGACCAGATCATGAACAAGGCTCATAGCAGGGACCACGTAAGTGCATTATGGGCACAAATTGAAATTCAAAACACTCCGTCATAATGCAACCGGGCAACGTCTCGTTATTTCCCCTAGATTGTTTGGCACTTCATGGACAACCTTCGAATGCTCCTGGGCCCTGGGAACGAGAACAAGTGCCCGCAGTGCAACTACACCGGGGAGAAGTCCGAGAACGTTGCCCGCCACCTGGCTCTCTTCCACGGCCAGCTCGACATACTCCTGCAGGACGAGGGGCTCGTGGTGGAGAAGCGGAGCAAGGCTCTGGCGAAGCCAAAGAAGGTCGCCATTGGATCCCATTGCCCTATTTGCGACTTTCGTAAGTCTGCAATGGTGAGATAAGGAGGAAAAAGTTTTTTGACGATGTCTTCCTTATCCAGGCGACCCTCCTCGAGAGCACATTTCTCGTCACTTCATGCCCGAGCTGATGGCACACGTGGAGACCCTGAGTGATCAGCTACACTGTGCAGAGTGCAACTACACCGGAGAGAAGCCCCAGAACCTCGCGAAGCACCTGGCTCTTGTCCACGCCATGCTTGATGAGCTCCTGAGGGACGCCGATCTTGTGGCTGCCAAGAGGCAAGAAGTTATGTCAAAGCCGAAAAAGGTGTCTATCGGGAGCAACTGTCCCATTTGTGATGCCGCTATCCCCAAAAGAGGTAAGTGTCCACGACGTCGAAAAAAGCAATATTATTACCTTGTAGTTTTTTTTGCATTTACATTTACAGACAGCCGAGTCCACACCATTTGGCACTTCATGGAGGACCTCAGAGAGATCGTGGCGTCGTTTGCGGACCAAAAAGTCTGCGACTTTTGCGGCTATCAAAATCCGAGACCCGACAAAATGGCAAAGGTTTGTACCAAGTTGTGAGCTAATTTTATAGTTAGTTAGTTAGTTTATTTATTGAAGGGCCATTTTCCGTCATCACAATTCTTGTAAGGCGCTTATAGAATAGCGTGTTCGTTTCTGTAAAGCCAGTAACTTTTTTAAATATATTGTTAAAAAGTAAATCCTTTTGGTACAAATATACTTTCAACCTCCCTCCATAAGCCTATAATTTTTAAACTCAATCTATACAATCACTGCTGACTGCTGAGATATCTTAACTTTTGTAAGGGCACTAAAAATGCACAAGCACCTTTTTATGCTTTGAAATAAGGGAAATATGAAATTTTTGACCGTTTTCTGTTTTACTCATTTTTTACTTTTTTAACAAACAGAGCATAAAAGGGCATGAAGGATGGAGCAGGGACCAGGAGAAACCATATCCCACTCCCCTGACTCCACCCCATCAAAAAAATATTGCCTTGATGACGAATGTTGCTCCACGGTGGGTGGCAAAAAACCTTTGGGCAGTAAATGGCCAAGAAATATTTTCTTTCAGTTTTGGTCACATTCCTAAAAAAAGGGGTGGGATGCCATTGTCAGCTCAAAAAAAATCCCTGATGTCAACCCTCTGGAAGCCCAAGCCCAGGAGGTCACTTTGGCAAAGAAGCATTTCCCCACAAAGACAAAGTTTTGAAATCCCTTTCCCAGTTTACCACATTTGATTGGCGGTTTTGGTGGTATTAAGAGGTTTTATGACTTTCTGGCTTAATATTTTTGTTTTAAGCTGTATACATAGGTCAAATTTTTTGAAATTGGGCCTTTCATACCAAAAAAGTATGCTCAGAGACATTTTGACAGCCTCCAGCAAAAACTGTGTATATCTCTGTTATTTTTGCTTGTATTAAGTTCAAAAATTATAGGCTAAGGAAGCAGACTTAGGGCTAACAGAGAGTCAAAAAATTTCATTTTCTGTCCAATTTTAAAAAAGTTGCTGGCTTTTGAATAGACGAATCTGTTATTCTAAAAGCGCCTTACTTGAACTGCTGGATTCAATGCTTGTGCAGTGTTTGGTCTCCTGATGTCTTGCAATGTGGTGAACCATGGTCCCGCTTGACACAACTTCGCGACTAGAAGCGCCCCTTAGCATGGTCGCCAGTAAAGGAAGAGAGCCCACCATTTGTTTAATTTTTGAATACTTAATCCTTCTTCCTTGCCTAATGTAATAATTCTAATAACTTTATGTCATTTTTTTCAGCATCTGGCCTTGGGGCACTCAAAGTTGGACGAGCTTCTCATGAACGCAGAACTGGTAGCTATCAAGAGAGAACAGGCTTTGGCGAAGCCCAAAAAGCTGGTCCTCGGCCCCGAATGTCCGATCTGCGGCATCCAGTTCACCAAGAATCAAAACAGAGACCACGTAAGTATACACTTTCCTAGATGGTTGGGTGCGATTTAGAATGTTAAGGTTACCTTTGCTTTTTAGGTTGCCTGGCACTTCATGGACGAACTCCGAGAGTTGGTCCTGACGTTCGAGGATCCTCGGTACTGCAATCAGTGCCCCTACATGACTGACAAGGTCGACTTGATGTCCAAGCACTTGGTATGTTTCGCTCTTACAACGGAATAATATATGATCTAGATTCTAGAGCAATGCGTCTACATGTTCTTTTTGAATACGAAGGCCTTGGGACACTCGAAACTGGACGAGCTTATGCAAGACGAGGAGCTGGTGGCGCAAAAGCGCCAGGTGGCGATGTCCAAACCAAAGAAGGTCAACATCGGGCCCGAGTGTCCCGTTTGCGGCTTGGAATTCACCAAGGCACCGAACAGGGTACGAAAAAGATGATCCAACCAAGTCAAGATCGTTTTTGGAACAAAATTTCTTTTTCATAAAAATTAGGACCACGTCTCCTGGCATTTCATGGATGAGCTTCGAAATGTCATCTCTACCTTTGAGGATCCGCTGGCGTGCAATCAGTGCCCATACACAACGACTCAGACAGACAACTTGGCGAAGCACCTTGCCTTGGGTATGTATGAATTGCTAAAAAAAACTTTGAAATTCTGAGTCATTTCTGAATTTCTCCGCAGGCCATTGCATGCTCGACGAGTTGCTGATGGACGAGGAGCTAGTGGCGCAAAAGAAGATGCAAGTCCTGTCCAGGGGCCAGGGGAGAGCGAAAGTTTAACAAGCAGTCCAGAGGGGAAATGAGGCAATATATATTTTCCAACGCTTTTCAAGCATAGTTTCATAGACGTGCTTATTTTTGTGTTTTTCGTACAACTGATACTTTACGTTTGAAATTTGAATACAACTTTTCCCGATACGAAAAGTTCTGCTGAGAGTAGATGTTCCCTTCATTCGTCATCGGCGCCGCTTTGTTCGCGTCTTCTGCTTCCTACGCGTTTTCCTCCGCGTCTTCCGCTTCCGAGGGCTCGTCTTTGATTTGCGGGTGGGGGCAGACACTACGGCGGTGACTGGGGTGCTTGGGTGCCGCTGGATCCTGAACGCGGAGAGGATGTAGCTGTCCGCCATGTTCTGGCCCATGAACTCCATCTTGAGCCTCTTTGGAGCCGTGTGCACCCTGCGCGCGACCACGCTCTTGAGGTCCCTTACTGAATCTGCATTCGGGTTCACTTGAACAGAGAGCTGTTTGACGGCACCGCTACGTTTCTTTACATGAACATTCAGCCGCATGAAAATAAAATATACCACGAAACGTGCTTCAAACAAAATCTGTCGTCATAAAATTAATTTAGCAAAAAGAAAGTGCTTTTCCAAAAAAATAAATAAATAGACACAGAAGTTTGATTATTAATGTGATGGTTGGGGCGGCCCCCGTAGCGTAATGGTTACACTCTCCTGACTCT
>JAAUXU010059621.1_pt1 | contig 15066 bp, 20 predicted proteins | sample 7278151 | NCBI WGS metagenome assembly JAAUXU01 (sample SAMN14350113, study PRJNA611818) | marine sediment metagenome | isolation source: surface marine sediment (1.8m) | place: French Polynesia: Moorea | collected 2018-08 | reverse complement strand
CAGTGATTTTCACCCAGTTTGGCAGCTTCTGACAGCCAACAGAGCTGAAATTTACTTTCATTGCAAATTTACTACAGTAGCTTTTGACATAAATTTCAAATCAAGTTGGGCATAGGTAAACACAATTTTTTTTCCAAAGTATTTGACTACATCTTCATCTTTTGAGCCTGTGTAACAAACCCCAGACACCATCAGTGAATTTCCAAAGTTGACCCCTCTTCGACCTAGCCTACTCTACACATAATCAATGGTGTCTGTGTTTGTTTGTTTCCTGAGACCTCAGCTTGGCCCGACCAGTGAAGAAAGGGCCCGCTGGCATCACTACACGGAGCGAGGGAAGAGAAGCGAGGCGGGTTTCCGGATCATCCAGTTTCTATAGAAGAGGAACCCCAAACTTTGCTATGACGGAGCGATGCGTCGGGCTGGCCGTTTTTGGAGCTCGGGTCGGGTCGGAATGAGTGAAAATAGCTTCGAGCCTTCGAACTCGGGTCTAGGCTCGATGCATCTCGGTGTAGGGCGATTAGGTCCTTTTTCGAGGTTGGGTCGGGTTAGGCAGATGAAGTTCGAGGTCGGATCGGGTGAGGCTGGCTGAAAACGGCTTTGAATAGGGGTGTGGGGGTGGATTTTGAGGCCGTTTTGTGGCCAAAGTCGAGGTCATGAGTGGAACCTGCTGCCATCCCTGTCACAAAGGAAAAAGTGAGGCCCCTGAATCTGCGCCCAGCAGCGCGGGCACCCTAAGCTAGCAGCTCGTATATGATATCGTAGGGTGAACACGTTAACAAACACACACACGCGTTAAGTGTTACAGAGTAAGTGCAGGCGACAACTAATTTAAATTTGCCTGCTTCTCCATACTGTCTAGGCCAGGAAAGCACTTACCCATATTTCGGCGACATTTAAAAGCAGTCTGATTCCACGAAGGCACTTAGAAAGGGAGCCTTGAAAGTCCTAATATGATATCATAATTCTATATTTAAGACAAAATACGAAATTGCTGCTGGAGGAACAGAATTTCCTTCTTTCTCGTACTTCTTTGGTGTTTCATTCCTTCTTCCTCCATCATGCTTAAGCCTTTGTTACTTACAGTTCAAGAGAGCCTTCACAACGTAGGCGACCATTTTCTCATGAACCGCCTTGCAGTATAATTATCCACATTCTGTTATTTTTTGAATAGTAGACCAGTGCTGCTTTTCAAGCTTTCTTCTTCAGGGAGGTCACTATTCTGGAAAATACAGTATATGTAGGCGACTTCTCAAAAGTATCATGGCTGTTCTTGAAGCAGCAGTCGAAGAGGTAACGCAAGTTTTTAATAAACGATGAGAAGACAAACATTGGTGATGCAGTGTGGGAAAGCCAAGGATGTGAAGGGATCAATCTCAAAATTTGCCCCCTTTCCCCGGTCTGTGCACTAGAGCATTGAGTGGAAGACAGAACTAAGGAGAAGTGTTCAGAGCTTCTTCAGCACCCTGACCCCAACATTATTCAGTTCTTGTTCTTCAAACGAGTCGAAATGGGACTCGAATGCCTCTTTTTGCGTGAGACTGAAGCATGGAGGGGGTTCAGCTGAGAAAGACAACTGCTCTTTTTCCCACAGTTAGCAAGTGAACACTAGAATCTTCCTCACTATTAGACAGGTTTGAATTTTTCAACATCTTTCGTAACCACATGCCTGAGACGTTGCTCAAAGCCTGGACAGCTTGGATTTTGTTCAAACCCTCTATCTGAAGGTGCACAGTAAGTTCTCAATCACATCTGCACACAGTGTGCGCGTAAAAAGGTTGGGAAAGCTCATAATCTCAGTGTTCATCGCAGAATCTCTGATTCTTGGTCACGAACTTGCCATGTCTGTTTAGCACCACCGGAAGTCTGGCATTCGCTCATAAAGCTCAAAATCTTGGGGTCCACATTAACTTGAACGCTGTAGTGGTATTTTCGGTCCACAATGCACTGTGGTGAGGAGGCCTTGGATGATTTTAAGTGTTGTGATCGATATTTTAAATCTTTATTCATCAATCGACCCCACTGTTTGTTACTTTCGGTATCAGCTCGGTCTGATTTCTGAAACGATTCCTCGTCCTGATGCACAAATTCACGTCCCCCCCCCCCTAAGGATAATTCAGAGCCTTGCCCACTCGTGCCGAGTTACACATGTCTGTCTACTCTAATTTAGGCCAATTTACAGCTGTGTCTTCAAGAAAAGGTTCTAACTTATCGAAGCTTACATATGAGAGGATCGATCGGCATGATTAAAGACTTGTGTCGACCACTGCACTTTCAGTTTCATCCTAAATGCATTCCGATTGAAGTGTGTCTACTGAAACTTTGAATACAGTCGAGTCATTCTCTCTTTTTTACTCTCATAGCAGTCCTTGAACACGGACCAATGAGCCACTTGGACACTGCAAGTCACTTTAATATTTAGTCCAACATAGTCCAGAACCCACTTCGACACTGTCTTGAGGTCACTGGCTGCCATGGCATTCTTCAGCAAATGATACGGCAGAGCTTGTCTCCAACAGGGCTCGATGGTTGGCCGGTTGAGGACACACCCTGATTTTACGCACTAATAGCAAAATGTTGTTCTGCTGGGCAAAGCCCAAAAAGTATTTTTTCAGTGAAAACCACCCTTTTTAACTTTCTCACCTACAATCTCACTCTCCAGTTATGGCTTACACCTAGTGCGGAAAAGTGCCCAACCTCGACTAAACTGCGCGATACAATAGTAAAGCAGTCTCTTGCACTCTCTAGCAGGAAGTCTAGACAAGTCAGACGCTCGACCTCATGCATGTGGTTGCCACCCACGTCTTCGCTTTGATTCTCCACCCATTTAACGTCTCTTTTGCTTTCCGAACTCTCGAAGACTCATGTGTGCGAATAGCCTGAATCGATTTGGTTAATTCCCCTCTTGGACCTGGCGGAAACATTTCTGTGGCGTGCCTGACCTCGTCCTGGTCCACGGCCCTGTCGTCCAGGTACCGGAGCTTTGGAACGTGCGAGATTAAGAGCAACCTGAAAACTCAATGCTTGGTTATAGGGGAAAATCTACACAGAGTGCAAGAACTGGTGTGTCTGCTACTGCTGACCTGTATGCTGCGTAATCGTGGAAGGTACTTCCACGCACTGAACCAGGTACTGCGGGGTTGCCCATCAGACTGACGTATCTGATCCTAGGAAATGCCTTGGCCAAGCTTTGGGCGAAACGCTCCAACTCGGAGATGAGATTGAAGTTGGCCCACAGCGTCTGCAACCTCAAGTAGGACGTGGGGAAGCGAGAGCCCTCGTGGAGGTGGTTGTGGTCCAGGACAAGCGTGTCCACACAGTCAAAGTACACGACGAAGTCGACGTCTCTGTTGCAAGGAAAACTTTCTGTAACATCCGCCATGATGAAACTATGGCTCTCTAACCACCGAGACCTTTGACGTGTTTGCTCCTTACTCGATTTTGTTGTAGCTGAGGTCAAGCTTCGTGACCCAGTGCCAATTCCTGTCAATGACTCTGTGAGGGATGACAGTCAGGGCAGCATGAACCAACCCTAGGCGACCTTCGCCGACGTCAAAGGAGGCCTTCTCGTCCGTATGTCTAATGTGAATTCCCTCTTTGCCGTCGTCAACATCATCGTAGTCGTCTACAGCTGAGGCTTCCTCATGGAGTAGGCAGATGCCATCGCGAATCTCCGGACCACCGAAACTCATGCGCCGAAATGCTTGAGCGCGGTCGCGGAAGATTTCCCTATAAAAATATGCAAAATATGCTTTTTAAAATATGTTAATAATTTAAATGTGTACGCACCGAACCGCGCAAGTCGGCTCTCGACCTAATTCCCACGTTGCTCAGCAGGGAAATGGGATGGTATTTAATTGAGCGTGGAAGTTAACTCAACGTCTTAAGTAGTGAAACCATGAGGAGTCACAGGCATAGTCAGAGTTAGCAAGCCTCCGTGCATAATCGGTATCAAGTACATTTTGTATGAATAAGAATCAAAAGTACATATGAATTGATAATTCGTTGCAGGGGGTGTGAGTCAGCTTCAACTTGACACTTTGAATGAGCTCAGCAGTGCCTCAATGTGTCCAAACAAGTCGGAAACAACGGCACTCAACTCACATGAAATTTTGGTGTAAAAAGACAACGTTGTGTGGCATTTTAAAGCCCATGAAAACAATTGCTGAAGCTAGGTTGGGAGAGACACTCTTAACTCCAAGTGTCTCTACGTACAATACCGCGACCCCGATTACCCAAGCGAGACGATCTAAAACTCAAGGCAATCTTAGTTCTAGTTCTCTTAAGTAAATGGGGGTGAGCGCGGCCACTGGGCTTGAGATTGGGCAGTTGGACCCCATCCAGGAGCTGGAAATGAACATTTTTTAGCTTACTCTAGAGCTTAGACTAAGGCTTAAGGCTAGCAACCATCATCTGTAGTGCCAGGAGCTGTAAACGAGGGTTAAGATCTTACTTCAGAGTGTAATTCTAACATTCTGGGATCACGATTGACATAGAAACAAGACATAGACGAATTGGGGACAGACTAGTGCGTGACGCAACAACAGTGGGTTCACTCAGACCTTCATTGCACTGGTACAGCTCACGTAGAACAGTCCGTAGAGCGTAGCGTGGTCCGTAGATGTAGCTGAGCAAGGTCACATTGTAGTCTGTGGGCATAGAGAGTGCCTTGAGATCGTCCAAGATGGCATCAATGATGCACTGAATTAGTAGCACGTCCGTCTGGTTTGATTGTTCTCAAGCAAGTGCCCTCTCACTGTATCACGAGATGGTGTCACAACAAACATCTTTCCACATGCTGGATTGATTAGCTAGACACTCTTATACACTGAGAACATCATACATCGCATTGCTCGGGTACTCAAGTGTTACTTTCTAGTCTAGCTACCAGTTCCTTACATGCTACGGCACATGTAGTGACAAATTCCCCCTCCACTCTCCACACCAAGGAGCGCAAGCGCTCTTGATCTTCCTTCTTGTGCTGTTTTAAGTAATCCCTCACTTCCCCAACCCCACACTGCACTGTAGTCCATATTTCTTGTTCATAATCCAAGTTCTCGCCAAGTCATTCATGCCTGAAGGCCTCATCAAGGCCTACTGAGTGCGCACCCGCAGATTGTATCCCTCTGGCCTGTTGTGCTCGAAGTAGGCGTGAAGATGGTGTCGCCCACTCCACAAGAAGGTGCAAGTGATCCTTGAAGGGCACTCTTGGAAGGAGAATTGGTAGGCCTCGATGGGCTCCATGTCCAGGAGCTGTTGATAGCTGGGCAGGACATGTCCACTGAGAGCAGGCCTCCGTCTGGGGAAGAAACCCCACTCCGGCTCCTCAAAACACTTTTGCATATGCAACCCTAGGGAAGCAACCTCCTCAAATGCTACAAGAGCATCTTGTATCCACGACCGGGTGGTTTGACACCCTCTGGCATGTCCACACATACTACAAGTGGTACAAAGATGGTGAAGTACTGGACAGACCCTAGTAGAATGGAGATGTCTGATGGTACATTTACAATAAGTGCACACCGAAGTGAGCGCCATCGTAGCACCATCAGCTAGGAATCTACGTCTTGCATGGGGGCACAAGAACCAATCCCCCCCCCCAATTGAAAAGATGTCCACAACTTCCACAGAATCCACACCTTCGTCCCCATTCGGGGTACTCAAGTGTGGGCTGATGGTAGTTTGACACTAGACCTAACCCAAGGGGGGATGATTTAACATACCTACGACGTCTAGCTTTCTTTTGAGGGTGCTGACCAACCCAGGAGAGTGCTTGCCATTCAATGGCATCATCGGCCTCTCACTTGTGCTTGAGTCCTCAGCCGGTAGCTCGCATCATATAGGTACTTGGCCCAACAGAACCACCCCCAGCGGAGGTTGTCTTCGGAGTTGAATTGCGCGGAATCAGAATCCCAACTGACTACTAGCTTGTCATCTTCTGGAGGCTTACTAGGCCCTGTGACTGGCTCCTCATTGCTAGTCGATGCACTGGGATCCGCTGCTGGGTCCACGATGGCTTCCTCCGCCTCTGGCAGATCGTCTTCACCTGGGTTGTCCATCGAATGAGCTGAGAAGAAGTCCCAATCATCGCCCTTGAAGGGATAGACATCGTCCAGAACCTCTACGATCAAGCGCCAGGCGACGCTGAGGGGCCACTTGTGTGGAGAGAGCGGCGGCGACCGACACAAGTTGGCCTGGGCGATCATGGCGACGAAGGACAGCAGCACCCAGACATCGTGGGCCATGTACCATGTGTTTAAACACTTGTGGTACCTCCACCAGTAGAGCGACCCATTGTCCTTTTGCCACGCCATAGTGCACCACCCCAACCATCTGTGATGAGGCCCAAGAAACCCGAACCAGTCTTGTGCCAACTGGATCTTCATGGGCTTGTGGCAGTAGTCGTTGGTGACCATAGAGATGATCCCTAGCCCGCACTTGCCACGATGATGAGTAGCCACAGTCGGGTCGGCATACGAGAAGTGGTGCTGGTTAGCCATAGGTGTTGAACATCCACCATCATGATGGGCCCAAAATGATGGGACTCCCCTGCGCCAGACACCAAGATGTTAGTATCTGGATGGTGAAGATGGACTACCAGATGTGCTGGGAGTAGATCGACCACTCAATGTGATGTCTTCGCCCCCTGATGCCACAGCTTATCCAGACGGAAGATGATCACACAAAAGTAATGCATGAGTGCAATTTGAGCAGTGAATGGGTGTTCCTCGCCAATCTGGGACTCAGTGTATACGCTGACCAGTGGCATCTCCCTCATCCAGGTGTCCACTTCGGCACAGAGAGCCTCATTGTACTGGTCGTAGCGCTCGATCACGTAGGCAGCCTCTCGTTGTCGACGAGTAAGGTAGTCCAGCCAGGGGATGGGGCGCACACGGCGCCTGCCCCATCCGAGGGTGTCAAACACCACCTTGGCTGTGCCGATCAAGGCTGGACCCTCCTTCTCATCCATGGTCCGAAAGATGTTCGGCGAGGAACTTCAGGCAAGAGAGTTAGCCACACATACATCGCACACCAGCAAAACATCCCCTATCACTCATTTACATTTTCTAAAGCAAATTCTCTGCCTTCTTGATTCAAACAGACCCTCAAGCAACTGCTTGGGGGCATAAATTGCAGCTCAATCCTTCTTTTTACCACCTAAAACAAGGGTTCATTGTCAATCCTTCAATCGGCATCTTCAGCCTTCAACAAGAGCAATATATGTCTGATGTCTCATTCATATTCTTTTCTGCTAGCCACTCTGTACTTGACTGTGCGCACTAGACCATCCTGGCCTCTGTACGCCTTTGTCACCATTGCCAAGGGTCAATACTTTGGGCTAGTTGAGTCAAAGACTGTAATGATTGCTCCTTCTGTCAAATTTTCCATTTGCTTCCTCCATTTTCCCCTAGGCTGCAATCCAGGTACGTATTCGTTGCCGAATCGTACCATAACATGGTGCAAAGTCTCACAAAAGGTTTTAAAGTGTTTGTCAAAGTCAATGTGCATGTCTTCTACCATCTAGGTTGCTCCCTGAGCAGGAACTTGAGTCTTTCCTAGAAAGTGCTCTGGGGTGAGGGGTTCAAGATCATTGAAATCACTTCCCACATAGGTCAAAGGGCGAGAGTTCAAGACCGTTTCCACCATGTTGAAAGCAGTGACCAACTGCTCATCATTGACATCCGCATCGGGCTTGATCACACACAAGAGAGCCCTCTTAGTACTTCCAATGACCCACTCCACCAAGCCATTGCGGTGGGGGGCAAGGGGAACATTGAACTTGAACATGATCTCATACCATTCTTTCAACTCATCAGTCTGCAACCGCTGCCATGACTTGAGCAGCTCAATCGTCCCCCTCACAAAGTTGGTGCCATTGTCCATGGCCACCATTTGGGGTCTGTTTCATCTAGCCAAGAAGTGTTCGAAGGTCAGCAAGAAGGAGTGAGCATCCAGCCCGTTCAGGACATCAAGATGCACACACCTGAATGTCCAGCATGTGAAGACCAAAAGATAACATTTCCTTCGTGTATATCCCCAGGGCATTTTGGTCAGAAAGGGTCCAGCCGCATCGATGGCGGTGAACTTGAACGCATAACTATCCTCATCTGGCACTCTAATAGAAGAGAGAGGGCCCATTTGTTGGGTTGCAGTGGACGATCGAAGTCTATGACAGTGAACACATTGTCTCAAGATCTTGCAAACGGTCTCACGACCTTTGGTGATCCAGACAACCCTTCGAACCTCTGCCAGGGTTTGTTCGGCCCCCACCATGTGGTGGAAGACCTTACCATGGACATGATGAATGAACAGAGTAGCCCAAGAGCTACTTCCCTTGATGATAATCAGACAGCGAGCTGGCTTTGTCAACTTCTTGACATGAACGAGACGTCCATGAGCTCTGATCAGACCATCTGTATGTACTTCTTGATTCAAATTTTGGAGCTCTTGGTCTGAAAGCTTCATTCCATCCTCTTTGTGAGCCAGTCTGAACTGCACTTCTCATGCTTGCTGAAGGTTGTCAGGCTCAAGCATGAGGGACTTCCGCGCATCCTTTCTAAGGATCCTGAGAACACAGGCCATCACTCTGATGAGTTTTTGCCATATCCCAGTAACCTGGGCGTCAAAATGGACTCCCCTCGAACAGGAGACCCGGCCACAGCTGCCAGGCAGATGTTAGGGACCTTGGCCTCAGCAAAGGGTGCTTGTTCCTGCCTGAACTCACGAAATGCATCTGGTGTAGGGACAGCAAAGCTTTTGGGCCATTGGTCTTGCTTTTGGGTGATGAACTGAGGCCCTTGCCACCAAAGAGTCTGTTCTTGCAACTGCTTAACTGCAAGGCCCCTTCTGATCATGTCAGCAGGGTTCAATGCCGAAGGGACGTGTTTCCAGTGTGCCAGATGAGTCTCACGATGGATCTGGGCCACCCTGTTGGCCATGAACGTTTTTAGGTCCCTAGTCTCACTGCTTAGCTAGCACAGAACATTGGAGGAATCCGTCCAGCAGTGTACGTCATCCATCCTGAACTCCTGATCCAAGTTTGAATTGATCCGAGCCACCATATTCACGCCCAGCACAGCAGCCTGTACCTCCAGGCGGGAGATAGAAATGAATTGAATGGGAGTGACTCTGGATTTGGACATGAGAAGGGACGATTGGACCTCTCCCAAGGGAGCTCTGGACATGACATACGTGCAGGCCCCATAGGCCTTAGCAGATGCATCACAGAAGACATGTAGAGAGAGAACCATCTGTTCACTTGAGAACAAGCGCACACATCTTGGATTGGTCACCTGTGGAAGCTCAACCAACTGTTCGTACCAAGACTCCCACATCTTCAACAGAGGATGAGGCAAAGGAAGATCCCACCTTTCCTTGTAGTCAAGAGTCTCTGAATGTTGGATCTGCGTAAGCTCTTGTAGAATCATTTTGGCCACAATGACATATGGAGCAAGAAGACCCAAAGGGTCAAAGAGACGAGCCACAGTGCTTAGAAGCTTGCGCCTGGTCCAGACCGGTCTAGGCTCCATGACTGATCATTCAAAGTGAAAGGTGTCCAAGGACGTCTGCCAAATGAACCCCAAAGTCTTGATGACTGGGTGTCCTTCGTTGATGTTGACTGGAACACGAGCAAGAGGGACACTCTTTGCCAGCTGGTCATCCTCCAGGTCTCAAAGGGCCATGATCGAGTTAGAGACCCACTTTCTGAGCTCCATTCCAGCAAGTTGATGGAGTGCAATGAGGTGACAAATCATCCTACGAGCTTCCTTCGGAGTTTTGGCTGAGCCTACTACATTGTTGACCAGCATTGAACGATGGACAGTGTTATATGCCAGCGGATACTGCTCATGGTGTTGGCTTGCATGTTCTTTCACGACAAAGTTTGCAATGACTTGGGAGCCTACATTGCCAAAGACATGGCTCACAAACTCAAATGTGCATGGAGGATCTCCTGCCTGACACGCCCAGACAAAGCGATGAAAATGATGATCTTCCTCAAGCAATTGGATCCTCAAGAACATGCTACTGATGTCACCCGTAAAGGCTACAGGCTTCAACCACACGTGCACAAGAATGGACTGAAGATTGGCAATCAAATTGGGTCCAAGAGCCAGGATCTCGTTAATGTTTTGACCCTTGTACTTGGCCACACCATCCATGACGACCCTGACCTTCGTGGTCATCTTGTCTTCTCGAACAACCGGATGATGACACCAGTAAAGGCCTTCATTCTCTGGCAGTGCCCAGTTGCATTCTGGTACCTCTCGAATGTACCCCTCCTTCAACCATTGCTCAAAGACTGCGGCATAGCGCTTGCGAAACTCTGGATCTCTCAGCTTTCCCTGCTCAAGATGTCGAAGCCGTGCCAGAGCCTGTGCATGATTGTCTGGCACCTTAGGCTGACCGGGCTTTCATGTGCAAGTGACCTCATATTGTTTAAGGTCTGGAAGGAACCTGAGTGAATCTTTAAGACGTTGAATGATGTAGAGGCTCTGAATGGACATGGACTGCTTAGACTCCTTCTCAAAGTCGATGTGACACATCATCTGGAGAAGCTTTTCAACTCTGGACATGTCTACACGAGGAACCAAGCCAGCTTGGGCTGCCGCGACATCAAAGACCTGTCCATCGACGTCCTGGTAGTCCCCCAGCTTATGTGGTTGACATGACACCTTCAAATTCTTTGGGTACATGGCAATAGGTGCGATGACTGACCAGCCCAGCAGTGTAAGACGGGTGACAGGTCCCCTCAATCCCCTGGGAGGGATCAATTCCTTCAGACAGATCTTAGGGTCTGGCACATCGTTGCCCAGGAGAATATCAATGTTTGGGCTTGGAAGTGAAGCCACGTTGACCTCTTCAAGATGGGGAAATTCCTCCACCAATGCCTGCCAATCCACTGACTCATAATCCAAGATAGTGTCATCGATTGCCCAGACTTGAATGGGTTCAATCACATCTAAGGTTTCATCCTCCTTGGGGCCTGGGCTGCTCAACGAAGGGATGAAGACCTGAGTGTAAAGCGCAGAGCATTTGGACAAGGATCCACCAACCATTTTAGTAACATAGTCAAAGCGAAAGCCTTTCAAGTGTAGTTTCCTAGCCAAAGACTTGGTGACGAACGAGCTCTGGGCCCCATCACCGAGAAGTCAAGTGGCCGTAAGCTCCTTACCCTCACTGGAGCACACAAGAATGGGAATCGTTCTAAGACTGACAAAGGGTCGAGGACTGCCTCCAATGCTGCCAAAGCTGCCTGCTAAACTGGCCACTGCATCTTCCAGTTCATACCCAACCGCAGCGACTGCTCCCTGGGTTTGCGCAGGACCATCTGACTGGCCAGCTGGTCGTCTCCCTTGGTTCTGGTTTTGATTCCTGGATGAACAAGCATGTAGTAACCTATGGTGCTTGGTTTGGCACTGATCACACCCTGGTGGCTTGTCACATTGATTTGAAAGATGTCTGGTTCTCATACAATTGTAACAAGCACCTCTAGCCCCTATGTAAGACCTCCTAGCCTTGATGGGCATGGTCAAGAAGACTTGGCATTCTTCTGTCATATGTCCCTTGCTACAGCACAGGATGCACTCAAGGGCTTTCGTGAACACCTTTGCAGGTGGAAGTTCAGGTTCTGTTGTAACATCTGTGGGTGTGGGGAGAGGTAAGGGACTTCCTGGATGGTTTTCCCCCCCTTGATTGTTCCCCGTTGTGACAGCAGCTACTGCATGGGTTTGGGGCTTTGGAGGTCGTTTAGACTTGGAGGACGGACCATCAGCCTTCCTATGATTGTCATTCTCCATCAGCTGTAGCTGAGAGGCCAAGAAGTCTATCAAGAACCCCAAAGACTTGGGGGTCCTCCCATAAGTTGCGTCTGCTTGCTTCTTATACTCGTAGTACACCGTTTCCAGAAGCTTCTGCATGATCAAGTCAAAGAGCTCCGGAAGGGTGGATGAGTTGTAAGAACCAGCATCCTCTGCGTCATACTGGTAGGACCTAACCACGCTAATCAGATATGCCATACTTCTCCTCTCCTGCACAGGTGCCATATGTCTCGTACATCTTGGTAGACCTGGTGATGAAGACTCTCAGTTCCACCGTACAATTCCTCAAGCATTTGGATGGCACCCGAGTACCCCATCATCCTGTTGGGATTTGACAACTCCCTCAAGACAGCAATGAGAGGGTAGCTGCTTCTGTCAATACAAGCCCTCATGTTCAAGACCTTCTGCCCAACCGAGATGGACATTCGATGTATGCATAAGAGGAAGGCGCTGTGCCACATGAAATACTTGTCTGTGTCTCCCCTAAACTTGGGGAGAAAGTCAGGGAGCGTTCTGCTTGCTCTAAAATCATCTCCAGTGCCCTCCACTGGTTGAGCGTTCCATTGAACAGGAAGACTATTGTAAAAGTCATACTCCAGCCCTGCTGGGGTCCTGGATGAACAATACGGAACCAGAGCCCTTGAAGGAGACATAGAAGAACTGGAAGAGGCAGCTCCAGCGGGGGCCCCAGGAATTCGCATAGGCCTAAAGCAGATTGGTTCTTCCTCAAAGGGAGGCAACCTGGTACGAGAACGGGAACAAGGAGAAGAACGCCCTGGTGGGCAGCTCTGACTGGAGTCTCTGTCCTTAGATGTTGTGGAAGACCTCAAGGGATGCTTTTCAGATGCGTCCAGCTTCACTTCAACCTTTTCCATCCTCTCCTTCAACTGGTCCACACTCTCCTTGAACCCGTTGACACTCTCCTTGATTTCAGTCATGCACTTGACCAAAGAAGAGCAAGTGGATGACCTCAAACGCTGCGATCCTTTGCGAGACCCAGCATCAGAGTGCACCGAGGCTGCTCGGGATGTAGTTTGAGTGGGTCTTGAGAATGAGTCGGGCTTTGGCTAGGGCCGAAGGCTCGAGTTGGCCTGATCTGGCACATCCCTAGTCTTACAAGCACAATTGAGTCATTCTTGCTCAAGAGCTCTCTTCCTCTCGGTGCTCTCAAGATAAGCGGAGAAAGTTTGCATGAAGTCAACCAGCACGTCCTGATCTAGTGGACCACAGGTCAGTCCCTGTACACATTGATCTTGTACACAAGGGGGATCTATGCAATGAACTTCCAATGGAGGAGGTGGCTGCAACAACGCATGCCATGGAGACAGATCACATGGGGGAGCAGACGGCACTCTCCTATCAAGATGTTGATCTCGAGGAAGGGGCTCGCGAGGAAATGATGGTGCCCTTGAGCCAGAGGATGGACGAGAGCCTTGAGGAGTTGATTCACAGAGAGCTGGCCATGCACCTGGTGGACGATCCCCTGGCCATCGTACTGGTGCTCTAAACGGTGAAGGTGCAGGATGAATAGCATTCTCCTCTCTCTCTCTCCCGCTCACGAGACGACACCTGATGCAGAGGATCTCGACCAAGATCACAATCAACTACCGAAGCTACAGCTGCTTGAGCCAGCATAGGAGACACCAAGAACATTTTTAGTCATATCGGCATCCTCCAAGCATGACTCATAATGTTGGGAAGTCTCATTCCCTCCCTCTTCAGTCTTAATCTCCATCGCACGTTCATACAAGTGAACAGCTCGCTTCATCATGCTCTCTACTCTAGGGTCGATGTCGACTCGCCTTGAAAGCGAGCTGGCTCAAGCCGAGCCTTCTGGATGGTACAACACCTCTACTGATCAAGCACGTGCATGCGCTCTCTGGGCCATAACACCATGCGTCTAGAGTGGCTGCTCTACATGTAGAGCGGCTGCTCCAAGGAGCGAGCCCACCTCTAAAAGCAGGTCTCGGCACTCGGCTCCTGTGTCAAGGTCTGGATCTGGTTCATTCGCACGGTCACGACTGAGATCATGCTCATGCTCCGGGTCTGGGCTTGGAGCTGGACTCAAGCCTGGCTCTTCCTGGTCACTACGATCGTCTTCGATATTCGGATCTTGAACAGGGGTCTGAGTTCTAGAAGGTATGGTCCCAAATGACTCATTGTCATCATCCTTTTGGGTCTGCTTCTCTGCCCTTTGCTCTATGGGTGGGTCCTGGGTCTCTGACGAGCCCTTCTGAGTCTCGCCAACCTCTGGCAATCCTTTGGGATGCTCGCTAGTCAAATCAGTAAAGATTTCCTCCTTTCTCTGCAACAACCCAGTCGCAACAACATCGTTATGCACTTCTATCCATTGACACAGATCAACAATAGACTTTTCATAGTTGTCTTCTACTGACTGCATCTTTTTGAGCCAATTGGCCCACATTCTTTTACTCCAAGACTTGCCTTGAGCCTCATCCTGCAGTCTCTTCTCTAGTAAAAGTGAAAGGCTTTCAGTATAGCTCTTGTGAGTTGCTTGTACTCTTTTAAACTTTTTGGTTTGTTGCTCTTCTGGTACTTGAGCACATAGACCAATGAAGTAGTCATGAATTTCCCAAAGATGTTTGCATTCAGCAGGAAGAGGCCCATAGCCAGAGCCAGTGGAGACCATAGTCATAAGGTCAACACTTGAGACTTGGTGCCATGCAATGAACAGTCACATTGGTACCTGGATTAGCTTTCTTGCCTTCCAATTGACACATAGGTCATCATCCTAGCACACCTGGCCATGTCCAAGCCGTTGCACGAAGTCCGGAGGGTCGGTGTCCGTCACCACGAGCCCCACGTTGGGCACCATTTTGTCTCTACGTACGATACCGCAACCCCGATTACCCGAGCAAGACGATCTGAAACTCAAGGAAATCTTAGTTCTAGTTCTCTTAAGTAAATGGGGGTGAGCGCAGCCACTGGGCTCGAGATTGGGCAGTCAGACCCCGTCCAGGAGCTGGAAATGAACATTTTTTAGCTTACTCTAGAGCTTAGACTAAGGCTTAAGGCTAGCAACCATCGTCTGGAGTGCCAGGAGCTGTAAATGAGGGTTAAGATCTTACTTGAGAGTGTAATTCTAACATTTTGGGATCACGATTGACATAGAAATGAGACATAGACGAATCGGGGACAGACTAGTGCGTGATGCAACAACAGTGGGTTCACTCAGACCTTCATTGCACTGGTACAGCTCACATAGAACGGTCCATAGAGTGTAGTG
>JAAUXU010017039.1_pt1 | contig 15073 bp, 14 predicted proteins | sample 7278151 | NCBI WGS metagenome assembly JAAUXU01 (sample SAMN14350113, study PRJNA611818) | marine sediment metagenome | isolation source: surface marine sediment (1.8m) | place: French Polynesia: Moorea | collected 2018-08 | reverse complement strand
TGTCTCATTCCCTGAAAAGGACTTTCCCACCTGCAGGATGGGCAGGAACGTCTCGAAGCTGACCCTGTCGTCCGCCCTGTGCTCGTGCACCAGCTTCTTGACCTCGGACTCTGTGGGGTTCTGGCCCAGGGCGCGCATGACGTCTCCGATGAGCGAGACGGCGATGCGGCCGTCGCCGCGGTTGTCGTACAGCAGGAAGGCCTCCTGGAACTCGGCGATCTGCAGAAGGGAAAGTGTAGAGATATGAGAAATGGTAGCACACAGGCAAACGCCCAATTTGAGCGCAGCATTTTAGTACTAGGCCAAGTTCTACGGAAATTTACCGAAATTAGGGCCAACAGGTTTTAAACCTTTTAATTATCCCCGTTGGGCGGCACACCCGGCTATTTTTTTCTTACCTGATCTTCCGAGAAGCTTGCTCCGCGGTGGCTGGACATGGTGAGGCTCTTGAAGGTGAGGTGGATGGTCTGGAGGACGTGGACGGAGGGGTTCTCCTACTGGGTGATGGCGATGGCGTCGGGCGAGGCGCGGGTTAGGTGGTCCGTTATCTCGATCGCCAACTTTTTTTTTTCAAGCTGCAATCTCTCCTTTCTCTTCTCCCCTTTTCAGCTGTTGTCGCTGGCTGAGACAACGACAGAGATGCCAGGTATTCTGTCCGCGGGAAAACAAGCATAACGTGCAGACGGGCAAAAAAAATCAAGCAGAATAACACTGCTGATTCAGCAGTGCTGAATTTCCCAAAAAATAACTTGTGAGCTCTGTTTGATGCTAGGTTAACTCATACTTTTGCATCTTAGAACATAATAAGTACAAAAACAAGAGTATGGAACACGGCACATTTATGTGATTTTCCCCATGATCATAATACCTTTGTGGAGATGGAGCTTGAAGAGAGATTGAGATTGAGATTGGAGATTGAAGCGTTGTTCCATCTAACAAACTCATTGTAAAAGTTAAATAAGAAATTTACATACACAGGGTACAATTCCTGTTATGAAGACAGACACACGAAAAGTTCTGCCCACTTGGTAGCCCTTCCTTATCTTGGTGGGAGTGGCGGCGGCTTCAGCCTTCAGCCTAACGAAAACGGCCTGGAAAAAACAAGGATGTCTCAAGTAGCCCTGGAGATTATGTTCCTTTTAAAACTGCAGTAATGCTTCACAACGTCAGAATGAATTTTTGTATGGAAATAACTTAGTTCTCACAAATATTTTCATTTCTTATATATTTCTTTTTCTCTCTTAACTTTTACGGTACTGTTTCTACATAAGTGAACATGAACATGCATGGGTGAGAAAGGAAGCTCAATAACAATATCCTAAAAAAACCCGACTATTATTCTTTTTTAGCTTTTTGCAGCTTCTCTGAGAACTACGATACTTGATATTACTGCCTACGGCTTGTTCCTGTTTGTTACGCGCTCCTCGCTAAGGCAAAAGAGAAGGGGAGGAAAGAAAGAGAAGGAAAAAGTCAACAAAAAAGTGAGTCACAGAGTCAGTTTCGCGAAAAGAGAAGAGGCGTCGGACTGCGGTCGCCTTCTCGAGTGCGACTCCGACCTGATCTCCCCCGCCACCAGGAGGAGAACAACGTACCCGTCCACATCATCGCCCAAAAGACAAAGAGGTCAGAGGAAAGCTTGGAGCGGAGTAGGAGTAGGAGGGACCACCATCTGCCACCTCGCTTTGGCCCAAGAGAGCCGGAGGGGGAGGAGGAGGAGACCTCCTGTTGCAGCCTCTTGGACTGACCTTGGGTAAGAGACACCAGGGCGGGCCACGGCCGCCGACGAGAGAGAGAGATCCCTTTCCACCACCACCCGATATCCCCTCTCCTCCAGCCACTTCCGCCCCCACCTTCCCTCGGAGTCTCCCTCCCCCGGGCGGGGGCGGATCCCTTCCTCACGCAGCCGGGGCTGTGGCGGAGGCGGCGAAAGGCCTCTTGTTCACTTGAGTAGGGGACCGCTTCGGCGTCAGAGGCGTAAGGCGCTGAAGGGCCTCTCCACTCTCCTCCCCCCGGCGGCGCCCCGTCCCTCATCGATCCCCCATTCCCTCTCCTCTCCTTCCTGTGGAGATCGACCTTCCTGCTTGGCCTTGACGTCACGAGACCAGCAGACAGAGCGGGAGAGAGAGAGAGGGCCTCTCTACCTCTGCGGGTGTCCCCTGGGAGTGAGAGAAAGCAGAGTCCTGTGAGGCCGTATGTGCGCCCTGTACAGTACCAGAATGCGCTGCTGCAAGAGGAGGGATTGACTCTCCCCCTCCTTCTCCATGCCTTGGTATATGGCGTGGGGAAAAGCCCTGTGTCGGATCGAGGTCCTCTCTCTTGCACTTTTGCCTCTCCCCCCCTGCTGTCCCTCTCTGTGTCGATTCCCCCCCCCCTCTCTCTTCCGCCCTTCAAGTCCCTTTTTTCTCTCTCTCTCTCTCCCTCCACATCCTTTCATCGGGAGAGAGAAAGAAGGACAAAGGGCGAGGGAGGAGAGAAGCGGAGGAAAAAGCAAGCAAGCTGCCAGCGAGCGATCGAGGCTGTTGAGAGCGACGCCCCTCGCCAATCGTCAGATTGTGAAGGATTGAGGGATCGAAAAAAAAGCCCTACCTCGGAAGAACCCGCATTTCCCACCCCCTTTCAAAAAGGTCCCAGGGACGCGCTACTCCCTTTCGTCAAGGTCGCAACAAAGTGAACCCTTCGATTGTGCAGCGCCGGCCTCTCTCTAAACAGTTCTCCTCTCGAAACAGGACCTGGCTGATCAACGGCAGTAGCAGCGACGATGGCGGCCACGGCGGAGCAGCAGGAGGACGGGCCTCCCCTCACCGAGCTGGAGTCCCTCCAGCTCAAGGCCAACAACATCACGGACGACTCGCTGGAGAGCACGCGGCGCATGATTCAGCTGTGCGAGGACGTGAGTTTGAACAGCGATATCCATATTTGCATTATCAACATCCGGGTTTTTTTTTTTGCTAAAAGAAAAGCGGTTCCGGGCGCCACATTTGTCGTTTCATTTTCCTTCCTGGCGGGTGGCGGTGGCTTGCATAGCGGAAATTACAAAGCGTTTTCTCTCTCTTCCCACCCACACACCCATTACTAATCGACAGCCAATTAGCTCTAATGGACGCCTAGCACGACAGCAGCGAATATACATGGCATTCCTCGCTCTCTTTCTTAATGCTTTCTTACTAACAATCAATCTTTCCCGATATTGGCGGCGGGGCGTGGCGGCAGTTTCTCATTCTTCCCAATGTCATTCTTTCCCCTGTCCTTCCACTTTCTTGCCATCTTAATAGTCCAAGGAGGCTGGAATCAAGACCCTGGTCGCCCTGGATGACCAGGGAGGTGAGTCACTTCATTCCCCCCAATCTCCAGACTCTCTCTGAATGCTCTCCGGACGAAATAGCACAGTGAATTTTATTTTATTTTCATGCATGCACCATGTCCTTACTGCTTCGTAGCAAGTGCACCTGTACATTTTATTATTCTGTTTTGTTGTTACTTTTCTGTTTCACATTTCCCCCCACGTCTCTCCAGAGCCAAGCTGCCGGCACGAAAACCCTGGACGCGCTGGAGCACCAAGGAGGTACAGAAGAGGAATTCTTTCTCCCCGTTCTGTTTCGTTCATTTGGTTTTAATCTTCGACTCGGTTGCAGAGCAACTCGACCGCGTTGAGAAGGGCCTCGACGACATGAACGCCGAGATGAAGCAGGCCGAGAAGCACATCACCGGGATGGAGAAGTGGTGCGGCCTCTGCGTCTGCCCGTGGAGCAGGGGGAGCGGGGGCAAGGTCAGGGACTCGGACGCCTACTGGAAGAAGGCGGAGAAGACGGGCCAGGAGAGCGGCAAGCAGGCCAAGACCAAGCAGCCCGCCAAGGACTCCGCGCCGGCGGTCAACGGGCCCTACGTGCAGAGGATCACCAACGACGCGCGCGAGGACGAGATGGAGGAGAACATGCAGGAGGTGGGGAACGTCCTGGGCAACCTCAAGCACATGGCCGCCGAGATGAACTCGGAGATCGACAAGCAGAACAAACAGGTCGACAGGATCACCGCCAAGGTCCGGGTCTTTTTCTTTGTTTATTTTCTTTGTTTCTTTAGTTCATTTCTGTACTTTTCGTTCTCCAGAGCGGCACGGTGGACATGAGGATCGACCAGGCCAACAAGAGGACAGAGAAGCTCCTGAAATAGAGCGGATTAACGAAGAAGAAAGGGAATCATTCCCCCGTCCATTTTTACCCCTCAATAATATTACGAGGCCAAAGCCCGACGAAGTTACTGCATGCTTTTGATGGTTGTCTACTTCAAACTTTTGTTGTACCTACACTTAGAGTACCGTACATCGTAGCTTCTTAAGTTGGTCCCATCATGAATCAATTGCAACCCAAGCTCCATCCAACCACCTTCCCCTCATTTCGAACACGATCCGTCCCGGCGGCATGCTGTTCAGTGTACTTCGTAGAATAATAGCTTCGTTGTGATATTAAACCGAGTTGTGCACCTTTATTTTCATTGCATTTCCCTGCCCGCACGACCTTATTTTGCTCCGGAGAGCAGCAGCACTCGATGTACATTTCGCACGGATGACATTGTTGGCGTTTCCCAAAAACGTCCCGTTGACCCACAGAGCAACTGGAGAAGATCGAGTCCGGGATGGACTCCATCAACGCGGACATGCAGATCGCGGAGAAGGCGCTCAAGGGCATGGAGCTCTGCTGCGGAATCTTCCCAAAGTTCTGGAAAAAGTGAGCGGACTTTGCTGTAACATCCATCGATTTTGCAATCGGAATTGTTTGTCTCTTCTTCCCCAGGTCCAATGAGTTCAAGGAGGACGACGCCGTTTGGAAGGGCGGCGAGGACGGCGGCGTCGGCGGAGGGGGAGCGGCGCCCACCCAGATGCCCGGCATGGGGCCGCAGGGGGGATACGTGGCAAAGTGAGTGGATGCATACTTTGGCATATTCACTCGATGTTTTCATGTCATTCCCGCCTACAATGGGCCGGTGCGAGACCCCGGGAGCTGGGGGGAGGGGATGCAAGGAGGATCGAGAAAGTTGACAGACAGAGAGTATTGTTCCGTTTCCAGCAGGGGAGAAAGAGGATTTCCCATCGTCGTAGGAGGAGGAGCCGCCGCCGCCGCCGGAGGCTGAGCCTCCCAGTTCCAGATGGTCCCATTTGACCTCCCCACGAAGGTGTCACTCAAAAAAGGAGATATAAAAGGGTGCGGCGGGGAGGGAGAGAGCGCATCTTTTCCTCGCTCCCCCTTGCATTTTACGCTTACCTTTTTTTTATACCAAAGTACGGTAGTAGGCTACTAACTATAGAAAGCGGATTTTCTTCGCCGGCGCTGGAACCACGGCTGCACACCTTACCGCACCTGCTCGCCAGCCCGCTCTCTCTCTCTCTCTTTCTTCCAGTGACATATTTTTATATGATAAGCAATATCGAGCCGTCCATCCGATGCCGAGACCTCGTGATGGGCGCAGGGTTGACTTTTTTCTCATGAGTTCCTTTCTTTTGTACACTTTCGAATTTTTCCGTTTTCAAAGGCACGCCAGAGCGACGCTACATAGCACTGCTGTGACACCATGAGGCCCACTTTAATAAGTCAGTAACAGCAGGTCTTTGCTTCTCAAAGGAAGTTTATCGTCAAGTAGACTTTTTTCCAATCCATGTTTTGACTTTGGGGGAAAAACTTCAATCTGAGTCGTTGAATATCATCTTGTCCGGTCCACTTTCAATTCAAATTTCATTCAATACGGTGCTTGTTCATTGACGAAAACTAATTATATATCGAAGCTAATACGTATATCGTCATCCGAAATACTCTTTCCCACATCGTTCCTGTAGATAATAGGCAACCGTTCTATATTCCCCATTTTTCGCCACTCTTATGTAGGAAAAAATATTTATCATGGACATATTAGTATCTAGAATTTTTTGCCTGCTCGATATAAGGGACGCTGCAGTACTTAGACAGTTTTCAAATTTTGAACTCACTTGGCTTTTGCCTCTTGCATTCACACGAGTCAATAAATATTATTTTACGATGACTGACAAATTCACCGCCGCAGCAGCCACAGCATCCCGCCTTTTTACGGTACCAAAAAGTCCTACAGCGACGGTGACAGAGAAAGAGAAGGAAAATTAGAAAAATATAACTTACCACACAAACATTCGGGAAAGAGGACGTCCCAAAGTATTTTCTTAAAAACTAGTAATGTCGCTGCTTCCATGGTTAACTGTATGTATGATCTAATTCTTCGTCCAGGATCACAAACGACGACCGCGAGGAGGAGATGGAGGAGAACATGCAGCAGGTCAGCACCATGATCGGCAACCTGAAGAACATGGCCAACGACATGGGCACAGAGGTGGAGAACCAGAACAGGCAGCTGGACAGGATCAACCTCAAGGCAAGACGAGATCTTCATCAAGAGTTGGTGATGTGTTTCAAACATGTTTGCACTATTTGCAGGGTGCGTCCAACGAATCTCGCGTCAAGCTTGCCAACGACCGGGCGGGCAGGCTCCTGAAGTAAGATGGGGAGGTGGTGGTGGTGGCCACGACTCTCCCCGCGGGGAATATAACCGAGCAAGGATATCCGTGCTTCCTCTCCATCTCTCTTTATATAATTGGCGTACTTTACTTGCAAGTGGGAGTGCGAGAAAAGAGGAGAAAAAGAGTCGCAAGCAAAAAGATGCGCATGAAGCAAAGCGTGTGATCAAAAGAAGAAGAAAATAGGTGGCGCAACAACAGCAAGGCAAGGATGATGAATACACAAGGTAGTGGTGGAGTACGAGGAGGGTATGGGGCTCTATAGCATGGAGGGAGAAAATTAGCGATTCTAGACAACCCCCCCTCAGAAATAAGCGAGAAGCCCCCCTTCACCGAAAGAGTACTTAGAATTAGCACCATGAGGGTGGTATAGCGAGAACGACGCAACAAACTTCTCGACTATTACTACACGTCTAGAATGTTACAATACCAATACGTTACTGGTGCGGAAGCTTTGAAAACAAGGAAAAATCTCACCCAAATTTGCACCAAGAAGCCCGGCGAATTGGAAATCGAGCAATCACCACGAAAAAGCCCCCCAAAATCATATCAACAGTGTGTACCACACTTGCCCACGATCTGAAAGCTCACTACCCCCTATCGAATTAAGTTTCAGGCTGTTAAGTTTTCACACTTTGATGCTGTTTGAGCTATTATTTGTTTCCTCCTTCCAACGAAGAGAAAAAAGGCCTATCATTTGGCTCCCCACCGGCACCGCCCCATCGCCCCCCTTTCTGAATACTCGAGTGTTGTTTGCTTCGACTCTGATGTTTAAGGTGTTTTTTGAACTTTCCTAATAGTCGATCGGTGTCAAAAAGAAAAAAAATCAGAAAGGACGTTTCAAGAGACTTCTTTTCAATGTGTAACGAAAAAAAGGGCGTTTTTGCGAAGACGATGCGAGTGCACGCGCACTCTAAGTTCTAAAACCCCGCGATAATATATTTATCTCTTTTTCCTTGTTATTGTACAAAAGATTCTTGACATATAAACAATAAATTCTTCGAAGAAAAAGATGCCACAGCCGTTATAATATCTTTTCAAATTTGGCACGAGAACAGTTACACATTCCTTACCCAACTCTGACTGGAAATTTACCAGACGACGAACGAAACCATGACAACAGGGGGCGCAGAGACTTCCATTATCTGTACTAACAGGTGCTCATTTTCAATCTCAAGCAGACGCGCCTCCATTTCCCTCGCCTTCCCCTTGCAAGATCTGCTTCCTCAGCTCCCTGAGGAACTTGAGCCTCTCGACGATGCCGTCCAGGTTCTCTTGCAGCTGTACCTCCTCCTCGGCTATCATCAGGAGCATCTCCCGCTGGCTCTTGGCCACGTCTCCGTTGGAAGCGGCGGCGGCGGCGGGTCTCTCTTCCTCCTCCTCAGCGCCTCCGTTTCTGTCTCCGTTTTGCTGGTCCTCCTCTGGCTCAGAATTTGCGTTTTCTATCCTCCCTTGGGAAGCCTGGTCGTTCGGCTCGCTGCCCGAAGAGCTGGTGGAGGACGATCTGTTGCTCTCCCTCCCAGCCTGCTTCGTTGAGGGTTCCTCCTGCTCTCCGTCAGATTTGGCATCGTCCTCGCTCCCGTCTCCGTCCAAGGTGACGACGGGCGCCGGCGGCTTTGGCGGAACAGGCACCTCCACGATGTCGTCGTCGCTGTCGTCCGCGCCCGACGATGACGCGGCGGGGGAGGAGGCAGAGGACTCCGCGGCAGCGGCGGCGGCGGCAGCGTGGGGAGGCGCCGCCGAGGCGGAGGTCCTGACGAAGTCCTCGATCATCCTGCAGAAGGCGTCGGGGATGTTGCTGGCGTGGGCGAACTCCTGGAGCGAGCGGGACTGGGACTCTAGGTCATCGATCTCGGCCAGGATGGTGTCGGCGTCCAGGGCGGCGTCGGCGCTTCTCCTAGCGTCGCTCTTGTCGCCGGCACCTTGGAACCTTAGCCTGCTCAGCCTCTCCTTGACGCTCTCGTGGTGCTCGTGTAGCAAGGTGCCGAGCTGGACTCGCTTTAGCCCAAGGGGGCAGTGGACAAGCTTGTCCAGGTAGTCCTTGTCCTTGCAAAGGATAGTCTTCTTCATCCTTTCCATCAGGCGGGAGTATTCTATTTTCCTGGCACCACCTCCCGAAGAGCCGTCCCCTGTTTCTCCTGATTTCCCCCGCCTCTTGGCGCACCTGAAAGAACAACATAAAAAACAATTATCCTTACAACAGCCCCTTGTCGAAAAAAGTCACCTCTCTTCTTCGTAATCATTCTCCCTCTCCGATAGTCTCCTCTTCCTCTGCTGCCTCTCGGCGGCCTTCTCCTCCGCCCTCTTCTTTCTTTTTGCCCACTCCTCCGGGTCCGTCCACAGCGGCTTGTTCGCCACCCTCTTCTGGGGCTCCTCCCTGGCCGCAGCAGCCATGTTCTTGTCGACCACCTCAGCGTAGGAAGCCAGCCGGTCCCCCACCCTCTCTGCTCCTTCTCCGTCGTCATCTGAACCTCCGTTACCGCAATCCGGCTGGTCCTCCTTGGACTGCGCAGGGGCGCTCGGGTTCTGGGTGCCGATCAGTCGGAGGTCGTCCTTGTTCAGCAAGAGGTCGGCGTTCAAGGGCCTGCGAGGGACGCAAATGCGGTTGTATTTCAACACTTCGGACAATCAATATATGTATATTTTCTCTTTACCTTTCCATTGTGGAAGGATGGTCCGGTTTGTGAGCCTGTTCTTTGGCGGCAGGCTTTTCGTACTCGGCAGCGTCCGCGGGAGAGGACTCGCGGCAGGAGGAGGACTTCTGCAGCTTCTTCTGCAGCTGTCTCGCCTTGGCCCTCGTCTCGATGTTCTTCTCCAGGGTCTCCTTGGTCTTCTCGATTTCTTCCAGCTTCTTCCTGCGCATGTTGGCCTCCTCCTCCCTGGCCTCCCTGTCGATGTCCGCCTGCGGAGTCGCGGCGGCGGCGGGGGAGGCAAATCGGGAACGAAAGCGCCCCTCCTGCAGCCTCGTCGCGTTCCACGAGTACTGTGACCCCTGCTGCGGCGGCCTCGGCACTGGAGCGGGTGCGCGGCACTGGAACTGGCTCCGTGGCTGGACCGCCTGGAAGGGCTTGGCCTGGAAGTTCTTGCCCCAGTGCTGGAATGCATGATGGGCGGGCGGCGGCGGAGGTTGGATTGGCCGCTGGTCCGCGAAGGTGCCAAAGCCGCCGAATCTGTTGTGGTAGGGGCCGCCCCGCTCCTCGAAGGCCTGGGGATGAAGCTGCATGTGCTCAGGCTTCCTTGGTTGAGGGAAGAAGTTGGGTTGTGCGTAGACCCCGCCTCCCGCCTGAGCTTGAGGGTGCGGAGGAGCTGGCGCCATGAGGGGCTGCTTGGAAGTCCAACGGTGAGATAACTGAGAATTGGACATGTCAGATTTGGGTACCTGTGGCACTGCCAGTTGCCTGGGAGGCTGGGACGACGACTCTTCCGGGCGGATCCTTTGATGTGGCTGGGGATTCTCGTCCTTATGATGATTAGGAAGGGTGGCCTGAAATGAAGAACAGAACATGGACAATACTGTCGGAGGCAATAAATCGTAAAGAGAGCTCCACCAACTTGGAGGACATCCTTTAAATTTTTCTCTCACCTGGCACCATGCCTGGAAGTCCGGGTCATCCAGGACCAGGCCGAGTGCCTTCCTGTGGACCCTGGAGTTCTCCATCCTCCCGTCGCGCAGCAGGTCGGAATAGGAGAACTTGTGGAAGTCCCCCTTGTACTTTCCCAGCTTCCTCCCGTTGCGGAACTGGCCCCTGAGGTGGAGTTTCTGCAGGACGTCCGTCACCTGGCGGATCAGGCTCAGCGAGGGAATCTCCTCCTCCCTGGGCTTGGAGTTGGGAGGCGGCACAGGCGCGGGCTTGGGCTTGGGGCCACCAGGCATGGCGACGACGAGGCAGGGGGGACACACACGAAAAAACTCGACAAGAAAGTGTAGTTGTTAGCGGTTAGCTTACTTATCGACTTATACGACTTATAAGTTAAAATAACTTTTTTACTATTAGCGTGGCGACGGTTTTGTTTTGATGTTTAATGAAGTGTCTCTTTTGTGTGGGGCTGGCTGGGGCGTGAGGGCGCAACAGGCAGGAAGGACAAGGAGAACAACCTGTCTTCTTCCCTCTTCTTCACACCTGATGCACCTGCTGAAAGAGGATGAAATTATGTTGCACAAATTCTAGGACAAGTAGAAAACGAGGAAGGATATACAATATTGTGCTGTTGATACATTTACTCCTTGGAAAGGCCTTATGGAATATGGAGGGAGGAGGGATAGGCCGATAGTGAGGTTGCGCGAGAGATCTTTTCTCCTCAATTGGCGAAGGCGAACGGGAAAAAAGGCCAAAAGCCAAACAACAAACAGCAAAAGACGGACTAAGAGCAAGAAGAAGACTCAGAAGTCAGAAGAGTGGGTCGGCCCAGTGGCAGTGTCCCGTCGCTCGAGGTCAACATGGTGTTCAGGTCGAGGTCACGCAGCCCGCGACGACGGAGGAGGTCCCCCTCCCCGCCCGGAGGCCGACGGGCGAGGGCCAGGCAGTCGCGCACGCCTTCTCCGCCGCCGCACAGGGGCAGCAAGATGCGCTCGGACCACCCGGAGTCGGGTTCCGCCGGGGCGCCCTCCGTCAGGTCCAGGGTGGGGCTCGTCACGGGATCGGCGCACGCCGCCAGGCGCAGCAGGTCAAGGTCGAGAGACAGGCGCGGCGGCGGCGGCGGAGGTCGACGAGGCAGGGCGGGGAGCGGCGGGGACTACGCGTCTCCTTCACCGCCGCGCAGCCGTAGAGGGACATCCACGACCGCGGCTGAGAGGGCGGCCATCCGCGAGCTTGACGAGCTTGACCGCGGCATGCACTACCCCGCCCGCGGGTCCCGCACCAAGACGGAGAAGGGATACATCTTCAAGAGCGCAGAGTTCGGCGACGTCGACCTCAAGGAGCAGAGGAAGATCCAGATCGACATCCGCAGGTGAGTCAAGGAAGGAAAGATTGAGATGAAGTGTTATGATGACATGACCTTCCTGTCAACAGGAGCATCCCTGCCCACCGCATCAGCACATCGCCCATTCGGCGGAACATAGAAGATCCTAAGAGAGTCCTGGTTTCCAGGAAGAATAGTAAGTGATAGTCTACTCTTTTTTCGTTGGGCCACAAGTAGACATGGACTTAACCCCCTTACTTCCAGGCGAAGGGCAGAGGCCCATCTTTGACCGCGACGAGATCCGACAGTTCGTCGAGGAGGAGAAGAGGTCTGTCAATGTGTTGGGGAAGCTCAGCAGCGCGGACGACCGCCAGAGAGAGGCGGACAGGAGAAACAGGGGTGAGCTCAATAAATATTTTAACCATTGTCTCTACTACTAACCCCACTATCCCTTATCCCTGGTTCATAGGAGAGAGAAGCGCAAGGCGCCGCTCGGCTTCACCGGGCAGAGGAGATGCGCGGACAAGGATAGGAGACGACAGGTTGTTAGAACTGATTCTGAGGCCGAAGACGAGCTTTGTAAATCTGATTTTTCTTTTCAGGATGCGCTCATCGCAGCGGTCCGGCCGCTCCTCCATCAAGGACCGCTTGGGAGGCGGCGGCTCAGTGGTGTCGTCCTCCACCGACCGCCGCGAGAGAGTCCGCAGCCGCCTGGGTGACTCCGCCGCCGCCCTCAACCGCGAGGAGCTGGAGAACCTCAGGCCTGACGTCAAGCCCTGGGACATCAACCCAGAGTACGTGCCCAAGGGGAGGAACTACTTCGAGCACGACGACCGTGAGGGCGGCGACGGGGAGGAGGAGGAGCCCAGGGGATACTACGGCGGCGGGCGGGGAGGGTTCAGGGGAGGGGGGAGGGGCCGAGGAGGCGGAGGCGGGAGAGGAAGGGACGACGGAGGGGGGTGGCGGGGAGGCGGCAGGGGAGGGTGGAGGGGAGGAGGAAGGAGGGCTGGTAAGGAATGAAAGAAATGTCACAGTTCGGCGTAAGGTAACAACGATTTATTACTTTCTCTTGCAGATTCTCCAAAGTGGAAGCATGACATGTTTGACGAGCAGGATCAGGAGGAGCCCACCAGCACCACCATGGAATGAATAGACGACAGCCGTGCATTGAGCTTACTTGCAGCTGGGCCAGTAATGTGTAATCCTATTTCCCCCCCCACTTTTCACAATATCGTTCATCACACGTGTGAAAAAATGTGTTGATTTTTGCAGGATGTATTTTGTACCATACTGTTGTTTAGTTGCTTACGTTGTGCAGGATGAGTGAGGAGGGCATTATACAGGTGTGCACATGATAAAGAGGACATTGCGCGGAACCTCCTCTCGTTGCATCACAAACACATGCGGTCGAAAGAGTCTTCAAAGTCGTCAGGAATGTCGCAAACTTCTTTGACCACCACACCTGGACCCTTGGGAAGGTTGTTTTCTTTCAGCACATCAAACTTTCTAGCCACTATTTCCTTGTGCAGGATCTTTGGTTTGGCTCGGCCGCTGGCCGCTTCGGGAGTGGAGGTCACGAACTCAGATTCTTTCGGCCTCTTGAGACCGCTTGCTATTGCTTTCTTTCGGGCTCCAGCACTGCTATTCTTGGTCTTGCCCAAGATCTCGTCTACCAAAAAGGACAGCTCCTCTTCGTCATCACAGTCGTCCGAGGCCCCAGAGTCTGACAACTTACAGGGACTAACGTCTTCTTTTTCTTTCACGTCAGGCTTTTCCTGGGGAACTTTTCCTGAGGAGGGCGACTGCCGCCGTTTGCAAACGTTGACATCTCGCGAAGCTAGAGGCCGCCGCCGCTCTGGGAAGAAGCTCGTGATGGGCCTCTGCTGCTGGGACGACAGCGCATCCTCTTCAGCCTCTTTCTTTTTCTTCCTCCGGGTTGTCGTAGTTTTAGTCTTCTTCTGGGTCTCCATGAATTCTGCCAGTATGGCAGGGTAGGCCTTCTCGACTGTGGCCAGGGCCACTACGCTCTCGAACGTCGGAGGCAGTTTCGCGGCTGCCGCGGCCTCCACCACTCTCCACTCCAGTTGGAGACTTGCCACTCCCCCGGCGGTTCTCTTCTTGACGACTTTGACTGGGACGGCCACCGGATCGGATTCCTTGGCTGTCGCGTCGCTCTGAGACTGCCAGGTGGAGATGAGCGGTATCACCTTCTGCTGGGCGTACTCCTCGGTCCAGGCCAACTTCTTGGTCAGGATGGAGACGCAGGAGGCGGCGTTGGGACGACCAGACCTCTTGAATTTCCCCTCGAAGTCCTTTGGAATCTCCTCCGAGGTGTAAAACTCCGAGACCACCTGGGGAAATTCGAGGTCCCACCAGTCCAGGCCGAGAGACAGGCACCTGAAGAAAGCAAAAAAGAAGGGCAATGAGCACAAAAGTACGGACGAATAATTACCATCCAAACAGCGACGTACTTTTTCTTTACCGACGCCTCGGTCTTGAGCAGCTTCTTGTTCTCTGAGAGAATCACGCACCGACAATCCCTTTGACCTTTCGTCTCAGGGACGGAGACTCTGTCGGTGAAATCCTTGCACTTTTGACAATGGTACACCCCTTCCCCGAGAGAGCAGACGGGGCAGGTCCTGCCGTCGTCTTCCTGCGGCGCAAACTCCTGCGCCCTCCAGTGCCTGAGTATCTCCAGCGCGTCCCAGTCCCGATGCCAGCCGGTCATGAGCTGCAGCACCGCCTCCCTGCCCACGCCCGGCACCCCCGTCGGGAAGTAGTCGCACCCGAGCAGGATTGCCGCCGCCACCGCCCTCTCCCGCGTCACCCCCAGGCTGGACCTCAGTCTCTCCAGCCGGTACCGCTCCGCCGCCACCCCGCCGGACTGCACTGAGAAGCCCCTTAGCATGACGGTGGCGCCGTGGCAGAGAGCGTCCGAGTCCTCCGTCACCACGGCGTCCACCAGGCCGGCCAGGTTCAGTTGCGCGCAGAGTGCCTCGGCCTCGCACCTGGCCTGCACGCAGGGGAGACCCATGGCCTCCAGCAGGAACCTGCACTCGCCCATCAGGGCGCGCAGGCGGCTGCGGGACAGGGACTTTACCTCCGCGGCGGCGGCCTGAGACTGCGACTGCGTTCCCTGCTGCTGCGACTGCGTCTGCTGCTGCTTCCTGGCGGCCAGAGTCTGTCGCTTGAGCTCCGGCGCGGCGCCGTCCAGGACGAAGACGGGCCTGGCGCCCAGGGACAGCAGGGCGGAGGCGCGGAAGAACAGGTTTCTGAGGTGCGGCCTGGAGACGTGTCCGGCCATGCCCTGGCACTGGCTGTTCTGCACCACCCACCCGGCCAGGTCTACGGCCATCGAGGCCCCGCGCAGGTGCTCGTCCGACACCTGCTCGGAGCAGCACTCCAGCAGGCTCCACAGGGTCTTGACACCCATGGTCAGGGGCAACAACAGGACAACAGGATGGACAGGAACGTGGAGAACAAGTGGGCCCACTGCTTCTCTAATCTCTGCCGCCGTTCTCCTTTCAAATTAGGGACGTGTTCGGGCCGGGCCCGAGCCCGAAAGCCCGAAGGCCCGAAGCCATTTTTCCAGGCCCGACCAGGCCCGAGAAAATATCCTCGGGCTTTCGGGCTTTCGGG
>JAAUXU010113779.1_pt1 | contig 15076 bp, 23 predicted proteins | sample 7278151 | NCBI WGS metagenome assembly JAAUXU01 (sample SAMN14350113, study PRJNA611818) | marine sediment metagenome | isolation source: surface marine sediment (1.8m) | place: French Polynesia: Moorea | collected 2018-08 | reverse complement strand
GAGAGGGTCTGGATTCGGTCTCCTCCGCCGGTCGTTTTCTTCTTCCTGTCCTTGCCGCCTTTTTTTTTTCTCCGATTGAGTCGTCGTATTTTCTATACCTGCCTCCGTAATAATTTCCGCCGAAAATGATTCAGAGGAAGAAATTCCTTGCTGCTGCTCCTGCAATCATGCGAGACAAGGCAAAATGGCATGTACAATCTTTTTCGCGCGAAAAAATGAGTAGCGCACAAATGTGCAAGTGCAATTTTCTGCTCCGCTTTTTTGTTGCACCTGTGTCCTTGTTCCCAGCAATGTATGACGCACTCGTACCCAGGCAGCAAAATGTGCAACAAAGTGTTTCTCACTATGTTGTACAGCACATGCAGGCGATCCTCAACCCACGTATTGTATATTTTCGTGGGAAGAGGCGAAAGGAAAAAAAGCCCTCCGCCGTCGACCCGCGAAAAAGCCAGACAGCCCCAACCGCTCATCAGTGGCTCCCTTCCCCTCCCCTCCCCCTCCGCCGATCCCGCAGTTGCCAATCACCGAACGAAAGAAAACGAACTTCCAAAGGCGATATTTAAGTCAATCTTCGCATCCGGCCGCTCGGCGCAAAGCAACCGAACCGACCTTCCTTCGCTCGCTGCGGCGATTTGGTCGAAAGAATTGGTGGTGGAAGGAGGGGGGCTCTGGTTTTTCCTTCTTTCCTCTCTTTTTTTGGCGAAGGAGGGAGGGAGGGAAGGGGGGCGTCTTGAGATGAATGTCAGTCATTCGGGTCTGGCTTTTTGGCTTTGACTGCGGAGGCGGCGCCGGCAATTATGAGCGGAGGAAGAGGGGAGAGAAAGGAGATTCTAATCGCTATTTGGAGTGGGGGAAGAACGAGAGGGAAGAAAGACGGAATGAGATAGCTACATACGTACTACACCTCTATACACAGGCTCTCTCTCACACACACACACCTGATGGGAGTCCGCAATAAGAGATCGGAGAGGTAAAAAGTGTTGTTGGCATTGGGACCCGGAATTTTTGCCCTTTCTCCTCCGCCGCGCTCATTCCCTCACGTCTTCCCTTCCTTCTTTTCCCCCATGTGAATAATAATGATACACCTTTTTCTGAAGTCCGACTCTTCCTCTCTTCTTACTGAGGTGCTCCTAATCAATCACCTGCTGCTGCTCTCCTCCCTCCCTCGACCTGCAATCATTCCTTCCCTTCTCCTACAAGACGAAGAATTTCGAGTGTTTCGATACATCGGACGAAATCGAAGCCTCCAACCTTTGGCTCTTGTGACACTGCCGCTGCCAAGGGATCGAGAGGGAGAGGGGGAAATTCTTCTTTTCGTAGGAGATAATTGTCTTCATTTCCTCGTCGTCTCTCTTCGTGACTTGTATCGGGAGGAGGAAAGAAAGGAGGAGGAGGAGGAGAGCAATCGTGCCTCCTCTTTTTTCCTCCGATCGAGTTATTTGACTCCGCCATCAAAAGGAGGAAAAAGTTGGGAATTCGCCAGAAACTATTTTTTTCATTGATTGGAAAAAGATGGAAGTACGAGTGTTGTTGAATCAGAGTCCACGAATGAATTTACCTGCATCAGCAGGAGAGACAGAGAGGAGGGGGGCAAAGAAAGACGCTGGGTGGAATGAGGACGGCCGAGGAGGCGACGGCGTACGACTTCTCTCTCTCTGTTCGAGCTGCCAAATTCCATTAAATGAATACTGGCAGCCAGTCAACTCATCATCGTCGCGGCGGCGCAGGTAGTATAGGTGAGATGGGGGCTAATCACGGAAAGAGGGGAGGAGAAGCCAACGAACGAACGAAAGAGAAAAGAGAGCTCTTGGCCCTTCTTGGGCGAGTCGTGACGCCGGGCCAGAAGTGACAACTCATCATATCCAACGAACTTAACTTCTTCTCTTACGGTGGAAAAAAAGGGGGAAGGAGGAGGAGAGTAGGGAGAAAACCGTTGTTTCGAGCATTCCTCTCTCTTTCTAGCCCAACTGGCGGCGTGCATGGTGGTAATGGGGGCCTCTCTCCCCGTCTTATGGTTGGATGCAAAACTATTTGCCGCCGCCACCACCGACTCTAATCATGCATTTCTCGGGCAAGATAATGGACCTTCTCCTTCTTCCTTCCTCCTCCACTTCCATCATTGGCGCCAACTGTCGGAGCAGAGTAATCGTGAGTTGTTGTTCCTCCTCCTCTTCCGCGCGCACGCAGGCGAGAGAGCTCGCCAGAGAGAGAGAAGAGAAGAAATGAGAAGTCCCTTTCATTCTTTCTATTAGCGGAATGAGAAGGTGGAGATGGAAGGAAAGCTGAAAGAAAGGAGAGGAGGAAATGTTATGTGTTTAAGTGACGTGGAGACTTTTTCCTCCTCGTGGAGCCAGGGTGCACATCGGCGAAGAAATCCTTTTTTTTCTCTCCCTCCCCCAAAAGAGAAATGAAAATTAAGATTCATTTTCCGCCTGCCTCTCCTCCCCTTTTATTTTCTTTTTTTTTGGGAAGTCATAAGTGAGACAGAAGTGCTAGAATCGGAATATGAGCGGCAGCTGCGCAGGGAAACGGGGCAGGCATAAAGCACACACACATATGATCGTCGTGCAAGGAAAAAAAGTAGGAGGAAGGGGGCGTGAGCGGAGCAAAAGTGAGCTTTCATGGGCGAAGGGAGAGGAAGGGGAGAAAGAGGTGCCGGGCGAAAAATGAACATCAGTTCCCAGACGGCGGAATGGGTCCGAAATTCACCAACCTTTACCAAATAAAGTTACGATGCTTCACAGATGCACTTTCCTGCGATCCTTCATGAATGTCAAGCGAGAGCTTGCTTACACTTTAAACTTTACGGCATGTATCTTATGAAGTCCGTTGTTGAATCACTCTCCCCATGAGGAAGCAAACGCCTGCCTGTCGGGTATAGGTCGGATCCTGGCGGCGACGGCAGACGCGTGTCGAGGTGTCAAAAAAGAAATTAATGAACGCGTTTTAATTGCGCCCAGACCGAGAGACCGACCGACCGATTCCTCCTGCACACGGCGGAGGCACGGGCCAAAAAAGAGGGAGAGGAACAGAATTTTTGCTTCTAATGCTTCAATGGACTCAGTCGCAGCCGCCCGTTCCTCCTCGCTTCACGGAAAAGTTGAGGCCATTAATTGACTCGGGGAGCAAACGGGACTCACGATTTCGAATTCCCCCCTAAAAATATTTTCCCTCTTCTGCTCTTGAGCCATCTTTTATGCGCTTTTGTTTCTCTTCCTCTCCTCTCTCCCACGTAACACATAGCTGCATTAATTGAGGCGGGAATCATATTTCAACCGACGGCGGCCCATTCGCTCCAAGCGGGGTCTTCCCATTTAATGGCCCAGGAGATTCTTCTTACTTGGAAGGGCGTTTAAAACTCTTCTCGTTATCTCCTCCTCTTCCCCTTCCAATGTTGATTGGACAAAGGAGGAGGAAGAAGACTGCTTTGCTGGCTTTCCCCCCTTTCCCGAAGCCATCATTTCCCTCCCCCCTTGCCACGAAACCATATTGCCCAAACAGCATTGTGCTCTTCGGCGGCGGTCGCCCCATTCCCACACCATGAGACACCCAAAAGCACACGAGTGGAGGAGAAGAGAGGAGACCCATTCCTCCGTCCGTTCGAGGAATGTCATCAATGGGCGCTTAATGACTCTGCCCACCGAAAGCCCAACAGCGGGAGTGAGATTCGACAACTCTTCAGTTCAATATGGGAGATAACCTTTGCACACGTACCCAGACGACGTTGGGATTCGCTTCGAATAGTGACATAATTATTCAGGCATCCGTTGTTGTAACCAAAAGACGATGAATCTCGAGTCTCGGTCTGCCAAAACGCCCTGTGGTGACAATGGGCAAAGGCAGAAGAAATGTCTTTTGCTTCTCGCTGTGTACACTGTACTTAGGGCGGAGAAAGAGAAGGAACGAGCTTTTGGTGCTTTGCAGGTCGCTTCGGTAAGGGATTAGAAGACCTTCTTCCTCCTTTGCCTGTTTAGGAAAGGAGGATGAAAGGGTAGGGGTTTAATCTCGCGCTTTTGCTCCCCAGACCTGGTTTTGAGCAAACATTCTGTAACCGAAACCTCACATTTTTTTCGCCACGCTTGTCGTGTCAAGGCATTTTCTTCATTTCAATACATGATCTAACAAATCAAGAGAAGAGTGTTTACGTAAAAAGATTTATTTAAGCAACCTTTAAAAATCGAACAAATGCTATAAACCGGTACAAGGTATATGAATGCAAACAATAAAGCACGGAATAAACGAAAATGGAATAAATAAGTTGCCCACGACCATACAGAGTCTACATCAGGGTTTTTTTTAAAAAAAGTGAAATTCAGGAGCACGTGCCGCACGTCCTGGCGCACTTTGCGATCGTCGTCTCGTACTTGTCGTGGCTGGAGTCGCACCTACCCTTGTTCTCGTAGTAGGCGCAGCTGGAGCTCTTGTCATAGCAGGTGCCGTCGGGGAAGCTAAAAAATAAAAAAGCAAAGTAATGAAATTGAACTTGGATGGTTTTACAATGAACAAAAAAATCTCAGAACCTGCACTCCCCGCCTGTGCAGGTGTAGAGACAGCGGGACCCGGCGTAGTTGTCGTGGAATTTCTCATTTGACGGATCGCAGTACCCCTGACGGCCGATGGAATGGATTAAATAACAAAGAAATATAAGTATCGAAACTTTGCAGAGAATATGAATGTTCTCACCAGGTAATTCCAACGAGGACAGTCCCATTTCCTATCTGAGCAGTCATCATTTCCTGGATAGCCTGGACATTCACCACCTGTACAGGTGTAGTGACACTTGTCTATCGCTGTTTTAAAGTTGGCTGAGCTGGGCTCACAATCACCCTGGGGAGACATCAAATATTGTTTTTGCCTAAATAGATGGAAAGGAGAAGGGATTTTGTGTACCTGTTCTTTATGCTTTGCACAGGCAACTTTCTCGTCTTGACAAGAGTCATTCCCATCTAGTTCCGGGCAAGCCCCATCTGTGCAAGTATAAGGACAAGCTTCCATTGCATCAATGTATCCATCAGATGAAAAATCACAGTATCCCTAAATAGTTTAAGGGAAATCAGTACACGGTTTACATTCACAATGCAACCTTGGAGGTAAAAAAAATTACCAGATGCTGGTATTGCAGACAATCAAGAGTGGAGTCTTGACACACATCATTTCCTGCAGGGTCTGGACATTCTCCATCAGAGCAAGTGAAGAGACACTCAACCATCATTTCAGAAAATTTTTCATGACTCGGATCACATCTACCCTGAAATGCACATGGTCAGTCAACAAATTTTAATTACTGTTACTGTAGGAAATTTATCACAGAAGAAAGAGACCTCTTTGCTGTACCTCATTTTTCCATTGTGGGCAAGACCACACAGAATCTTCACATTTGTCATTCCCAGGTAATGAACATTCTCCATTTCCACAAGTGTATGGGCAGTCCTCCATTGTTGCTTGGTAATTGTCCGAGCTTGGATCACAATATCCCTGGGGATCAATTAATATTGCAAGTGAGGGTTCCCTTCACTAAAGAAGCTTTCTTTTTACCAGATGCTTGTATCTTGGACAGTCCAAGGTGGTGTCTTGGCAATCATCATTCCCGGCAGGACCTTGACATTCACTATCTGAGCAAGTGTATTGACAATCTTCCATCATGTCAAAAAAATCTTCATGGCTAGGATCACATTTTCCCTGAAGTAGAAAGTTCAGTGAAAACAACTCAAACATACCTGATAATAAGTAAACAAGTAAAATATAATATCGCATCAATTTTCACCTCATATTTCCAATGGGGACAGGACCATTTTTCATCTTGACAATCTGCATTTCCAAGTTTCCCCGGGCATTCTCCATCAGAACAGGTATACTGGCAATCCCTGATTGTTGGGTAAAACTCATCTGAGCTGGGATCACAGAATCCCTAAAAGCAAGGATCATGAAAAAAATAGATAACTTTGCATGCATGTTTTTACCAGATATTCATCTCTTGGACAATTCAATGAGGTGTCTTCACATACATCATTTCCTGCAAGGCCAGGACATTCACCATCTGAGCAAGTGAATGGACATTCTTCTATCATGTCCAAATACTCCTCATGACTGGGATCACATTTTCCCTGACATAAAAATTTGATAGAAAGTAATTAGGACAAGCATAAAAATGTGCAAGCATGTAAGATATATCTTCTTTATATTCACCTCATATTTCCAGTGTGGACAGGACCACTTTTCATCTTGACAATCCTCATTTCCAAGTTTACCCGGGCATTCTCCTTTGGAACAGGTATACTGGCAATCCCTGATAGTTGGGTAAAACTCATCTGAGCTTGGGTCACAGTGCCCCTACAAAGAATGCTAATGAAGGGCATGGTATTTTTTTGAAAAGTGTTTTTACCAGATATTCATCTCTTGGACAATTCAATGAGGTGTCTTCACAGGCATCATTCCCTGCAAGGCCTGGGCATTCACCATCTGAGCAAGTGTATTGACATTCTTCCATCATGTCAACAAACATGTCATGACTTGGGTCGCAGTACCCCTAAAAGAGATCATGGAGATAGCCTTTGACATGGATGGTCTTTTCATGAGCTTTTTACTAGAAGCTGGTATCTTGGGCAATCCAATGTGGTGTCTTCACAGACATCATTTCCTGCAGGACCAGGACATTCACCATCTGAGCAAGTATATTGACAATCATCCATCATGGCTAAAAACTTTTCATGACTTGGATCACAGCGACCCTAAAGTATGTATGTAAAAAATATATAGACCCCTTTTTATACACAATAAACTTTTTTGCAACCTCATATTTCCAATGTGGGCAGGACCACTTTTCATCTTGACACTGTTCATTCCCAAGTTTTCCAGGGCACTCTCCTGCACTACAAGAATACTGGCAATCCTTGATTGTTGGGTAGAATTCATCTGAGCTTGGATCGCAGTATCCCTGAATATCAATCAATGGACAGTTGATTGATTCTTTCAAAAAACATTTCCAAAATAGTAAATAGTAGTCAAATTCTTTACCAAGAATTCATCCCTAGGGCAGTCCAGTGATTCATCTTGGCAATTCTCATTTCCAGCAGGCCCAGGGCATGTATTATCAGAGCAGGTGAACTGGCACCTCTCCATCATCAGATAGAACCCTTCATGACTCCTTTCACATCGTCCCTACAAATATTTGTTGGAGTCTGGTTAAGCATACTGTGTACGTTGCAATTTACTACTGTCTATTTGCATTCTTCTCCTTTACCTCCTCTTTTTTCTCTCTGCAAAACTGCCACAGATCAGAGCATAGACCTACGCAAAAAGAAAAATAATGTAACTTTGCTAAAACATGCAAACAAAGGGCGCAAACGTAGGAAGATGAACTACAGCAGTCTTTTTTAGTCTCTTCCCATGGTTTTTGGAAATATTTTTGTGTTGTACGAATGATGTGCTTACAGTGAATGGTCTCCGTTTCTGGTTCAAAGCCCTCACAGGGGAAATACTCAGCGTTTGGCAGACATACCTGAAATTTTACAATAAATGACAGAAATATTGTTTTAAATGTTCTTAAAAATGATTGGACATGACATTAATACTGTTCTGTCAATCGCATTTTTTCAGTCTGATACAACGTGGAAATACCGTGGTTCTCGTCATGGGAAGTGAAGTATCCCTGCAGCCATAGTTGTCCCAGTCTGACCACTCCACCGTCCCTTTCTCCGGGGTGGGCTCGAAGTTCTGGCTGCACTCTGCGGACTCGTCCCCCACCAGCTGGTAAAGGAACCTTCTCTTGTTCAGGAGAAAGGTGTTGTCGTTGTCGGCCGTCCCCAACGGGTCTCCGTCCTCGTCGACATTCACGTCGTCGGAGTAGTACCAGATCCACGGGTCGGCAGGGGTGTAGTCAGGGGCAATGGGGTTTCTGTGGTATGAAAAGTGAAGGGTCACAACTGGGTGTCGCGCCTTGGGTACCTATGTTGCCAACTCACGCCATGACTGTCCTCTTGTGCGTGTCGGGTATGTAGTAGGCCTGGCTGTGCATGCCCCCGAGGATGTGACCGACCTCGTGGGCAGCGCCGACGGTCATGCCGCAGCCGAAGTCGACGTACGCCCAGCCTATGTAGTTCGGGCCGTTGGTGCCCTTGCCGCAGGTGTCCCTGGAGTCGTCCATGAGAAGCAGCGCCAGGTCGGCAGTGCCCAAGAGGTTCCTCTTGTTGCCCTGCGCACATAGAGTGTGAGAGGGAAATGCCAAGGAGGCAGACCATGGCATTCATTACCTTGTATGTTTCCATCTGCGGCATAACTGAAGTGTTCTCTGCTTCTGGGATGGGGTACCTCTCGATGCACAAAATCGAAAGCTTGATGAAAATGTTGCTGTTCTCGAACATTGTGTTTATTGCCGAAACAGTGTTCTCAACCTGAAATGTTGCAATAAGAGTCTTATATTGTTGACTGAACAAAGGTTTCTACAAAATCCAGAAAATATGTATGCGAATACCTCCAGCTGGACATTTTCGCTGCCCACGGTAGCCTCCCACTCATTGTTGAAGTAGATCCTGATGGAGAGGTCGGCCATGGTCGTGTTGCTCTCGTCCACGAAACCCCTATCGAGCGCACTCTTCAACTCTTGTTCTGATGCTCCCTGTTTGCTAAGATAGTTCGTCAGGTGGCTCAGGGAAGATCGGTCCAGGTTTTTCTGTAGCAGTGTGCATGACAATTTAGTGCCAAAGTGCAGGCTTTTCCCTAAGACTTGTAAAGTACCTCGGCCTTAGTGTCTTCTTCCATTTTTCTTATCTGGTTCTGTACCACCATCCAAACGTGGCCGAACTGGGCGGATACGACAAGCTTGTAGTTCTGCTCGTCAGTCTCCGAGAAAACCGAGCCGAAAGCAGCCTCCTCCTCCGGATCCACGGTGATGAGGGCCTCGCTGTCGCTGTCGTCGCAGTTGAAGTGGTAGGTGACGAAACCGGAGGCATCATTGACGACTGTGCCAGCCCTGTTTTGCATTGGGAAAGTCTGTTGACATAGTTTTGCTTGTTAGACTGAACACTTACCTCTCCAGTCTTTCTTGATTGGGCAGAACAAGTCCTGTAGCTGCCGAGAAGGCGGTGGGGTTAACTTCGACCTCATATATCTGATACATAAATTGATTAAAAACTTTATTGAACTGGCTATGGAACAGATTTGCTCAATTTATGCGTCACCTCAGTAGCATCCTTCTCTCTAGGGAAATCCTCAAGTGCCAACTGATTTCCAAGTGACAGCTCAACATCCCCAGCTCTGTAAATATGTGAGGATGAAAGATTTCACTACTTTCATTGTGAGGCCATATTGTAGTATCACATTCTTACAGTGCCAAGGAGCTTGACAAAGCAAGGGAGGCAATGAGGCAGAGAAGGCGTGTCATCTCGACCACCTTAGGGATGTCACTGCGCTCATATCGCCGCCTCTGTCGCAAAGGTGCCTTTATACCAAAGAGTGCCAATCCTCCCGAAGACACACTTGTGTCATAATTCGTAGGATAGCGGGTGTTTAAAGCAGGTCAGGAGAAAAATATATGTTTTAGTTAATAAAAGTATTTCCTTTTTTCGACAATAGTTATGTTGGCTGCAAAGATTTGTTATGGAAGTTGAAGCAGGGTGTTTCAGGTGAAAAGATCTACCATTTCTATCACAATACGCAAGAGGTGGCTCAACCGGATGTGACAATGATTTTTCAGTATACGCGTTGAGGAACATCTTTTTTAGCAGGCAAAAAACACTCAAGCAAACATCTATTGTCTCTCCCTCTTCTGGCAAATGAATGCCTGAGACAAAATACTGCGTTTTCCCCTCTTTATCAGATGCTGACATTTCCCCTCCTACAAATGGCTGTAAGCAGCAAATATGTCAATTGTTGAATCGGAGGTAAATGATGATAATCATAAAAGGAGGGAAAATATTGCTCCACGCAGTACACATGTTGTATGGCAGATTTTCAGCAAATCACGTGTACCCCTTAGTTCCACGTTTAGTTTGTGTTTCGGGATCACCAGCTACAAAGCACATCGAGAAAGAAAAAGCGAATATTGAAAGTCTCCCCCTGGCCTCCACAGATTATGTTCATGCTCCGACATTTTTTGCGGGAATTAGTCTTATCGTCGCCACCATGAGTCTTCGAGGGAGGGAATCCTCATCACCACGCTTGATGCTCTCTGGGCTAATCACCCTCCGCCTCCGCTCGCATCTCCAGGGGAGATCTCCCCCCTTCCCTCCCTCTGGTATTATAAGAACCGCACGTCGTCGTCTCCGCATCTCCCCGAGGGAGGAGGAGGATGCGGAGATGGTATCTTCGTATATCTGGCACCGACCGCCCGCCCCAGTCCTCTCGGCCCATAGTTAATCATGTAGGCTAATTGTCGCTTCCACCGACCGCCCGGCAGACCGTGCGCTCGTCCGCCGTCCGCCGTCGCATCCCAAAGCGCGATCCGTATCTCCAGATGATGTCGATAATTGTCGGGAGGAAGGATATTCCCCCCACCCGCAGGGAGATCGGCAAAGCGAGCGATTTCCCGTAGTTTTCCCCCCTTTTTCTCAACGATGGGTAAATATGCGTAAATAAGGTGGCGCCGCGCGGTGGGAAATCGTCGTAGGTACGACGGGTATGGGATGTCTGCATGTATGGCGGCAGTCAGCTAATGGTCATGGGGAAATGAAAAACCTTCGCATAGATCCTGGCGACAATGAGCGAGGGATTTTTTGGGAGGCTGTTGCTTTTGTGCTCGCCCTCTCCTCCTCTCTCACACACATTGCATACAAGTATGTTCAGTACAGCGGTGGGATATGTGTCCAGACTGGAGAGAATGTCTCATGTGTATTCGTCCGCCAATGGAGGGCGAGGGTAGGTCGTTAAATTGCGGGGTTTGGAAAGGGGGAAAGAAAGAGTAGGGGGAAATTCCTGAAAGCTTTATATTTGGGGGCAGTCGGGCGTAATCCACTTGGATAACTAATGAGCAGGGAGAAGGAGGGAAAAGAAAAAAAGGGGGAAGGGAAGTTCACCAAATGGATGGACGAAAAATGTGGCACTGCCTCCTCTTCCATTCCCGAAAAAAAGAAGCGAAAAAAGGGGGCTAAATGAAAGTTTCCAATCGATTAATCCCAAAGAAAAGAAAAAGGGAGAGAGAGGAAAGGAGGTTCTCTCCTCTGGGCTGCTGCATCCGGAATAATAATAATAATCGCCGACCTCTTTCTCTTTCCCAGGGAAAAAGAAGAAGAAAATTAAGGCCACGCTCATAATCAGCATAAGGGAATAGATGCGTGTGTGCTCACACATGCATATGCGCTCGGGAGAGTAGGAGAGGAGAGGACTCTGCCTGCATCTCTTTGCTCGCTGGGCGGCGACGGCGGTTATTAGAGGATGAGAAAGGAGGATGGGGAGGAGAAGGGTGGAGAAAGAGTGTACCTTGCAGCATGGGATGAATATGGGCAGAATGGAAAGAAAGAACCAAGGGGCCGGTTAGAGAAAACTTTGCTGCAGTACTGTACAGAAATACCTAAGGTCACTTGATATCGGACGACTTAACAATGGAAGCACCACAAAAAATATCTCGTTTCTAAGGCCTTCTCGAAACTTGAGGTTTTACTCAAGCGTCCTTTTCTCGGGAAACTACAGGATGTGAACGTATTGGCATCTTCGGTGGCGGAGGAAAGGGGAAAGAGGGGGAAGGCTGGGAAACGAGACGAAGGGAAGAGAAAAGGGGGAAGGGAAGGAAAGTAGCAGTGGATGGAAGAAAAGGCGGAAATGGCCGGATTGGAAGCAATTAACATGATTATTCCATTAGCCCGTCTTCGCCGTTAGTGGGAGAGGGGGAGAGGGGAGAGGCAATGATGACTGCTGCCACTAAGGAAAGAAGAAATAGCGAAGGATGCCAGAGATGACGGGGAAAGAGAGAGAGGCATATGCTCGCTGCATGCGCGGGAGAACGAGTTATCGGAAGAAAGAAGGGGGGGAAACCCTTTCGGGACGTTCCCGCCGCCACGCTTACTAGGAAAAGCAATAAAGAAAAAGGGGGAAGGATGAGGCAGCTTTTGGTGATTAGACCTTAATTATCTTTTCTCTCTCCTCGGATATCTCCTTTTCCCTTCCCCCCTCTCCTCCTTAATGACCAAACCACATATAAGCCTAGGAGGGGGGAATGGTCTCCGCTTGCTTGCTAGGCCAGATAACCGCTATCTCCCCGCATGTACCTTAGCCGCCCTATATATATATCGGCAGCACGGAATTAATCCTTTAGCTCTAACCAAGCCTTTCGTTTCCCCTCCCCTCCATTTCATTAAAAAAACCCTCCACCCTTTTTCTTCTCTCCGTTCGTGTCACTGCGCGTATATTTCAGCGTCGGTCTTTTCTCATTTGTCCCCCCATTCTTGCTGTTGGAACGAGAGAGAGAGGAGACAAAACGAAAAAGGGGTCCTCCTCCTCTCAGTGGGAAAGAAGGAGGAGGGAAAATGGATGATATTAATTTCTGGTCGCCCTCCATCCCCATCCCGCCTATTCCACCAACGACGACGGTCCTGTCTCCACTCCCTTCCTCCCTTCCGCGTTCTTCTTAATTGCACGGCGTCGCCTTCGTAAAGAAGGCAGATAAATTCCCTCCCCTCTCCCCCTTTCCCCATTCTCTTTCGTGACTTGGATTCGCCATTCTGTCGAATATTTTCGTGAGATCGTTTATTGCGTTTATATAATGCCAGACGACAGTTTGGAAGAGTATCCAGTATGACAATATGGATATAGAAACATTTGGTGAAGTCCACTTCGCCCAGGTCCCTCAGATGTCCCATTGTGGTCACGCCAGGCAGAAAAGGAAGGAGAGAGAATGCGCTCTCTCCCCTACCCCTCTTCTTACTCCAAGCTGTAACTTTGCCGATCTTATGGCCCGGGAAAACAAGGGAAGATGGCTGTCTATAGGTACTTTTAAGGAAGTACAGTGAGAGGGGAGAGAAAATATGGTTCACATGTAGCGGACAGGTATGGGGTATGGTATAGCATAAGACTGTGGGTAAAACTGTTCCCGGATTAATTCACGTGTGTCTTCCACCTCTTGTACCCAGGAGCAATTTTCCATGCTGTGTCAGACCATCGCCATCGTCCGAAATTAGGGTGCAGTACCCTCCTCTACCCGAAAGGATCCCTAGACCACAAAAAGCAGGCAGGCAGCCTCCAACTGCCGACCTCCTATCCCCATACTGGCAACCCCAGCTACTCAGTGAGTAATTGTGTTAGTGGCAAGCCCCCACTTAATTTCTAATTAACCAGAGACCCCGGGAGAGAGACGGGAATTAGAGGATGGAGAGAGAGAGAGAGAGAGAGAAGAAAGAAGGGGTTTCGGGGAAAAAAGAGGGGGAAGAATGGTACTGGAAAAGAGTACGTAGTAGGACATTGTGGTGGCACAGAAAAGGGGTGAGAGAGGGGGCAACTTAATTACTCGACGCCGCCGAACACAAAAGAGCTTCTGGGGACGAATTCGCCAACTCTTTACCGGTTCAAAATTGAAGCTGAAAAGTTAGAGTTGATCAGAGACCGTTCACAGAGCAACTTTATGTTCCAATTGTTCCAAATTATAATTGGTGAACTTCCCCCCTGAATGAGTGGGATGGAGTAACGAGATTGGCTGGCTCCTCCTTCTCCCTGGCCCTCTTGCGACGTAATGTAATGGCTCGCAGTGACAATGGAAAAAGAGGTGGAAGGGGAGGAAAAGAGGATGGCTGGGAGGGGGACTGAGAATGTGGCTGCGGCGGGGAAGAAGGCATCAGGAAGGAGGAAAAGGGTTTAATTTGGGCGGCATTGAGAGGAAAACCGATCGGAAGTTCCTGTGTTTAAAGGTCGTTTTGGAGCAGCTCTTAATTGAAAGGGGAAGCTTTCAGGGTCGCGCCCGTAATTAGCCAATCTTCCCTCTTTCCTATAGATGAAGAGGAAGCCACCAATTCCCGGAATCAGTTCACTCTGGGTACACCTTTATTCTACCTTTGTTCCTTCATGAATAGAAACTAAGCCTCCTCTAGGTTTAATTTTAACGCCGCTGCTTTTAATAACAGCCTTCGCGTTCTTTGGCGAGATGGGGGCCCCTTCCTCCTCGTTTCAACGCGGATGCCTCCTAGGACTGTCCGAAAAATCGGAGCCTCTCTTTGTTAATGTATTCAGCGCCGCCTCCTCCGCAAACGCGTCTTTCGCCTTTGCCCCGAAGAGAGTGAGAAAATAATTAGGCGCTCCTTGACAGCCGACGAGAGCAGAGAGGGGAAGAAGCCCCGGGGCGATTGAAGGGAGGGAGTCAAACGAGACCTCGCTCGGCCCTAGAGAAACCGTATACCGAACCTTTAAACAAGCAGCCGTTGCAAGCAAATATTACGATTGGCACAAAACGGAGATGTCGTCTAATTACCCATACTGGTCTTTCATATCCTGCATATGACGAGAGACTTTGTTGTCGGCGCGGTCTGCTCAATAATTACCGCTTAATTATCACCCTCTTCTCGTTTTTTCCCTTTTACGCTCCCTCTCCTCTTTCGAACCCCCCTGGGGGCGGAAAGAGGAGACGGACGTCGGCGGCGGCGGCGCCCAGATCCTCCTCCTCCTCCTCCTCTAGCGGCGGCGGCAGTTAACACAAAAACTCGGGGGCTGAATATTAATGAGGACTCCCCCCCTTCTCATCATCAGCTCTTCTCACTCCCGTCTCATCTCCCTCGCACCTCATAATCGTTCTCGCCTCTCTCCATTCTTTCGCTCTTTCCCTCTCTCTCCCGCGGGGAAATGAAGGGTCGTAACTGGCAGGGTTAAAAAGGGGGTTGGTTGCTTGACCGACCGGCTGGCTCGGCCTGAAAAGCCCGGCCTAGGAAAATTATTTTTAACACCTCCGAGACAAAAGGGGAGGGGAGCCGAAAGATGGGGCTTTTGTTCGCCCCGGAATTTATGGCGACAAAAAAGGGGTGTGCGTTTCCCACCTCGCCAAAGTCGAAGTAATATTCAAATTTCTCCTCTTCATTCCTTTTCTCATTCGTATGTGCAGGAGAAAGGTGTCAGCGGCGAACAAAGGACTTTTAATTGATAAAGCGTAACAAAGGAGCTAATTATG
>JAAUXU010127070.1_pt1 | contig 15078 bp, 14 predicted proteins | sample 7278151 | NCBI WGS metagenome assembly JAAUXU01 (sample SAMN14350113, study PRJNA611818) | marine sediment metagenome | isolation source: surface marine sediment (1.8m) | place: French Polynesia: Moorea | collected 2018-08 | reverse complement strand
TGTTCAAAAGGTAGCATCCAGTGGAGTAGGCACAGTTCGAGTCATCCATACATTGCTTAATTCTCGAAGCAAGCCCAGATTAAGACAGTTTCAGCGCTGTTTTCGACACTGGGTACCCGTGACAGTGGAATCTCAATTTAAGCCCAAGTCAGCGCTGAAACGCAGTCTTGTTCGGAGAGTTTAGAAATTGTGGAGTTTCGACTTTAAAGATATTACCAATATTTAGGTTTCATAGACTCCAGCGTAGCTGCCCTGAAAAGGATCAGAGCTCTCTCTCATCTTGTTTTGCACGTTGGACAGCTCAATAATTTATTTTTGCTGCCTTCTCTTGTTCCCCTCAGTTGTATCAATAATTGGGTTGCTTTGATTTTAAGTGGTCACGATGTGACCAAGAAGCTGGATAAGTTGTGACAAAACACTGCAACTCAATGTCTTATTCATCTCATATGATTGCGGTTTGTTGTGTGGCACAAGTGAACTCAGTAAACTCTGTTTGCTTCGGTATGTTTCAGCCATTGCATGAAGAAGAGCCTTGGAAATTAGTGACTTTCACGCAGAACTTGACCCAGAACGACGTCCTGCTCAACCTGAACTTGTTGGCTTATTGAATTTGGTGTTGCTGTTGAAAGTTTTTCCGACAGTGTCGCCACGTCACAATCTTCGCCTTAGTATCAAGAAGGCAAAAAATACGTTCTAAGATATCGATGTTCAAAAAGATATTGAACTTTTAAAAAACGTCGCATCAAGACGGTGGAAATTGAAGAAGCTGTTGGCTATTGTGTGAGCCAAAAGAAACACCGACTGCACTATGACCTGGATGGGGAACGTGCGGTCAAGTCACTTGGAGTAATGTTTAGAGCGCAAAAGTAGGTTTGATTAAGCGGACTTTCCTGAACATTACCCAATCATTCTCCTCAGCGTCTGTCCGACTGCCAACTGAATTGTCCAACTGGCAGAAAACTTAATTGGCGTAAAATTCCGAGCAAATTTTTGAATTAAAGTTCCATTGCCTCCTATGGCCTCCTCCAATTCCACCACTGCAGCTGTCCTGAAGATGCTGCAAATGCTCAAGAGTCTTTCTTTCTTCTTGGCCTTGGCAGCTTGGAAAGTATTGTGCACTTTCTTCTCATCCCACTCATTCTGTTATGACGAGGTCTTTCGGAAAGTTACGCGATAAACTGGATTTGCACCCCACAGTCTCCAAAGTGCTGCTACCATTACTTTCATCAAGACAGCAGCTGTCTGGTGACTTGTTCAGATTGCAGGAAATATTTGTCACTGTCACTTCAACACCCTGTGACTTCAGAGGAAGCTGGTACATTTTTTGCTCTCACCTAAAATGGCAGTCAATGTAGGCTTATGAACAGTCAAGCTGCAAAAACAACTGAGAAAATTGGCAAATCTGGCTGCGAAAAAGAATGCCAGGTTAGGCTCTTGGCATTTGACACCGTCAAAGCGCGGAGAGGAAAAAGAAACATCTGCTTTTATTCTCATCTGAAATGCCAGCCAATGCAGGGCTTTGGCATTGTCAAGTTAAGAGACGACTGTGAAAATCGGCAAATTCGCCCAGACGACACAGAAAGTGCCAAATTCTTCCAGGGTTTTTTTTTTGCGTTGTCAATGCTCATGGTCTGGGTGTTCTGTGGTGGGGAAACCTAAACAAGCATTTTTTTGCTCTCATTTATGTCTGGTGAGCTGTCGGTAAATATGTCGGTGAGTGTGTTTACGCACTTCAACTCCCCTGAGGCATTGCATGTAAGGCCTCCCAGTACCTAGTAAATATTTGAAGCAGTTATTTTACCATTCAATGAGGAAGATGACGTCACTCCTGCCCAGCCGGCTGCCTGGCCGGCTGCCTGGCCGGCTGCCTGGCCGGCTGCCTGCCTGCCCTCATTTGGCTTGGCCCATTAAATTTTACCTGCAGGTGAAATTTCCTGCTCTTTTGGCAATGTCAATTTGGTTTTCCCTTTGTTCAGAGTGTTTCATTGCTGTGAGAATGAGAATGTACATGTAGTATACAGTACATGTCTTTTCTTGTATGCTGTACTGTACTGTATTATTCTCTATGACCCTTTTGATTCGTTTCTCTCTGGAAAACCTTGTGTAAAACGAGAAGTTATCACCTGGGTACTGTGTCAAGTACTTAACGATACCAGTTTTTTGAGAGATGCCATAGTGATCACTGCCCTACGCATTGCTTTCCATAGCCATCAACTTGAAGGCTGACAATACATCCTAGATGAACATATAGGTGAGCTTCTTTGTGTGGAGCTTACGGCCATGGAGCAGATGGGAAGTGTGGATGAGCAAGATGAACTAGCCAGCATGACAATGAGACTTGTTTTCAACCAACCCACAAACGAGAACCATGCGGACAGTCCAGGTGACAAGGTAGCAGAATAGTCTATTTGGCATCATTGTGAAGCTTTGCTTTCATCTCAACTTGGTCCAGCAGGTGATCACTAATTATCCATGTCCTTACCATGTGTGTACTAAACCCTAACCTTTGGGTTCCAGAATTATACTAAGAACAACTATCTTTAATGGCTTTGTGGTCTTACTCAGATCAATTGAGTAGTCTTAACGTTGTTACGCTTTATCCCTAGATCTCAGGTCCAGTGGTCTGATCCCCTATGAATTAGCTGATTTGATGAAGTTTGATCTTAGATAGCTAAAACGGTAAGGTCAGATTTCGACTGGATGAACATTCAATTTTGTCCTGATCTGATCTCACTGGTGTTTGTTTTTGTAAGGACAATTACTGCATTGCATGTCTGTGTACGTCCTAGAGTTACATATTTCAGCAGGGGAGGCAGACGCACGCCTGGAGGGTCTGCTTACTATGGCTACTTAACCTCATATCTGCCCAACCCAGAAATTTAATCATTTTTACATTTTTGGCCCATAACAAAATTAAATGTCAATGAGATGGACATATTAAAGTGTGTTTAGTCTTCTGTCAATCCCATTTAATATCACTTTTCCAGCAACTATTCATAGTCATCTGGCTGGGGCCATCACATGTCACTTTTACTTTCCTTCCAGTCAAACCTGCAAAACAGTCACACATATGATGTTCTACTTTATTTCTGAATTCTGAGACACAAGTACAACAATCACTAGGACAACACAGACAGTTCTTCCTGACACAAGGTTTTACATATCTGACTCAGTCATTCTTCATTTCTGGTGAAAATGAGTGAAGCATTTCACACACAAGTACACAGTGCACTTTTGACATTGTGTGACTGGTCTTGATGAGCAGTTTTTCTCCTTACACTGCCCTTGTTTTTTGGTGGAGATGATCAGGGGATTTAAACCATCATAGTACAGGTCATTAGGAAGGAGGGATGAAGATGATCGGTTGATTCCTCTTTACCTGAACCTTTCCTTAGGTTGTAGGCTGGATGTCCAGACATGTACAAACTCACTCAAGAAATCCAGGAAGGGTGTGTCAGGATTGGATTGTACAGGATTGTACGAAATAGTAGCCAGGCATTTGAAGCAGTAGCACTAAGCATCCAGGAAAAAATTGCCCACCACCACTTTTTGGATTGAATGGAGATACAGTATGATCCAATGTTTTGGTTCATCCTGTCAGTACCACCCATTGACTTGTATTCAGCAATCATTTTTGGCTGGCTGACATCAATTTTCTTCTTCTCTTTGGATGACCATTTGCTTGACATGATGTGCTGGTGTTGTGGCAAAAGCTGTTGAAGCAACAGTTACAACAGCATTATCCTTCCATCGACAAAAATTTATCTTATTTTTTGAGTTACAAGCAATACTGGTTGTCCCCTGTGCTGTTTTAGTCTTCTTCATTTCCTTCACAGAGGTCAAAGGGCACATTTTTGGAATGCAATCCTGCCTCATTGTACCTGTCACCATGATCCTATTCTCCTTCAAGGCAAGCATTAGAGGAAGGCATGTGAAAAAGTTATCAAGGAGCAGATGAATTGGACAGGGCACATGGTCAGGGATCTTGTCCAGCAATGACATGACTGCTGCTCCTGTTTTGCCATGCTTCTCCTCATAATGCAAATTCCTCAAGCCACTGGCACCTTGATAGATGTCAAAAGCAATGAGATATCCATTTGGGGCATTCAGACACCATGACTTGAAACCAAATCTCACTGGTTTTCCTTGGATAAATTGTTTGAGGCCATGACAACCAAAATAGGGTATCATGCTTTCATCCACATCGAAGTTGACTGTGTCAGTCACAAGAGCAGCTCCAATTTTTTTCTCTAAGTGATTAATCAAGGGATGCAGCTTTGCCATTCTATCATCTTGGTCAAGATGCTGGTTGTCAGCAAAGTGAATTATGGACAGGAACTGCTTGAATCGATTCCTCAACATCTTCTTGGCAATGAAATTGACTTCAAAATCAGGTAGACTTGACCAATAGTGTCTCCATGATGGCTGTGGGTTCCTGAGAAGAACAAGGCTCCAAGGACAAGTTTCCATTCCTCTCATGATGGTGCCATGATCTGCAGGCCCTTCCATGCTGCATATCGTTTACTTTCAGCTGACAGGAGTGAGAAGAAATCCTCATCAAAGAAATATTCCATGATTTGTGTAGCTGTTTTTTTCTGAAGTCAACAACAGCTTCAACCTCTATATACCCCACCCCATCAGCCTGGCATTGGTCCACACAAAAAGGTGCTTCGAGGCTGACAAGGTGTTGGAATAGGGGACCTTCCTGAAGGGCTTGGGTCAATGCTATTGTCACCATATAATTTTTATTCTATCACATTTTATTCTATAAAATGTGATCCTCCTGATCAAAAGGTACTTTTTTCACACACTTTTTCAGAAATGTATTTTTATCGTACTTTACATGGTAACATCATGGCCAAAAGTGAGATAGATACCTTATTCCTTTAAGCTAGTGATGTGAGTCGATAGCAACATGGTAACCCTGCATGTGCAGGAGAATGGCAATACTTGATACTGTCAGCTGCAGAAAGATACACAGGGATTTTACACAAGGTCATGCCAGTGTCCGTGTTCTGCACGACTTACAACAGCTAGGGAAAAGTGTACTTTCACTCTTTTGCTCAGAAGGGTCACATTTCAAAATAAAATAGTATAAAAAGCTTTTCCCTAACTTGAAGTAATGCAGTGCCTTATAAAAAAATATCTAAGTAAATAAAAATCATATGGTGACATTAGCATTGACCGCAGTCCTTCAGGAAGGTCCCCTGCTCCAACACCTTGTCAGCCTTGGAGCACCTTTTTGTGTGGACCAATGTCAGTCTGATGGGGTGGGGATCTTATTTTCTACATCAGTCACAACTGCTGATGAGCGTGCATTTTGAAGAAAAAAATCGTCTCAAGGGGCCCACCCTAAAGGTGAGTGGAGAAAGAAGTTGTGGACCCACCGCAGTTGAGCAGGTTGGGTCAGCCATGACACACAGACGACGAACAACACGGTCTAAGCCGGCAAGAAGTTGATAGAGTTGTTTAAACCTTAGACTTGGTTGTAAGACAGGAACAATGCCATTATTGTGCTTAAAGCTGCTTGCTGAATATTTTTGCCATTGTCTCTGCTCTTCCTCCTCAGCGCGTCATTGACGACTTGTGAAGTCTTGCGATCTTTTGAGTGTGATTGGCCGGGAAAATTGCCTGTTTTTCAGTGTCGAAGTCAATAATGTTTGTGTGTGAGTGTGCTTAAAGATCCAGGGAGCCCCAGTAGAAGGGACCTGTGGCAAGTCCACTCTCCTTGACGTACTTTCCCAGAAAGTGGAGTGAAAAACTTGCAAAAAATACTTCTCTTCAGGGTCTTTCTCTTAATTGGCCTTTTCTGTGTGTGTGTGTGTTCTTCTTTGTCCTTAGCCTCTCTAATAGTGGTTGGAGGAGGATCTTTGCTGTGGTCGACTTAGTTTGGCTCTTTCTGCTCAAGTTTGCTAATGAGGAGGGATGGACTTTTTGCAAGATAGGGGAGGGGAGCGGAGGGGAGGGGGAGGGAGGGAGGGAGGGAAAGTAACTCCAGCTGCTGCCTGCTTGTCTTTCATACCTCGATTACCTCAAACAAGGGGTTTTTTTCTTATGTGGGCAGATCGGACCCTTCTCCATGAGACATCGATGTGAATCATAACTATGAGAAGAAATTTAGTGCTTTGCTGTAAATTTTCAAGCTTCTGTCTTGCCCAGCCACTGAAGAAGACAGAGTTGCCATGCATCCATGGCTCGTCAGTGCTGTCAAAAGACTTCACTGCGTCCACTGGATTTTTGTGCGAAACGTGTGATGCTGATGAGACTGAGACATCATTCCACTGCTGTTCTCATGCTACAGTGCTCCAACGACACCTCGGAGGAGAGACTGGAAGTTTAGCTTTGTGAGAGGGAGAAAGCTGACATTTTTCTGGGGAAATTCGCACCCTCAATTCCGGGGTAGGGGTTGCCCCAACTGCCACCCCCACCCTGGGCATGCAAGCATGACAAACACCTGTTTCGTGGTGAGAGGTTGCACAGTCTCTGAGCTCCTCCGCACTGCTGCAGACAGCTCAAAGATCAGAGCAAAGTCTCCACTGTTTCCTTCTTCTCTGACTCCACAGAACTTTTGCAACGGCTCACTGTGAACACGGGCGTTGGACACGCGGATGTGCCAAGGGGGGTCTGCCGATGGGGACACCGGTGGGCCTAGGGGAAGTGAGTCCCCCAGAAAAATATCTGCCAATTTCCGTACCGATCTAAAAGCCTAAAATTCCAGCCTCCCTGGCATGCCTCCTCCTCCACTGTCACCGCAGTTTGAGCACTGTAATGTCAAAATGGGGAGTCAAAATATTGGACTTCTGTACTCAATCTTGTCTCTCGCAGTCTCAACAACCCATCTGAGGTGCCCATTCTGCACTGGAAGCTGCCACGACTGTGTAAAAAGCCGATTTTACTCCCAAGGAAGTCAGCTATTCATGGCAGGGCCTGTACATTAAGCAGGCATTGGGGCCAAAAGGCAACGATTTGCACTGTTAAATATTCTATTGTCGAAGCTCCCGTGTCATAAGTGAAGCTGAGTCAACAAACTTAAGGCTGTATTCACTCATGACGACACAGAGAAGCTCGTGACGGAGCACAACAAAGCATTTTTATTGCTAGTCAGTGCGTCATGAGCACAAGTTGTCCCACTAAACTCTATTTCGTTAAGTTTTATTCACTTAATACACGGCGGAGAACGTTGATACATTTTGGGAGAAAACACTGCAAGTCATCTTTTGTTGATCATCATGTAGAACTTGGTCATGAACAACATCTCGAGCGAGTTCAACTCGACTGCTGCCCGAAGTCAGGCTTGTTACTTTGCAGGACTTGTTGCCACGTCCTAATCGTTGACATCATGTCACAAGGACAAAAAAAAGTCCCGAGAAGTCTGTGTTCAAGGAGAAAAACAAACAAAAAAGCTGTGGAGCCAAGTACAGGGTGCATCAAGTGTTCTGGAATTGTGCCGAAGCACACGTAACTATGAATTACGTGTGCCGGGGTAATTTGAGAATGTCAATGTTAGTATTTTGGGGGGGTTGAAACGTGACGTTATAGCTGGTGCAAGTCTCATTTATTGAGGAAAAAAATGCTTTACCATGGCCACTTTAAACACAAAGTTTTACAACGTACTGTATATAGTTTGTGTCGTGCGCACTTCTTTTTTCAGACACATCTGTTGACTGGATTGTGCTACAGAATTGGTTGACCCCACTATCAAAAGCTAAGGAGCTCCTCCAAAACCAAACTCATATGCACTTTTGCTCTAAGACCACTCATTTTTTCATAATATGGTGTGAATGCTATGTACTGCGGCAGAGTTTGCTACATGAAAGTTTGACTGTATTGTGAACAATTGAGTGGTCCTAATGCAAAACTACGTACCAGCTGGGTTTTAGAGGGGCTTCTTAGGTGTCCATTAAAGTGTGGGTCAACCACTTCTGTAGCTCAATCCCATCTAAAGTTAGGGCTGAAAAAAGAGGTGCCTGCTACCCTTACTGCATACAGCATGGCATAAACCTTTGAGGCAAAATTGCCCTGAGCAAATAGCCCTTAAAAAACAAAGTGGTCTTAGTAAAGTCTAAATATTTTGGCCGAAGGCCAAAAACCCAGGCCAAAAAAATATCCTTTACCAAAAAAGTACCTTTTGAAGTAGCCTAGTTTGCATATATAAAAGTTGTGTCAGAAAACGGTCACCATCTATCCCGTGAACCATAAAAAATGCGATTGAGACTTAATAGACCGGCAAAGATTAAAAGAGGCAATGCGAGCCTCTGGAGCGTGTAATGATCATCTATCTACCTCTCGACCGAATTATATTTCTATTTTTCTTTCTCAACTACGTTCAAAATGCAACCATGGCAACCCTAATGAAGAGGTTTCTGGGCAAGGTGGGAAAAATTGGAGCAGCGAGATGAGAAAGAATTGGTTACAAATCATTCCTGGTTGGTTTTTTTCGGTCTTTTTTTGGTCTGGCATGATTACATCAATTTCACTTATGTGTTTTAGAGTATTTAACAGTCTTTTAGGACCTGCACACGTGGGCAGCAGCAGTCAGAAGGAGGGGGGCGGAGAAGGAAGGAATGGCAGCTTGAATGAATGTGTTGCCCATAAAAGGGACCCCGACACCCGCTGGGGTCACAAGTGGAATATAAAGATTTTGTTCAGTCAAAGGTTGACAATATTCACTCTAGTCTGACAGTCTAAAATCTCGTGCTACCCTTTAATTTTTACACTTTCGTCTCCTGCTTGTTGGGTCATGCAGAACTCGTGACAGCCTGCACAGATCAGCCCCGCGTGACACGTGCCAGACAAAAAAGCAGACTCCACCAGCAGGACGAGCGAGATGATTCTCAGCTTCGGCCTGGAAATGCAAATTTTGCCGGCGGTCCAAAAAAGGAGAAGAAAGTTGCTCCTTTCCGGGGAAGGGGGAAAGTTTTGACCAGAGAGATAGGCTTGAACGTAGGCCAATCCTCCTCAGACGTCACTCAAGAGTCTGAAACTCTGCTCTTTCTTCTTAAATCCGATTACATGTTGTTATTAAGCTCAAACTCTTAGGTACGAATAGACGTGCTGATTTTCTCGCAGTCAATTCAGGGTGATGAATTTAAACATTGAAATCCACCGACGGAGAAGAGGAAAAAGGGTTGTATCGACATCTGAAATGCTTTCTTGTACAGGGTGCTGCTCACAAATCAGGGCTGGTTGAGTTCAGCGTGACCAAGGCTGTCACATGTCCGTTTTTGTGTTGGTGGACGCGTTAGGGAAGTTAAATAATTGCATTGTCGTAACTTTATTACTACGACAGTTATTCGATTTGTGGAACTTACGTTAGTGCAAAAACCTCGATTTTCGCAGGATTTTGCTGCTGACTCAACTTTTACTTTTGTGAAGGACTGACTCGGACTTCTTGCGAATCTGTCAATTTTTGCAATGTTATGCTGCTGACTGATCTTTTTGCCAAAATACAGTACGTTGTTACTGTATTTGGCAATGACAATTTATTTAGAGGTACAGTTCCAGGTTCTTTCTTCTTCTCATCGTAGCACCTACTACTCATGTACTCCAAAGTTTCTAACTACGGTTCAGCTTCTCTCGTTTGTTGGAGGTGGCCGCAAGTCCGTTATTTCTAATTTCTAAATATACATACATTAATCAAGGCCAAAAAAGTCTGTTATATCTTAATTGCGAGGAGATGCATGTACTCATTCTTCATTTTCGCAAAAGGGTCGGTCTGCAGGATCCAGGGCTTTCGCCGGAAAAAAAACCCTTGAATGTTGCTCAAGAAAGAGAATAGAGTCCCATCCCATCAAAAACAGAACTTTTTGTTCCAAGTGAAGATGCAAAAATCAAGATTTGCCAAAAGTATATTATTCCTGAATTGTCACTTTTTAATCATTCCCAATTCGCCTGCCAGACCGACCTACCAGTACATTTACACCTGGTGTACTTCATAAAATGTTTCTAAGCAAGTAAAACTCATCACTTTAGGGTATGGCATGAGTGAGTGCTGTAGTTGTTGACATACAGTGAAGTCTGTTCAAATGGACGCCTTGGCACAATGCACACTGTTTCACATAACCAGAAATGTCCCTTGAGCCATGCATGAAGTTGCATGGACCAAACAAGGGGGATGAGAAAAGTGCTGTGCACCATTGTGAGGGGCAGTTTTTTTGACAAGTTGCGGAGTTGATGGCGAATGGGATGACAAGATTGGATTGATATGGATATGACGTGAAGATGACCCAAAAATGCTGTCCCCAAGCAGCAAGGATGTCATGAAGGCCACGAGAATTCCAGAACGGGCACCAAGGACTGAGACAATGCTGGCCCTGCACAGATACTGAACCAGGAGGTTCAGGAGTTTGTTGTTTGAAGTCGCAAAGAAAGTCACTATCAACCGATTCTTTATGTTGACAACAAAGTCATGGCATCAGCAGAGGAGAAATTTCACCTCAGAAACTTCCACTTTCACTTCAGTGAAATCATCTCTGGAGCAACAGAACTGCCCGCAATGGAACTGGGGAAAATGCTTCACTTAAGCAGGGATTTCACTAAAGCGACTTTCATTCACTTTACCGGAGTCCACTGTAAAACGCGATTCATCATAATGAGAAACTCCAGATTTGCCCGCATTTCACGTTTGGAGAAGTTTCCTCCGGCCAAGTTGAAGTTTGTCAGTGCACACGCGTCGTTTAACCCCTTTCTTTGACCGCCAGTGACCGAATCAACTCTCTGGGCCGAGCAGAAGCAAACACGGAAAAAAAGGTCAACAGGTGGTCGATCGAGCGTGCACTGATGAGTCAGAGTTGCCACAAGAAGGACACGACAATTATAGCCTGTGCAGAGTATTGCTTTCCTGGTCTCGTAACTGCGGCAGTGAAAAGCAGACGAAAACTTTCCAAAATTAAATGAGAAAGACCTCGGGGGAAAGAGAGAGAGGAAAGCCTTGTTGCCCCCTGTGTGTTTGAATTTCTTTCTTCTTCTACTTTTTGTGCACGTGGGTTCCTCCATTCTTTTGAGTGGTAGTAAAACTTTATACTCTCAACGAAGCATTTTTTTGTTCCTACAGAGTTTGCGAAAAGCGATACGCGTGAATGTCACTTGCTTCGCTTCCTCGTCCCTCATTGGTCTGTGCAGAAATGGGCCTCAGTCAGCTTTCCCCCTTTTTTCGCAAAAATCCACGCTGAATGATGAAAATGTGGGGTAACAAAGATTTCTGAGGATGCATTTATCTCCTCCCTGATTTAGCTCGTCTCTCTCGAGCTGGAACAGAGTTGTGGTTTAAAAGGGTTTAAGTCCATTCCCAGTTCAGTTTTTGCGTCTGATCCGCAAACTCGTCCCGCCCATGGACTCTTGGCAAATGTGTCAAGGAGACATTTCATAACTGGCTGGAAGAGAAAAATGGCTCTTTCTGTGGCTCAGAAAGAGAGGGAGAAGATTCTGGTTCTTGAAAGGCTTCTTGGAAGCTGCGAAAGGGGTAAAAAATCTGGATCTCTGTTCCATTTGATGAAATGACTCACAAGTTGCCTCACTTAACTCAGATCCTGAGGTCGATTCACTTATGTGGATGGATGACCAAACTCTTCAAGACTTGTGTGCAACCATTTCTGACGCATTTCACCCATTGTTTGTTTGTTTGTTTGTTTAGGGGGTGAACCACAGCCCAACTGAGATGGGAGGGGTGCAGGGAGTAGCCCTATTGGGCCTTTTCCCGTCCCCAGATGGCAAACATGTGAAAACTCAGCCTGTGACATTGCCGTCGTGGCGCACAAACGTCATCTCCAGCTTAATAATTCACCCATTTTGGGAACACCCCGTACTCAAAGTGGTGGAGATCGAGATTTTATGTCACAGCTAATTCATTTTCGCCGGGTGCAAGTTGTCCATGAGCAACATGTCGATCGAACGCAACGTGGCAGCAGACTTCATAGAGGCCTTGTTGTTCAGGAAGTGCTGCCACGTCACGGCACAGGGTGCCTCTTGTGCTCTGCAGTGGGATTGGGAATGGAGTTGGCATCACTATGAATTTGGTGGGTCTGAAGAAAGTGTGTCTGAAAGGCTTCACTGCAACTTTCTTTGTCAACAACATTAAAATCACGAGGTGAGAGACGGAGGCCAGAAAGTTGTCCTTCCTCACTTCCTCGTACGATGATGTCGGGGCGCCTGCTGATGCACCCTGTGTGCATTCTACATCGGCCACTTGTGACAGACGAAGAACAGACAGGGTGGTTCACAGAAGATGATTTTTGGCTACGGTGCCACACAGCTGACTGTGCACCCTCTGTGCCGGAAAGGGAAGCACTGACCTTAAGCATAGGGAGATAGCATCGAAGACAGGACAAAAAAGCTGCACCGGACAGGCTAAAAGCAACGGTTATGAATGACCCAGTGGAAATCGCAGCGAGCTAACTGAGACACCCTGTGCCAGTTGCCAGTGAAGGCCGACCTCCGTCAGCATTTGTCCTCCAGCCTCATGAATTGCGGACAGCTAAGAATTGACAGTAGACAAAAAGCAGTTTTACGTCAGATTTTCCAATGTTCGTTGGTACTGAGGATGACCAGAAAAGAACTACTTTTGCCACTCATACGGGAGGGCAAAATCTTTGCCACCTTCCTCCTGTTCTGTCTGGGAAAGCAGAGTTCACTCGGTGATTGCATTGAGCATTTTGCTCAATGCTACTCATAAGGTATCACGCCAAGTGCGCTACATTTGTGGCCTCGACCGGCGTTGGAGCTGAGGGGAGACTGACTGGGCCTCGAGAAGCCTTTGAAGTGTGTCCGTGCAGGCCCTGCTTCAGCACCTGCAACGCGGCTTTCCCCTGGTCAGCATTTTGCAGCCTCGTGCGTGTCAAGGAAAGTGAGTCCCAGGAAATTCCCTATTCTCAGATTTAATGGGTAGAGAAAATGCTGTTTGGCCTCACCTTTCCTAGGGTGGGCTGAGCATAAAGGAGCTCCCTGGGGGGGAGGGGGACCAACTTTATGTCCTCAGTTTGCATTCACATGTGAAATTTCATGCTGCGTGCAATTTTATGCCTCACGCACTTTCCTTTTGACATGCGTAAGTTCTGGGCCTTCAGGCCTACAGTGACCCCTTTGCCAAAAAAAACCCTACCATTTCTTTCAAGTTGCCACAGCCTTAAAAATCTGAAAGAAAAACCGCCGCTGCTCATTTTGAGAGGGGGGCAAATTTTCCCCCAAGGAACTTCTGAAAAAGGCATTTCTTTTCTCGATGGGCAGTAAAAAATCACGGTGTGAGGGTCGTTTCCCTCCGTGATACTTTCCTCAGCCCCTGCCACACCTTTGAGATAAAAAGAACAAAAAAGGGAATGTACAGGGTGATGCCAAAGCCCTGACCCGATCACAGAAGTCTCTTGCTCAGCACTGTGTTGAGCTCCGGTGAAGTCGAGTCGAGCAGAAGTGACTGGAACAAGCTGTGTAGCGTCAACAATGGGTCTGGGTTTCTTTCTTCTTTTACTTCTTCTGCGACTGCTGCGATGGAAATACAATCCACACTTGGTGGAATTGGTGAACTGAGACACTGTGTTAGTCATGCCAGACTTGTCACAGTCATTCTGCTGGGCTGAGCTGACCTGGATTCACACACTCAGTGCTGAGCTTTTGCTTCTGGAGTCGGGTGTGGTCCTTCACACCCTGTGTATTCATTAAGGTCAAGGAATCGTCGTGTCCTGACACTCCGTGCTGCATAATGATGATAGATTGCCCAAATATTCAGCAAAACATTCCATGTCAACAAAAGCCTTTGGTGAAAGGTCGATAGGAGATGCCAGGGATGGTGTCGGGGACACCGCTACTGGGATAGCTAGTGTTGGGGTTCCTCAAAACGATGAATGGAGGCGTCTTTTCCTCCAGTTATTCTAGTGATCATTGTCAGTCATCCCCTCTGTGCCACTTATGCCCCAAGTTCTGAGTTGAACCAAGGAGATCCCTAGACTCACTTGGCTTAGGTGAGTCATACATGTACAACGTAGCAAATGTAGCTCCTCTCTATTGGATTGGTGTCAGGCTGCCGGGGGTGGGATGGGATGGATACGGTGTCACCAGTGCCAATATGCCAACTTCTGCTCTGGCTCCCAATCGGTCGAGCGCTCTGGGATCGCGCGGCCAAACTTGACGTGTGAGATAAGATATGGGTGAAGATTGAGCCTCCTCCAGGGTCGACCGTGGGTCGTCTTTGGTGCTGTTTCCGTACATCAGTAACACGTAGTAATGCTGTGGGGTATATATTGCCTGAACGCATCGCAGCACCTTATTACTTTTTTACAGTTTCGACTGGGGTCATTTGAACTGTCCGAGGCCTTTGGTATGTAGACCGAATGCAGAGGTGCGGGATCAACACAAGGCTCAGGACGGGGCAAAAACTCCGTCGAAATGAGGAAAATATCATGCACGTCAAGGCCAGGGAAATTGTACTTTAACGCAAATTTGTTGCGAAAAAGTTCCAGCACAGAATGCACCGCGTTTGAGAAAAAGGTTGCAGAGTAAATTGCGCATTTTGATGGCTGTTTTGCAGGAAACTGCGCATTCTGTCACAGTCGTGACTGCTACAGGCCCGGACATTTTGATTTCTGCAAAAAACGGCCGTGGCCTCAGCGACATTGAGTGCGCCAGCCTCAAAAATTGGAGGCTCAATTTGAATATGTTCGCCCTTCATGAGGAGGCAGGAGTGCGAGATTGTGGATGAGTTTCCCAGGAGTGGGCCAAGTTTGATGCGAGTTCTTCAAGGTGTAGGGGATCTTTGGGCACCAGAGGAGCCAGCAACTCTACAGGGTGGCTGATACAATTTAGAGCGAGCTTTTTTATTATCTTTATAAATAAAGCTGTTTGGGTATGTATGTTTGTGCCCCTCTAGCACTCTCAGTTCTTCACAGATCTGGCTCATTTTTGGCATGTGAGACCTTTGGGTCAACGAGAAGGACATAGGCTTTGAAAAGTTGCATTATGAGGCTGTTTTGAGACCAAAATCGAGGTCAAATGTTGCATTTATTGCATAGGTCATAGATAGCTAGGCCAATAGGTATAGCTAAGCCTGCATGACTTAGCTGTGTGGTACCAGTACTTGTCAGTAGCTTTCTA
>JAAUXU010090549.1_pt1 | contig 15080 bp, 13 predicted proteins | sample 7278151 | NCBI WGS metagenome assembly JAAUXU01 (sample SAMN14350113, study PRJNA611818) | marine sediment metagenome | isolation source: surface marine sediment (1.8m) | place: French Polynesia: Moorea | collected 2018-08 | reverse complement strand
GGACTACAGAGGCGGGGACTACAGAGGCGGGGACTACAGAGGCGGGGACTACAGAGGCGGGGACTACAGAGGCGGGGACTACAGAGGCGGGGACTACAGAGGCAGGGACTACAGAGGCAGGGACTACAGAGGCACTGACTACAGAGGCAGGGACTACAGAGGCAGGGACTACAGAGGCAGGGACTACAGAGGCGGGGACTACAGAGGCGGGGACTACAGAGGCAGGAACTACAGAGGCACAGACTGAACAGGCGGTGACTTTATAGTTGGGGGCTCCATTAGAACTACGAGCGAAGCGGGTCTGATCTACCAGTGATCATTAAAGAAGAAAAAAGGCTGTGAATGTGCCGAAAATCTGTGCAACCTCGTTCTTGCTGCTTGATCATGTTGGAAACTGTGACAACAGCATCTTGCAGCAACTGTACTAACAATTCTAACATTTAATGTGTTTCGTGCTCAAACTATTGTTCCGTAGATGTTTAAATTTCTATGCATTCCCTACTGCTATTTTGCCCAAAAGTACAATTTGCCACTGTGCCCAGGGCTTCACAGACAGGATGGTCGTGCCCTGGAGCTATAGGAAGTCCAGATTTTTTTCCTTTTCTATCCTGGGGCATGAGATTTTTGAGCGTTTTAGGGCCTGGGGCTGAGCAAGTTCACTGTGGGCACCATGGGCATTTTTTTGCTTGGTAGATGTCAGGTCCAAATCCGTTAGGCATAAGGCACAAACTCACCGGAAATCTTTGCTTTGTCAGGAGTGCTCTTCCCTCGTCGCTGTAACAGTCGTCAGTTTTCTAACGCGGTTAAATTTCAGCGAAATTTGGCTGGTTTAGGCTGAGAAGACTCCTTTTTTTTTAGCTGTTTCTTATTTTCACGCTCATGACTTGTTGCTCACAACGTCACCGACAAAGCGCCAACATTTGTGCGGATTAAACGCCTGCTCTTGGACACCCTGTAGTCAGACTGAAGCGCAGGAGTGATTTCGTCCTCTGCGCTTCAGACTCCGCATTGTTGCACAAGGTTCTCGTTCAATCCTGACACATGTGGGTGCACTTGGGAAGAGTGAAGTGCTTCAATTCAAAACTTTCTCGATTAAGCGTGAGAGGAAAAAAAAGTGCACTCACTTCATGTGGACGTTCAGATCTGGCTGGAGGAAAATGTTGCGCATATTCGACTTGCAAAGAATAATCTCAAGGGGAGCCTCAAATGTGTCAAGAAGTTTGCAGTTACCTCTTCCCGAGTCTTGACATGATGGCTCCTTCGCTCTCCATCTACCTGAGCGGGGTTGAGTCAGGAAGTTACAGGGGATGCAAAAAAGACAAACTTTTTCTTCAAAAGAATAAAGAAAGATGTCTTTCCAATTTGGTATTCGGAACGTACACACCGAGCTCATTCGAACGTCGTCTGCCTTCACTTTTTAATTTCGTGTGCAAAGTAAGATGTTGCTGCAACGTCTGCAAATCCTGATTAGATCTCTCGTGAGTCCTGATCTAGGTTAATTCTTTTAGCGGAACACGTGACAAGTTCTGCTAGTGACGGAATAATTTGTTGTAGAAGAACGACCAGCGAGAGAAAATTACTTTAGAGTTTGGCAATTATTGATTTACCTCCAGTCATGCATGTCCGGGAATGTCCTGGGTGGACCAAGTGGACTTGCTGTGTCGTTTTACACTCTCAGAAGGACCGAGGAATCTTTTTGATCCACCCTGTACAGACACAGGAGGACCAAAGACATTCACAACTTGTCTGATACATTAAAGCCCAGTTGTACCCAATCATGATGTTGCTACCCTTGTTGCTTTGCCTTAGTGCGCATGGTCTGAGATTGGAGAGTAGGATAAAAAAGTGGATAAACCTCGAGGGAGTTGGAAAGCAAAGAATTGTTTTGGGCGCTCTGAAACTGACTTATCTTCATCAAAGTAGCATCAATTTCTTTCTTGTCACACTGTATATTGGTGAGCTTGCATGTACAAGGAGACTCAATGTTTTGTCTGGCACATTCTGGTCAATCTCCTCAGTCCACCCTGTCCGAGCAGGCACGCTGAGGTACAGGGTGTACGAGGTAGAAATGCTGCATCACCCTGTGTTCTGCTTAAACGTGGCTCGTCCACGTGCACCGCAGTCCAGGACAGGGTGGCGTGAATGGCTTTGCAGCTCACCGATGCTTCCTCAAGTCTGAAGAAATCACAAATCGCCGGAGTCCACCCTGTACTGGATGCCAGACTTGCAGCGCCGGACGAGGCCTACCCTTGAAATGACATGAGTCAAGTAGGCCTAGAAGCTAATCTTTGTCCTCTCGGAAGCCATGACAGGATTGTTCCAGAGGAAGCAAACATCCATCTAAGATGAATTTGCACGCATTTTTGCTCGCAATGACCGTCAAATGGAGGCAAAGAAGAGCCAATTTTCGTTACATACAAACGCGTCCTTTTTTTTGGAGGCTGCCACTCTGAAGGAGGAGAGAAAACACGACGCAAGAAACGACTTGTTTGTGTTCAAGCAGATTGGATTCTTAGTACTACTAGAGCTGCTTTGCGAAGGCGAACAAGACGAAGAAGAACGCGTCCATCGTTGTGAGAGGGGAGCAAAAAAAAAGGGGGGGGGGGAACTTTATGATCCAGAAACGGAAGGGAACTTAAAAAGGGGGGAAAAGAGGAGATGGAGCAGCCACTGATGCTGGGAGGAAGCAAGAACAGACATTATTTAAAGGCTCTGCTATGACCTGATTGTGGCCTTTGTGTTGAGGTCAGATCTCATGGAAGTTAATTTGTGGCAGACAGAAGTTTTTTCTCGGACTTTGGCCTCCGCCGCCGCTGGACAAGAGGCCTAAAAATGGCACAAAGTTGTGCGAAACTCAGCAAAATCCCGAGGTTCCTTTTTTTGCCTGAAAATTCGGCCTCGACGAGACGAAAAACTTTGATAATTTATTGGCTTGCCTTTGCTGGCGCAGCAGGCAAAGTAAAAAAGAAAACACCCAGAAAAGAAAGGAGATCTTTTACTCCAGCTGTTTTCTGCTCTGGCCAACACACACTTATGAAAATTGCAGTTGTGACTAGAGAGAAATGGTTCTCCAACTGCACTAGTCGGAAATCTACCCGAAAGCCAGAATCCTCCTGGGCCTAGTTACAGCCTTCTATGCTCAATCGTTGTTGTCACACTGGGCGAACACGTAATAACAGTTTAATAACACGTGTGTTAAGTAGACCGGGTGTCTCAGGCATAAGGGATGGATTTGGCTGGTCTGGGCCTGCAAGGTTTCACTAAATTATTGATGCTGTATAAACGACGCTTATGGGAAAGGCCTACGAGACTGTTCATTCAATCAACGTATGTGAGAACGTCGAACTGGGGCAAAACGATGTTTGAAGCTCTCCAAACAATGTCCACGTCCTGCATTTCAGCTGACCGTCAACATCACAATAACTTAACGGGTTTTCCTTTTATGTAGGAGAGGTTGAGTGTATAAAATCTTGATCAAGATGAAAGCTTGTGCGTGACATTGTCAAGCCAAGTCATTGTCAAGCCGGATCAAGGAATCCCCACCAATCATTTGTGTGTGATACTCAGTTCGTTCCAAAGAAGAGTAGGTTTCAAATCCTGGAACTGTGCATTTTCTTAAAAACATTAAAGCAGGTGCCAACGGATATATCTTTTTAAGTGCTTGTTGGCTTGCCAGACGTTAAAGATCAGCGGACACGACATAAAAAGAATTTTGACAACAAAGATTCGCAGCACGAGATAAACACGCAAAATTATTGCGTATATTAGCCTGGTTTGTGCTTGAAAACCTCTCGTATCTTCCAAGCTGTGAGCAGGAACTGCATCAAAATCAACAGAAAGGACTGAAAAAAATACAATTCATCTACATTTCAGGGACACCTTGCATAAAAAATTGTAATATTAACTATACACGTATAGCTGCATGACTGCATTGCATCATGTTGTTTTCCGATCTTTGGCCTGTCCGAGGCCTTGTAGTGTCACAGAGCTCGAGGCCTTATACCGTCCGAGGACCGGAGGCCTTATATTGTCCGAGGGCCGGAGGCCTTATATTGTCCGAGGACCCGAGTACCGAGGACAACACAAGGCCGAGGAGGGGTCGAATTAGTGAGGAAAACGAGAAAAATAAAGTGCTTATTACGACTTTCGTCATTTGTGATTTGAAGCCAGAGTTTTGCTTTTTGCTCCACCACCTTTCCTTGGTGTCTTCTGTTTGTTTGTACGTGGCGTTAAAGAAGGATTGACCCAAAATGGCCCTGGGAAATATGCTGTATTTCCCGGACAATGCAGTTTATTTTCCAGAGATACTGGAGTACAGTGATTGCTTGAAAACTGGGTCCGAAATAAAGGAAAATCTACGCGAAAATGCATGAATATAACCTTATATCATGCTAGACGAAGAGACGAATTCAGCTGGGTGCATCTTAAAGTTAGATGTATTTCTTAATGCCAAAAGGTAAAGATGTAGTCAAAAAGAAAAATCTTTTGACTTCCCTCTCTTAAAATTTTGCTACGTAAGCTCAGAAAATGACGGGGTGTTCAGACTTGGGGGGCAAAGCTAAACACACTTTGTTTTCAATACCATTTGACTACACTTCGTCAGTTTAGCATAAGTAAGCAGGTTCGATTTGAAAAAAGTTGACCTTACATCCCTATGCAACTGACCTAAAAACTGATGATTGGTTCTTGATTCCGTTTGTATGCCTTCAACTGGAGTCTTACATCAAAATCTAGCATGCAGAGTGAGTAAAATCTGCCAAATATACTTAGTGCTTCATATTAGCGCTGGAGAGCAATGACCCCAGAAATAACCTAACAATGTGACTTCAATTAAAAGGTTGGGACAAAAACAGGACTCCTGAGAAAACAGCACTCTGAGCTAAGCCCTAGAAGTGCCAGGCCTTGGTGTGCAGGACTTGGACGATGCATGTCTTTGTCATCGCCTCCGTCGACGTCTTTTTGCTGCTGTCTCGAATCTTTGTTGATCAATAGAACGTTGTCACTTTGTCTGTCTCGTCAACCTCTGGAGCATTCAGAGTGACTCGGGACTTTAAGTAACATAACGTGAGCATGACTCTAAACAAAAGTAAAGAGGTGTACTTCACTATTATTCTGCATGTATAATATGCACTATACATCACTATGATTCACCAGATAACTTGTACGTGTGCACGCTATATAAGACGCACTCTCAATGAGGGGTCTGGCAGAGCTATCACCATCTGTTCGCCAGTTATATATAAAAATATGTTTAGACTGAGCGGCAAGGCCATGTGTGGTTGGGCCTGATAACTCTCCACACTCTCTTTGGCAGATGAAAAGTGAGTGCAGGTTGAGCTATGATGCGCACAACGTTCCAGAGTGCGGATAAACGGCCAACTCATCTTTGTGGGATGAAGACGACGAAGAAGATTCATCAAGGCTTCAGGTATTAAAGGTGCTTCACTTAGTGGGGAAAAGGATGACGTTGCCACTGCATGAGTGGGTGTGAGGGCTTTTTTTAGCCACAAGCACAGTCTACATTTGATTTTGTCAAGCAGTTTGTTGCAATGAAAAAGATTGTCAAACAATGCATGACACAGTTTAGCCTGAAAGTAAAAATTTATGCAAAGTAAGAGTGTTTTCCCACAAAAACATGTCTGCCACGTATAGACAAGTTGACATAGTGCCTTTAAACAATTCATGAGACAGATTAGATTTAAAGTACAAAGGGTAGCAGAGCGTCACTTGAGTAGTGGATGAATACGTAATTTTGGGGCCTCTTAGAACTATTTTAGGTAAAGTGGAAGTGTCTTCACAAAAAAATGTCTACACTGTGAAGCCGAGTTTGAATAGTTGACAGAATTGAAAGATCTTTTTACTATGGGGAAGTGGAAACTCTTTGAAGATCTTTCCAAAATCTAATGTCAACTGTAGTCATAGCTCGACCAAAGTGAAAGTACAAAGGTGATTCTGCTAAATCGGGATTGAAGCCGTTTCTTATAATAACCTTTATACTTCTAACAATTTTTATTGAATTCACGTGGACTGATTTTCGACACAAGGTAAACCTTAAGCACTTAAAGACCTTTTCTGAGAGAGGAGAGGCCGAGTACTAGGCTAGGTCAATTTTTTTTAATCTCTTGTGGCAAGAATAGGTTTCCTAGATTTAAAAGTCATAGATTTGTTGCTAGAATCCACTTGAAGACCTTCTCGTCAAATGGAATGAAGAAAGAATGACTTTTTGGGTCCTCTCTCTGCCTTCCAAGTATTTTAGACACAAGGATGTTAGGTCAACATCACAAATTTGATGTGGACCTGCTTACTTACTTTCTAGATGCCAAACTGAAGCACTGCAGTCAAATGCAACTAAACACAAAGTGCTGACAACTTCGTCACAGGGCTTTCAAAATCTGAGCACCTGGTTATGTATTGAACTTATGTAATTGCCATGGAGGGGGGTCAAAAATGGTTTTTTTTGGAAAACCATTTGTATGTACCACCGGCATTCGAACAAGCGTATGACTCCATGAATAGGCGAACTGACCTTCTACTGACGCTTAAATCGAGACTCAGTAATGGACTTCGATTCGACGAATCAAGCTTTGCGTGAGCGTCTTGAGGCCTTCTCTGCCTGCATTTGCTGTGATTCTGTAGGATGGACTCGATCAGCTCGGACGTGTTGTCCTCCTGAAGGGGTCCAGCACCCCGACCGGCGATCTGGGCCGTCGGTCCAGTCCGCCTTCATCTTCCAGTCGTGCACGTGTGCCAAGGAGACGCTCCCGTCACCACGCAATGACAACGAGTCTGCCATCGCTTCCATGGACGAACTTTCTACACTTTACTTGGAGGCACGACTCAGACTGGTCGAGTCACATAAAACTACATATGCTAGTTTAAACACTGTAAAGTTGTGTCTCTGTACAAAACAGCCGACTTGAATATTGTTTAAGCCTCTCTCAGTGTCTCTCTCAAGTTAAGTCTACAGTTACAGTCATCTAGTTCTTCGAGCCCAGTCAATCCAAGGTAAGTTTGTCTCCAGCATCAGCGGATCATGGTTGTTTGGTGCGGCTGTAGTACAGAAAAAGCACTAGTATTTGCCATGAGGCATTGGTATTCGAATAAATGCCCTATTATTGGCATCCCAATGAATGTACGAGCAAATAGCTGGAAGACAGAGGTTTGCAAGCCAAACATCTCTAGTGCAGAGATTAATTTGACCAGGCGAGGTTTCCCTTCCCCTACTTTCGACGTTGTCAACAGACTAAGGTTGACGTTGACGATAGTTATGCTCTTTCATACTAAAAGTCTGCTCTAGAAAGGGGGAAAAGTTAAATTGGGTTGAAGTATGCATATGAACAAACACAATTTTTGCAGGACTTGTTCGAGAGACTGACTCTGGTGCACCCTGGAGCTGTGGAGTTCCTTGCTGAGGTACTGCTGGGTGTGTTTGTGTATGCACATGTTACAGGGTGGAGTGAGGAGATTCGGTGCTCAACGTTCAAGACGAGTTGCAAATCTCGTCAGTCTTCATGCTCACCCACATACAGGGTGGGGACTTGAGGCTCCCACTGAGTGTGGACGACAAGTTGTGAATGTTTCTGAGCAGAGTTGACCTCAAGTATTTTTCAGGTCACGTGGCGAATCCACGGTGCCCCAGGATTGATGAAATTTTTCATACTTTCTTTTTATGTTATAGCAAGTTTTGAATTTCAGTAAGCTTGACTAATATGAGTTGTGACGTATATTCTGGAATTCTGCAATGTCACATCCCTTTTCACCTTTTTGATCCCATATGCAGAAAAAACTGCTGAAAATGGCCACAAATGAAAATGTACACAAAGTGGTGCTCTTTTGCACACATTTCTTACAGCTTCCCTGATTGGAACAGAATCAAGAGACATTGGAGAGTTCTCCATAGCTTCCTTGATCTCCAGGAGCGACTGCGGATTGGTTGGACGCTGTTTTGTCACGATCCGGCTCCAAAATCAGAGGTCTAAGACATTGAGATCAGGTGAAGCAGTAAGCCAAGAGACATGGATATGATGAAAAATTTCATTCCTGCCGGGACACCGTGTATGCTTTTGTCCGCCCCCCTGGACTTGTTAAGGGTGAAAGCGTCATCGTCATCTTGCGAGGCCACCCTGTGCGCACCCAGCAGATTGCCTACTGCGCTTGAAATCAGCTGCAAATCTGCCCGGGCCACCCTGTAATGCAGCCAAGGTAACCGCAGCCGCAGATTTCATCAAACTGAGGTGCACGCGCACAGCCAGAAGGTCCTTGCGTGCGAAACAGAGGAAGCAAAAGCCTGCAGACTGAGACTGTACATGACGCTCATAAAGTTGCAAAGGCCAGCTCAGAAGAAAAAAAAAGGCAGCTCTGCTAACAAGGGATATCGGAGTAGATGCGTGGGTAGAGGAGAAAAAATAAGACTTTCCAGCATGCCACGATCTCGGTAACTTTCGAGAGAAAAAAGCCGTGCAAAAACGCTTTTCTCCGTCTTCCTCCTGGAGCGATTTAATCGGAAAGCACTTTTTTCTTTCTTTCTTTCTCTCTGCCTCAGCGGTAAAAGGAGTTGATAAAGGCGTGACTTGACGAAATCACGGACTTGTCCTTATTGCTCGTCTCGGTGCTCTTTTTTTTAGTACCGCACTCGGCCAGACAAGAGTCACTCACTCACTCACAGAGGGGAGGATCAGGAAAAACAGCCTCGAGGCAACTTTCCACAGTCGGTGGCCGAGTGCTTTCCAAAGTGACTTAAATGACTCGAAAGTTCATGACGCATTTCTTCTTCAAGAACACCCTCCCCCCCCCCCGCACCGGGGAGTAGGTCTTAATTAACTGGTGATTGCAGTGTCCAGAAGCGATATCAGCGTCTCCAGTCACGACTGAGTGTAAATGAGTAATTAGCAGATGTCGGAAAGTTACGTCATTTTGTCCTGAACTGGTGATATCAGTGCACTGAATAAAATTACGGAGGTCAACTGCGGTGATATCATGCACGCAGTCAGGGACGAAAAGACTACATGACTTTCCGATTTCCAGTCACAATAATGTAGTCCAATGTTAGTTGGGCACCTTTGCTCTTGAACCACCCACTTTCTTACACCATGTGGATGCAACGTTATGAATTTGGTATATATATACCAACTCAAGTAGGCCCAAAGTTTTTTTTTTTTTTTTAGAAAATTAAGACTTGTGCCAGCCATCAGTATAGCTGAGTCATATTTCTCACTCAACAGGAACAAATTGTCTCTTTTTCCTCATGGCTCTAATAGCCTCATGTGTATGTATACAACGTACAGTCAAGTTCTGTAGTGCAACTAAGTACTACTAAACTTCTGTATGTAAGCTCTTAATCTCGAGGCACGTTCTCGTGGGGGTGTTTTGGCACTACCGACCGCACTGCACGACTCGTCGTCACACTGATGTTTTACTCGACCTCGTCGTCGTCCTCGTCGTCCGCCTCGTCGCTGAGGCCACTGCTTCACATGCGTGTCATCGCATCTACTTATCCGTCGGCAGCAGCGATGTACAACGTGGTTAATGTCAAGGCAAACACCGTCATGGACCCACATTGGTCCAACTCCTCCCCCTAATTTAGTCGGACGCAAGCTCGTGAAGCTCTGTATGTGTGTGTGTGAGGCATTGTGTGAACGCCACTGTGTATGAAGCTCTTCGTGTGCACGCCCGGGTGTGTGTCTGTGCGTGCACCAGTGTGTTTATGGAAAATTGTATGTGTGAAGCTCTGTCCGTGCGCCGGTGTGTGGAACAGTGTGTAACGCCGAGTGTGCGTGGCTCTGTGTTAGAAAAGTGCTATATAAAGCTCTGTGTGGGTATGTAGCTATGTGTGCCTGAAGCTCTGTGTTAAAAAAGCATTGGTATAAGGGTGTGCAGTGTGTGTGCTGGAAGCTCTGTGTTAAGAAAGTGTTGGTATAAGGGTGTGCAGTGTGTGTGCTGGAAGCTCTGTGTTAAGAAAGTGTTGGTACATGGGTGTGCGTTAGTATATGGATGTGTAGCTGTGTGTGTCTGAAGCTGTGTTGAGAGTCTGAGAGTGTGTGAAGCTCTGTATGTGTCAGTGTGAAGCTGCGTGTGGACGTCAAGCTCTCTCTCCGCTCTGTGTGTTTGTGTGTGACTACATGCGAAAGAGACCACTCTGATGCCATTAAAACGACATTAGATGTTGAGTAAAGAGCACATAATTGGAATTTTTTTATCACTGCGTCCCTTTTGAATATTCATGTACAGAGTGAGTCAAGGAAAGCAGACAAGAAGGGTCTTCAGGAGCAATGTTGGGAGAGAGGTCACAATTTGTCATTGAGCCCAAGTGTTTAATTGCGACTGTGCATATGGTGTCACCATTTGTCAACGAGTTTGCGGATTCGCCACTCAAAAGTAACACATTTAGTGGGAAAGTTGGTTCGTACGAGAGCAAAGACGCAGTTACACTTGTCAATGAGTGCACACCTTAAAATGCCAGTGAAAGTCACCTCTGGTGCGTAAGAATAACCGAGTCAGGTTCTGTACCTTAGCGTCAGCTGCCGTCGTCTCCATGTTCCCTTCTTGGCTGTTGGCGATTCAATTTCCTCGGATATGCGCACAGAGTCAGAAATTCTCACTTTCAGGGGACTTTCAGCTGAGGGAAGAACTTTCAACGAAAGGTCCATCAGCTAAACTAAGAAAGACACGATTCCCCTTGGGCGGAATCTTCTCCCTTCTATCACGATTTCTCCGGGCAAACTTCTCCAAGATATACTTTTATTTTCTTTCTTTCTTCCCCTTTGAGCTTCGTCCTCGTTCACAACGACAACCCAGGCGACGCCGGCACCTCCGGCACCTCCAGCAGCAGCAGCGCGACTCTCGCCCGCCTCGTTTTCCTTGTTTTCTCGCTTGACGACTTGTGTTTCCTCTCGCAGAAGTGCCTAAAACAGGGTTGTAATGTATCTCGGGGGGAAAAGTCGCGCGTACCGTGTGAGTCAAAAAAGTTGCTCCCTTTTGTGCACCAAAAAAAACCCCCCAAACGTCTGACTTCGACTTGTGGGGAAGAATGTTGAACGAGAATCTTGGGCCAGCTCAAAAATTACCCTGATTTTAATAACTGTACTAATGCATCATTTTTCCTCCTCCCTACTTTTGTTTGCTATCCATAAGCCATACGTAAGGCGAGATTTGTCTCCTGGGCTTTGGAGACCGGGTGAATGGAGCTCACCTTTTCCCTCCTGTTGTCGGCGGACGCGGAGTGACAGAAGGCAACGTCGTCAACCACGGACTTGAGCCTACTGCGCTGGACTCGGCGTGGAAAAAGGAAAGAGAGAGAGAGCGAGAGGAGCGCGCACGTCAGAGGAAAGACGCGTTCAAACACATGGAAAGTCTTTGTTTCCCCCTTTTTCCGGCCTGCGGACGCCGGGATCAACCCCGCAGCTCAGGAAATTGTCAAAGTTCTTCGTCAAATTTCTTTTTCTTGCGAACAAGGTGGAGAAATGATTGGAAATGCTGTTCAGACTTTCCAAATTCATATTGTTCATTCACAAATTTCTCAAGTTCTGCCCCTTTTTTATTCATTTTTCTCTCTTGTCACGCCAAGACCGATTTCCGGAAAGTCAGAAATGCACTTTGCAAAATGCACGTAATCAGACCTGACACCGGTTTCCTTCAGCACAGCCGCGATCACGCAAGGAGTGATCGGTCCTCTCTGCGCGTACAGAGTGGGACAAGAACAACAGCTCAGTTAACTCCGGCGTCAGCAGCCACAAGCTCAGGTCCTGGGAGGTCCCGAGAACCGAGTCTGCTGTGTCCCTCAAGTCCTGGCACCGGTGAATGCATTGGGAACCTCTGAGCGCACCAGAGGCTGCCTACATCAAAGTGAAGCTGAAGATCATCTGACCGAAGTTGAAGAGCAAAGTTGAGTTCAGAAGTCGAACAATTAGCAATTAAAATGAGCTTCGTTGTGTCGTGGGCCTTTTTTCCGGGGAAATCACCAACCTTGTCTGCTGCATGGATGAATCTGAAACGAATAAGTCTTTGATGGTCATGGATTGCAATGCTTGACAAATTCATCCATAACCTCTCAGAATCGTTTCAATCAATCATTATCTATATAGAAGAGAGAAATGAAACCCTTGTTTTTGTTAATTTCTAGAGAAAATGTTCCTAAACCCTGGCTTTTCAACTTGGAGACAGAACAACCCTCAGTTACTCTCAAGTTCTTCACTTGTTCATGGACTTCAGGACTGCCTGACATCCTGAGTGGTCGCCGGTGTTTGGCAGCAGGTCGGGAGCGACGCTGGCCCGCCTGCTGAAGGCCAACATCATGTTGTCCCTGAAACAGACACCCTAGATAGTTCCCATCTCTGCCAATGTTGGAATTGATGAATTTGAGGCTCTTGTTAATGACGGTGCTGCTGCTGATCCAGATGCTGACCAGGATGGAGACAAAACTGTGGACGAGTCACAAGTTGCAAGCAGCTCGATTCGAGCTCGAGAAAAATCCCACCAGGCTCGACCAAACCCTACATCCCCAGCTCTCGGCATTTCTACTCGAGCGCGCGCTGCGCACAAATGCGCACCTCGGTGCAGATCTGCTTTCCAAATCAAGATAGTTCCACAGAAGCAGGAGCGCACGTAGACGAAACCGTAGAAGCTCACTACACCTCCAGCTTTCGAAGAGCAGCGCCCAAAATAGACGCTGGCCGGTATAACAATCACCGTGTGAAGTAGTGATGTAATAAAGAAAGTAGAACAGTCGTAATTTGGCGAGTATCGGCGATACTTTCCACGCGGCATCATACTCGATACTCCTGGAAAAAAGGTGTCGATATTCGATCCGATACTCCAGTATCGCACATTCTTGGAATATACTAAGCTCAATCTTTAACCCAGTTTCTTCTGGTAACAATTGATATGATATAATTGTGTCAGTTTCTAATATATTCTCTAACCCTAGACCGAACATTTCTAAATTGCTGCACTTACAAACTGGCGGTCTAAACATAATGTGCCTCACTCAGAAAAAAAAATTGCTACTCCTCCTGAAGCAGCCTTGATAGCTGCAAATATCGGAGCCGCGAGATAAATGTCAGTTATATGTCAGTTGGTCTATTTCTCTCCATCCCTCTCCTTCATTGTGGCATTCTTGGAAGGGTTTTTTCGAGCAGGAAAATGCCGATGAGAGCTACGCATGGGACTCCAATGGCGATTGGCACGAACTCTCTGGTTGGAAGGGAATGTTTTGTAAAGTGAAACATAGGTACTAGGTGGAAGACCAAGTTTCCTGATCCGGGTGTTGTGCACAGTCCTTGACGAGCATGAAATCACCATGCATGCTGCACTGACACGTGTTCGGGGGGGAATTTTGATGCGGACCATGCAGATGTGATGCTGGGGCACAACGTTGAATACAGGGGGTCCATGTCAAGGCTGCCCATAGGGGTGCTGCAGTGCTCAAAAGGAGGCCACCTGGAGAAGGGGCACGCTGAAGAGGATTGAAATTTGGCTTTCTCAGGGGCTAAAAGTTGATTGAGATTTTCATGGGGCAATTCTGTCCCCCTGGCCCACCATTTCCAGGGGGGATTCACTCCCCAGGCCCTCCAGCACTGTGTGCAAGCACGCAAAACCCCCGGTGTCTGGGTGGACAGGTTGCTAAGTGCTGTGAGGCTACAAAAAGAGAGTGACTGGGGGACACTTTGACATGGAAAGAAGACTCCTCGGTTGTGACCCTGACACCGATCCCCCAATGAGTGCTGTCTGGACTGCTGGACTTGATACTGCTGAGAAGGTCGATCAAATTCCAAATTGAGTGTCATCTAGAGTGAGAGAAGACAAAATTGCTTTGATGCATGAATTGAACTGTCATGAAATCTGACTTTCGGGCCTCGTCGAGGACTATATTTGTTGCAAGACTCTATTTTAAGACAGTTTGGTCAAATGGAATGAAAGAATAATCGGTTTTTCGCTCCCCTCTCTGCCCAGTAAGCACAAGTGGTGTAGACGCAGTAAAAAAGGATGTTAGGTCAACATTTCACATTAGACCTGCCCAGTTACTCTCTAGATGCTAAACTGCTGCACTGCAGTCAAGTGAAAGTGAAAACAAACTATTTATAGCTTTTACGCCATGACCTTCAGAATTTGAGCAACTTGCAATCTAGCACCTTATACATTACGTGGTACTCGAAAATTTTATTTTTGAATGCCATTTTACTTCTTCCTCACCATTTCGCGCCAGGTGACACACCTAAGATGCACTCAGCAAAAATCCAATTTTTTTGTGTCATGGTCTAGTCTTATACTTATCATGTACGTATCTATATAGGGAGAGTGGAAGCTGCTTAAAAAGATATACAATTTCAATATGAAACGTTTCAGGCACTAGACCTATTCTTCAGAAGACTGCCACTGTGGTAAATGAGGTTACTAACTACAGGGCTGTAGAGATAAATTCAGAATTTTTCACAGATGGACACAGAGGTAAATTAAAGTATGCAACATAAATTAATTACAGCTGAATAACTGTATCTTCTCAATATGGCTTCTGTTTGTCTCACTTACAGCCTCAATTCAGCCATGAAATGCTGCACAAGCAGCTTTCACCTCTGAACCGTTGAGGGCCTTGGAGACCTTCGTGATGGCAGATTGGAACAATGTGGTATTGCTATGAGGTGAATCATTGGTCTTCACCTGCTACATGCCCCACAACCGGTGGTCGCATGGCTTCAAGTCAGGGAACCTGGAAGGCCACTTCTCTCATTGTATGAAGAGGGGCACATCCTCAGACAAGAACTTCTGCACCCTGAGGGACTTGTGCACTGGCATGGAGTCCTGAATAAACATGACTTAGTTGGTATTGTGATGCTTATTAATTCCCTCCCCCCTCACAACGGTACATCACTTAGGATGACGAGGTACTCATTGTGGATGGCTTCAGTGAAACACTGGGGCACTGACTCGCCGCAGCCCCAAACACTCGAATTTTTGTTCATGGGAAGAAGTTCATGTTGGATGAAGTCACCTACCATCAAAGTGATGGAGTACACTGCTTGGCATAGAAAATGTCCTCGGGGCAGTACGGGCTCCCCGCACTGGACTGACAGCTTTTGGGATAGGAT
>JAAUXU010023236.1_pt1 | contig 15083 bp, 13 predicted proteins | sample 7278151 | NCBI WGS metagenome assembly JAAUXU01 (sample SAMN14350113, study PRJNA611818) | marine sediment metagenome | isolation source: surface marine sediment (1.8m) | place: French Polynesia: Moorea | collected 2018-08 | reverse complement strand
GGGGGTTTTCGAACTGGGCGCCTATATTCGGACGGTGGCGGCGGAAGGCTACGACACCATTGCCCTCCAGGTTGACTGGCAGGCCAAGGTCGCCTTTCCGTTGGTCTGTATCCTCCTGCCGGTGATGGCCGCGGCCATTGCCGGCCGCGCCCGCCGCAGACAGGGAATCGCCGGCGTGGTGGTCGCGGGGCTGGGGCTCGCGTTCTGTTTCTGGGTGATCCAGAGCTTCAGTCTGGCGTTGGGCTATGCGGCCGTTCTTCCGCCATTGCTGGCGGCCTGGATCCCGATCCTGATCTACGCCGCAACCACGGCCATCGCTCTCTTGCGGGCGGAATAGGCGGCCCGCAAATGAAGGACAGCCGCGTGAATCCCCTGACCAGGCTGAAGAAGCAGGTAACCGCCGTAATCCATTCCCGGGGCCCGGACCGTATCGGCCTTGCGGCCGTGCTGCGGGTTTTCGCAGCCCTGTTTGGCGTCGGCGTGCGCCTGCGCACGCATCGCTACCGCCGCCGGCAGGGTGTCCGCCAGCTGGCCTGCCGGGTGGTCTCCATCGGCAATCTCGCGGTGGGAGGCACGGGGAAAACACCGCTGTGCATCTATCTCGCGCGTGTCATCCACGATGCCGGCCTCCGGGTGGCGATTGTCAGCCGCGGCTATCACGGGCGCGCCGAAAAAACCGGCGCGCGGATCGAACCTGACGGGGCATTTGCGGCCGACGCCGGCGAGACCGGGGACGAGCCGGTGCTCATGGCCCGTCTGCTCCATGCGTGTTCGATCCCCGTTTATGTGGGCCGCGATCGACTGGCCTCCGGCCGAAGGGCCCTGGCGCGCTTCAAGCCGGATGTCATCCTGCTGGACGACGGTTTTCAGCATCAGCGATTCGCCCGTGATCTTGACATCGTCCTTCTCGACGGCCAGGCGCCGCTGGGCAACGGTTATCTTCTGCCGCGCGGACCGCTGAGGGAGCCGCCCTCCGCCCTGGACCGCGCCGACATCCTGGTGCTGACCCGCGCTTTTGACCCCGCGGACGGAAAACCACCGGCCGATGGGAGGCGGCAGCTGTACACGGCCTGCCCGCATCTGGCCGCCAAACCGCTGTTTGCCTGCCGGCACCGGCCGGTGGGCCGTGAGCGCATTGAGCGCCATCCCACGGATGGACCCCGATCCGGACCCCTGAATTTGGAGACGCTTCGAAACCTGCCTGTGTTGGCTTTTTCCGGAATCGCCCGCAACGACGCATTCCGCCAGACGCTCATCGATTTAGGGGCCGAACTCCGGGGCTGGATGGCTTTCGATGATCATTATCACTACCGGGCGGGCGATCTGATCCGCCTTACCCGCGAGGGGCGCCGCGCGGGGGTCAATGCGCTGGTCACCACCGACAAGGACCGCGTCCGGATTCAAGACGACTGGGTCCAGGGCCTGCCCTTGCTGGTCATCGGGGTGGCTGTTGATTTTGGCCGGGACCGCGACGCCTTCGAGCGCCACGTCCTGGCAAAACTGGGGACGGATCGATATCAGGAGGAAGGCCTGTGATCGTACTGGGGCTTTCAGGAGCGCTGACCCATGACCCGTCGGCCGCCCTCTTCGTGGACGGCCAGCTCGTGAGTGCCGCCGAGGAGGAGCGCTTCCTGCGGGACAAGCACGCCAAAAGGCGCTGGCCGCTGCACGCCGCCCGCTATTGCCTGGAAGCTGCCGGCGTTGCTGCCACGGACGTTGATGCCGTTGCCTTTCCCTTTGCCCCCTTCGGTTTCGGCCATCCCGGTCGCTGGCATTTTGCCCGGCGCTACTGGTACGCGCCCGACCGTGCTCTGAACGCCGTGTTCAACGGCAATCGCCTCTTCCGGCGCAACCGCCGGGCGATCCTGAGGCTCATGCGCCAATTGGGTATCGACCCCTCGCGTGCGCCCTTTCGTCCCGTGCCGCATCACCTGGCCCACGCCAGCAGCGCTTACCATTTGAGCGGGTTCGGCGGCAAGACCGCCATTCTGGGCATCGACGGCAAAGGCGAGTACGCCACGACGTTTTTCGGCTACGGCGAAAACGGGCGCATCCACACGATAAAAGAGTTCTACGACCCCGACTCCCTCGGCGGCGTTTACGGCGCCCTGACCCAGTATCTCGGATTCGAGATGCTCGATGGCGAGTTCAAGGTCATGGGCATGGCGCCCTACGGCGATGCCCGCAAGTACGACTTCAGCCGCCTGATCCGCTGCGACGGTCGATCGTTCACGGTGAACACCCGCCTCGTCAACACGGTGGGGCTCCGGCGCTTCAAACAGGACGGTCTGGGATTCTATTTCAGTCCGGGCTTGATCGATTGGCTGGGTCCCAAACGCGAGGGAGATGAGATCGACGACCCGTACGTGGACTACGCGGCCAGCATGCAGGATCTTCTGGAATCGGTCACGCTGCGGCTCATCGATACCTACCTGGCGGATGTGCTCGCCGAAACCGGGCGGATCTGTTTTGCCGGGGGGGTGGCGCTCAACGTCAAGCTCAATCAGCGCATCATCGCGCGGCCCGACGTCGACGAACTGTTCGTCCAGCCAGCGGCCAGCGATGCCGGAACCGCCATCGGCGCCGCCGCCTACGCCGCCCATGCCCGGGGCGATGTCATCCGTCCGCTGGAGCACGTCTATCTGGGGCCCGCGTTCACCACGGACGAATGCCGCCAGGCCTGCGAGCGCCATCCGGACCGCCCGGCGTACACAGTCGTCGCGGATGCCCCCACGGAGGCCGCCCGTCTGCTGGCCGCGGGGCATCCGGTGGCCTGGTTTCAGGGCCGCATGGAATTCGGGCCGCGGGCGCTGGGCAATCGCAGCATATTGGGTGATCCCAGCCGGCGGGGAATGGCCGACCGCATCAACGCGCAGATCAAATACCGTGAGCGCTGGCGGCCCTTCTGCCCCAGCATCCTGGACCGTGCGGCCGTCGCTATTCTGCAGACCCGTCATCCGGCCCCATACATGACCCTGGCCTTCGACGTGGCCGAGCAATGGAAGGCCCGCATTCCCGAGGTCGTCCACATGGACGGCACGGCCCGGGCGCAGGTGGTCACAAGGCAGACCAATCCGCGTTACTACGCCCTGATCGAAGCCCTGGAAGCGCGGCGCGGGATTCCGGTGGTCCTGAACACCTCCCTCAACCGCCGCGGGGAGCCGATCGTATGCACCCCCACCGACGCCCTGAACATGTTTTACGGCTCCGACCTGCGCTACCTTTTTCTGGAGGACCTGCTGGTCAACAAATAGCATGTACCGTCGGGGGTGATGGCACACCGGAGGGGGTGTTTCTTAGGCTGCACCGCGGGGGGTCTGGGGTTCAGTTCGGACAGGCTGTCGGGACCAGCCGGCGCTCAAGCGCAGGTTTCAATTTAGCGAGCACCATGGCCGGCGTGATCGCCGTCATGCAGGAACACACGGGATAGGGGCACGCTTTGCGATAGCATCCCGTGCAGGGCAGATCCGCCACGACCGCCAGCGCTTCGCAGCGGTAGGGCACCACGCGGCCGGGGGGCGTCGGTCCGAAGAGCGCGACGTACGGGGTCCCCACGGCCGCCGCCAGGTGGCCGGGACCTGAATCCGGACCGATGCCGGCGGCCGCCTGCCCCAACAGAGCGGTCAGCTCCGGGAGGGTCGTCCGGCCGGTGAGATCGATGAGCCGCCGGCTGTCGCAAGCGGTGCAAACCTCACGGGCCAATGCTTGCTGGCTGCGGTCGCCCACCAGCACGATACCGAAAGGAAATGCGCTGATAATTTGCGCCGCCAGTTGTCGGTACCCGTCCGCATGCCAGTTTTTGGTCTCCCAGCTCGACCCCATCACCATGACGATATAGGGCCGCTTCAGGTCGGGAGCCAAATGTTCCGGCAGGGCGGCCGCGGCAAGGGCATTGAGTCCGAAATCAAGGTCCCCGCTGGTTTCGATGCCCATGGCGGCGGCAAACTGCAGGTAGTGCTGCAGCTTGGCGTTTTTCTCATCGAAGTAGGGGATGTGGGTGGTGTTGAAGATCCAGTTGAATTCCTTGGCGTTGCGGGGGTGAAAACCCATGCGGCACGGGCTGCCGGACAACAGGGAAAACAGTCCGCTCTTGAAGTGACGCTGAAGATCGAGCGTGATGTCGAAGCCCTGCCGCCGCAGCATCCGCCGCAGGCCGGGAAGGGCCTTGATACCCATGGGGCGGTCGAAGACCAGCATGCTGTCGATCTGCGCGTGATGTTCGACCAGATCCTTCCAGCGGGGCTCCACGAGCCATCCGATACGGATGCCTGGATAGCGTTTTTTGATCAATCCGGGCAAACAGAATCCCCTCACCAGATCACCGAGGGATCCCATGAGGATGATAAGCAGTGATTCGCAGCCCTGCAGGTCGATACGTTGACGGGGTCGGCTCATATTTTGGGTTTCAATAACCGGGTATCAACCGGTGCCATCGCTTGAATCCGCGGGTAAAATGACTGCCAGTTCCGGGGGCAGGCCGTGTTTGCGAACCGCCGTTAGCCAGCGTCGCCGGTAACGCGCCGCCAGCCGGGAACGACCGCGGCCGTAGTAGCGGGTCCGATCGAAGTCAATGACCCAGGTTTTTCCTTCCGGATCCACCAGTACGTTGCCGGGGTGCAGATCCGGGTGCAGAATACGGTTGGCGATCAGCCGCTCGACCTGCCGGCGGCAGTGAGCCAGCGAGGCTTCCAGGCATTCGGGGCGCTCGGTGCTCACCTGGGCCAGGGAGGCCGCGCCGGTCACATCCCGGCTCACCAGCCAGCAGCGGTAGAACAGCCCTCCCCGGTGTGCGGAGGCGATCGGTTCGGGAGCGCGGATGCCCAGTTTGCGCACCCGCCGCAGCCATTCAAATTCTTTCGCGCTGCGGGTCATGCCTCCCCTGACATAGTGCCGGCGGTTCATGCGGGCGATCAGGCCACCGCGATAGTAAGGCTTGACCACCACGGGGCCGACTTGGTCCAGCCGTATTCCGGGTATGCGGCGGCGTCCGCCCAACGTCGTCCGCGACGGCTCGCCCTCGGCGCGGAAACCGGCGGTGAGCTGTTCGAACTGGCGGGCGGTCAGCGTTTCCGAAGTCCGGATGACATAGCCGCCATAAAGCATTTGTATCGTATTCTTCATGGTGCGGGCAATACCGATTCGAGCGCGTCGATCACCGCCTGCGGCTGCGGCGTCTGCATGCATGCCTGTGTTCCGTTGGGGCAGCGAGGGCCACCGTGGCGGGCGCAGGGTTTGCACGCCAGGTTCTTAGCCTCCACCACCACGGCGTTGGGGTTTTGCCAGGGCCCGAAACCGAACGCGGGGCTGGTCGCACAGAAAACGACGACGCAGGGTTTGCGGAATGTCGAGGCCAAATGCTGGGCCAGGCTGTCGTTGCAGACCACCCCGGCGGCATGCCGGACCAGGGTCATCGATGCCGGTATGGATGTTTTTCCCGTCAGGTCGACGACCCCCAGACCGCGGGCCACGCGGCGGCTTACGGCCCGATCGGCCGCCGCGCCGATCAGGATAACGCGGTAGCCCCGACCGAGGAGACGATCGGCCACCGTGCGGAAATGCTCCCAGCGCCACCGTTTGGTTGGCCAGGCACTGCCCGGCACCAGAAGCACATAGGGCTTCGGGTTGATAATCTGGACGGCGATCTCGGGTTCGAGGCGCTCGACCGCCGGCGGGAAGAGCCGGAGCGAGGCGTCAAACGCGGAGAGGGGCGCTTCGCCGGCCAGCAGGCTCAGGTTGCGAAAGACATCGTGCTGGGCCGCATCCCGCGCCTGTCGCGAATGAAAGAGGCTTGCGAGTCGGGCCGATTGGAAGCCCGTGCGGTGAGGAATGCCGCTCAGAAACAGGATAAGGCCCGTCCGATAGGAGCGCTGCAGGGCATAGGCGCGGTCAAAACGGATGCGGCGCAGCCGGCGGCTCATGCGCAGGATGCCTGTAAAACCCCTGTCCCGGCCGCGCTTGTCGAACGCAATCACCCGGTGCACCAAGGGGTCGTCCGTAACCAGCCCGGCCGCCGCCGGTGTGGTCATCAACCATAGTTGGGTGCGGGGGTGGAGTTGATGCAGGGCGGCAATCAGGGGCGTTGAGAGAACGGTATCCCCCAGGTAGCTGGTTTGGACCAGTAGTGTGCGTCGGACCGATGCGTTCGACGCGCGGCGCTGAATCGACCTGTTGACAAGCGGCGATGGCATATGGCGACCAGGCGTTTTAAACACGGCGATGCAAACTAATAAAGAAGTGGGGTCATTGTCAAACGGGCGGCGGTGCTGGGCGTCATGGCGTTAGCCGTGTCGCGGACGATGGTTGAGGAGGTCCCGGATGATCTGGCAGGCCCGTTCAGTGCCGCCGCGATGCCGTCGGAGAAAGGCCATGGCGCGACGCTGCCGCTCATGACGCGGGGTCGGGTTTTCAATGGCCTGCAAAAGCAGGTGCACGGCCTGCCGCCAGTCGCCTGCCACATGGACCATGCGTTCACGAAACAGTTCGCCGCCCACCCAATGAAACGCACGCCAATAGGGGCCGATAACCGGTGCGACGCCGCCTAACAGGGGTTCGAGGAAATTATGACCGCCCAGAGGCTTCAGGCTGCCGCCGACAAAAGCGGCGGTGGCGTCCCGATAGGTGCGGCCGAGTTCACCGAAAACATCCCCGACGACGACACTCCCCCGGGGGATGGGGCCATCGATTTGCGAACGCCGGCGAGCCTTAAGCCCGGCCGCGTGGAGTCTGCGGCCAAGGGCATTGATGCAGTGCATGTGGCGCGGGAAAACCGCGACGACGGCATCGGGCCGGTGTCGCCGCAGGCTGCTGATCATCCGGATGACGCGTTTTTCCTCCGTCCGATGAACCGAACCCAGAACGATGAACGGTGCCTGGGCGGGAAGGTGCCGGGTCCAGAACCGGGGCTCCGCGGTGGATTGAGGGCGATCCGGCAGGGGGATGCGGTCGAACTTCATGTTCGGCATGCGCTCGACGCAACCGGGGCCGAAAAGCCGCGCCAGCCGCCTGGCATCTTCTGAGCTGACCGCCAGCACGCGCGCCGGTGCCAAATGCCGCCACAGGGCCGGCCACAGCCGGTAGGCTTTCAGACTGCGCGCCTGCAGCCGCGCATTGACCATGACGACGGGAATGCCGGCATTGCGCAGGGTATAGAGAAGTCCGGGCCACAATTCGGTTTCCAGCAGCACCATCAGCCGGGGCTTCAGCGTCGTCACCGCACGGTGCATGATGGCTGGTCGGTCGAAAGGAAAGTAATGGGTTTGCCGATACCCGCCGGCAGAGCAGGGTGCTGGACGGGATGCGGCCGCAACCAATATGTCCATTCCCTGCCGGGTGTTGGTGGTGGTCAGAATACGCAGACCGCTATCGGCGCTCAGGCGTTCTGCCAGCATTCCGGCCAGGTAAGATTCACCGGCCGAGGCGGCCTGGATCCAAATATCGACCGGCTGTTTGAACGGCACGGCCAGCAGGCGTTGATCGAAGCCCTCCCGCAGTTTGACATGGCGGTGGAGTGCCGGCAGCGCGGGCTCCCAGAGTTTGTCGTAGACCCTGAAAGCCCAGCGAATGGTGTGCGGCATTATGGGGATCAAATTCCGTATGCTCTATCGATGGGTCCTCGAATATCCCCGGCCCAGGCGGCCGGGCGCTCGTAAAACGCCGAACAATAGATAATTGCCTGGGCGGTGTCAAACACAATGCGCTCGGGACGCAGGCCCCAATTTACGCCGGGCAGCGGCTGGAGGGGTAACCATTGAAGGTCACTCGGGTTTATGCTATTGACGGCCAGCTTTGACCACGCCCTGCCTCAGCGGAGGGTCACATCTATTTCGACCGGATCGAGACTGCCATGCCCGCGGCCCACATTGTCGACGTCGGTAACATCCGTTGCGGATCGGATCGCCTGTTTCTGATCGCCGGTCCCTGCGTCATCGAAGATAAAGTGACCATGATGCGCACGGCCGAGCATTTGAAGACTGTCGCCCAGCGGCTTGATTTGCCGCTGGTCTTCAAGTCCTCCTTTATGAAGGACAACCGCAGCGCCATCGAGCATTATCATGGTCCGGGTTTGGAGGAAGGACTCACCCTGCTGGCCCGGATCCGGGAGGCCTTCGATGTGCCCGTGGTCACCGATGTGCATTATCCCGAGCAGGTCCCGGCGGTGGCCGCGGTCGTGGATGTGGTTCAGATCCCGGCTTACCTGTGCATGCAGACCTCGCTGGTGATGGCGGCGGCACACACGGGGCTTCCCGTCAATCTGAAGCACGGACAGTTTCTGGCCCCGGCCAATATGGCCAAACCGGTGGCCAAGATCGAGTCGACGGGGTCGCGTCGGATCATGCTCACCGAGCGCGGCTATACCTTCGGCTACAACGATCTGGTGGTCGATCCGCGCAGTTTCTACGAGCTGCGGCAGACCGGCTATCCCGTGATCTTCGATGTCACCCACAGCATCCGCCGCTACGGTATCCCCAGCAAGGACCCGAGCGGTGGCCGGCGTGAGTATCTGAATACGATCGCGCGCGCCGGTGTGGCCGCCGGTGTCCATGGTCTTTTCGTGGAGGCCCATCCCGATCCGGCCAGCGCCCGCTGCGACGCCGCCAGCCAGGTGCCGCTGTCCGAATTGGAAGCCTTCCTGAAACCCCTGGTCGAAATTCACGCGCTGGTCAGCCGTCAGCGATCGTGACGGGGAGGCACGATGGGCCGCGGGTTCAGATCAACCCAACCGTGAAAGGGTTTTAATGCGATTATACCTTGATTCCGCCGATTTCCGTGAAATCGAAGAGGCCTTCAAGCTGGGGTTCGTCCAAGGCCTGACCACCACACCGACGTTCATGCACCGCCACGGCATATCCGACATCGACGGCGCCATTGTCAAACTCTCCGGCATGGTCCCCGAACTGCATGTGGAAGCACTGGGTGAGACCCACACGGAAATTGTTGCCGAGGCCCGGCGCATCCTCGCGCTGCCCCTGGTGCGCGAACCCGTCTTCAAGGTGCCGGTCTCACTCGAGGGCCTGAGGGCCTGCAAACAGCTGGTGGCGGACGGCCACCGGGTCAATGTCCATCTGGTCTACACCCTGAATCAGGCCTACATGGCCATGGCCGCGGGGGCCAGCTATGTCTGTCCCCTGGCGGGACGCCTTCAGGATCAGGGGCATGACGCCCTGGCGCTTTTCGAGCAGTGCGTCCAGGTGGTGGAACGCTACGACTACGCCACGCGCGTCATGTTCTCTTCGGTACGCTATCCCGAACACGTGCGACGGGCGGTGCAACTCGGCGTTCACGTCTGCACCGTTCCCTGGAGCGTCATGCAGCGGCTCTGCGACAACACCCTCACCACCGAAGGCACCCACCAGTTCTGGGAACATACGCGATTGATGACGGTCAAGGTCAAAGACGTGATCCGCCCCCACAATCCGGTTTGCCGCCTTGAGGACACCGTCAATCAGGCCCTGGTCAAGATGACCGCGTCGCGCATCGGGGCCGTTTCGCTGGTGGATGCACAGGGCGGACTGGCCGGTGTCTTCACGGATGGCGACATCCGTCGCAAACTGCAGGATGACGGCCCGGCGATTCTCGATCGCCGGATGGCCGATATGGATTTCACCACCAAACCGGTCACCGTCAATGCCGAGGCCCTGGTTTACGAAGCCGTGAATCTGTTCAACAGCCATCAGATCGACAACATCGTGGTGCTGGAAGACAATGTTCCCGCTGGCATTCTGGACATCCAGGACCTGGTCCAGATGGGCTTGCTCGGTTAGCGTGCGGGGTGGCGGCAGTTGACGGCAACATTCCAAGCCGACAAGGGTAAGCGCGTGACAGCCGGCATCCGGCGGTGGATCGCGGCGGCGAAGCCCGGTCATCTCCAGCGGGCGGGCCGCTGGGCCGGCCGGCTGGCCTATCGGGTCGATCTTCGCCACCGGCGCATCGTCCGTCGGAATCTGGCCTTTGTCTTTCCGGAACGCGCCCGCCACGTCAACGCGCGCCTGGCGCGTCGTGCGTTTGAGCATCTCGGCATGCTGGCGCTGGAGAACATCCAGGCCCTGGTGCTGCCGCGGGAGGCTTTTGGCCGTCGTATCCGCATCGAGGGACAGGCCATTCTGGAGGACGCGCTGGAACAGCCCGGGGGATGCCTTTTGTTCTCGGGCCATCTGGGCAACTGGGAACTGGGGCTGCTGGCCGGCGCGGCCATCCTTGATCGTACCGCCCTGACGGTGGCCAAACCCGTCAAATTCAAGCCGGTCCACCGTTTGCTGACCGCACTGCGATCCCGCTTCGGCAATCGGGTGGTATTCAAAAAAGGCGCGCTGCAGCTGATGACCCGCGCCCTGCGGGAGGGCGAGACCCTCATCATGCTGATCGACCAGGGGGTGCGCCGGGCCGAGTCTGTCGAGGTTCGGTTCTTCGGCAAGCGCACGCTGGCCTCGCCCGCCGCGGCTTATCTGGCCTATCGCTGCCGGGTGCCGGCGGTGCCGATTTTCTGCCTGCGTGCGGCCGACGGCGACTACCGCCTCCAAGTCCTTCCACCGGTCGAACGTCCGCGAACAGGGTCGCTCAAAACCGATATCCAGGCCTACACCCAGGCCTTGATGGACACGGTGGAAGCGGCCGTAAGGCGCCACCCCGAGCAGTGGTTCTGGTTCCACAAGCGCTGGAAAAGGACTTACCCCGAACTCTACCCGGAGTATCAAATCCTGCGCCGACGACGTCGGCTCAGGAAGGCCCGGCGGTCCTGAGTGGTGACATCCGGCCAAGCATGTGGAAGGGGGATGGTGAAACCATTGCCGATCGGTCAGGCCGATTTTGTCGCCGCCCGTTGGCGCGCGTGGCTCGAGGCACGCGCATGGACGAATTTCGAACGTCTGTGGGCCCTCGATCTGCCCGCCCTGGATGCCGCCAACACCTCGCGGGGCGGTGTCAGTACGGTCGCCCTGCTGGCACCGGACCCCCCGGACCGCGAATCCCCTCGGCTGATCATCAAACGGCAGCAAAACCATTTGAGCCGCACCTGGCGCCATCCCGTTCAGGGCGTCCCGACCCTTGCCAAGGAGTATGTCAATATCCGGCATTTCATTCGTTGCGGACTGGAGACCGTGACCCCCGTGCTGTTCGCCCAGAGGCGGGACGGCTGCGGTATCCGTGCCATTCTCCTGATCGAATATCTCGAAGCGTATCAGTCGTTCGACATGCACCTGGAACAATGGGCCGGGGGGGCGGCCCCAGAAAGCGACGCGCGGGATGCGATCCTGCGGTCGGTGGCCGATCTGATCGCCCGCATGCATCGCTCCGGCTGGCGGCACAACTGCCTTTATCCCAAACATGTCTTTGTGGGCCGCAACCGGCCCCGGCTGGACGTCCGCCTGATCGATCTCGAGAAAGCCGGCCGGTCTCCGGGTTTCAACCGCCGCATGGCAAGAGACCTGTCCGCTTTTTTTCGGCGCTCCCCGCACTGGTCGCCCGCGGATCAGGCCCGTTTTCTGGTGCACTATCACGGAGCCGAGCGGATGACGCCGGGAATCGAACGGGCCTGGCGCCGTATTCGGCGGCGCATGGCCCGCAAGGCATCATTGCCGACGGTGTCGCCGCCGGTCGATCACCCGTGATGATCATTTTTGCGACGGGTTCGGGTCCGTTGCGGGGCACCCGCGCCTGCCGTGAACGAGATGGCCTGATCGCTTCCCCGGGTTGAATTCTCGAGCGCCGTGCGAAGTGTTTCGTGGATCGGGCTGCCTTGCTGCCAGTTTTGCAAAAGCCGTACGCAGTCTTTCCGGAAGCGGCGCTCGAAGCGCTGCGGTGATCGAATGATCCGCAGTCCGTCCAGGTCCATTAGAATGACCCGGCTGTGATCGACGATCAGGTTGGTGGCTTTCATGTCCCCATGGCTGACCTGGGCGGCATGCAGGCGAGCGATCAGCGCGCTCAGGGAGGGGAGCGCATCCATGCACTGATCGTCGGCTTGCCCGTCGTGCGGCCAATACGCGGACAGGTTGGTGCCGGCCTGGTGGTCGCAGATCAGAAAGGCCCGCGCGCGGAACGGCCCCCAGCGTTCTTCGATCAGGGCCCGTGGTGAAGGGGTGGCGATGCCGATCAGTCGGAGCATGTGGGCGTTGCGCCACGCCGTGCGGCCGCGACTGGGTCGCAGGCAGCGTCGCAGGAGATGCCGCCGGTTTTTGATGTTGTAGCGTTTGACCACCAGGGTCTGCCCCTGGTGTTGAACACGGACGACCGTCGCGCTGTTCCCGTCCTTGAGGCGCTGCCCCGCGTGTATGAACCGGTCCGGGTCGTCCAGCAGCGGCTGCATGGCCTCTGCGAACCACCGGCGGTCGCAGGCCGTATAGCGTCGCCAACGGCGGTGAACGGCAACATCCGAGCAACTGCGGGTGACTTTAGCCCCCCGTTGCCGCATGCGCTTATGGCGGCAGCGGCGCATCAGACGCTTCAAAAGCAGGGTGCGTTCCGGGCGCACCGCCCAGCCACGCTGGTGTTCATACGTTTCGAGGGCGTCCGCTGCCCAACACTCGCTATCCGGGTCGAACTGGATTAAAAAATGGGCCAGGTTGATCAGGCTGCGTCGTCGGCGCCCGAACGCCGGTGGCGGCATCGCCCTTACAGCGTCCCCGTCGATGAGGAAAATATCGTTGCCGGATATCAAGAAATTGCCGGGATGGGTATCCCGCTGGACATACCCGCAGGCATGCAGCCGGGCGATCAGGCGGATACAGGCCTTCAACCGGCATCGGCGCTCCGGCGCCGCCCAGTCCGACCAGCAATCCGCCAGGCTGCGGGCACCAGCGACGGCCCTCGTCACCACCAGGGGGGTTCGCCCGTCCGCCAGCGTGGTGGGGCTTAAAAGGGCCGGGGTGGGAATGCGGGCCTTGTGCAAAGCGGCGATACCCGCGCGTTCGCGCCGGCTATGTCGCCCGGCGTGGCGGGGTGCCAGGAATAATTTGACGATGACGTCGTCGCCGCTGACGCGGGAGGCGCGACAGACCAGACGTTTGCCGGGCAGGTGGCGCAGGATGCTACGGCAGGTGATGATCTCTCCGGAATCCTTGGCTGACAGACGCAGAGCGAATGGTACGCTCAGATGCCGCTGACGGTGACGCAGACGGTCGATGCCGATGACTTCCGGATCCATGCCTTCCGGGCCGGTGGCTTCCGGCGCCTGCTGGGGTGGCCGGTCCCCCGGATTTACCTGGAATGCGGTCATGGCCGTCATAGATACTAACTAATTCATCGGAAAGCAATTGAATGCCAGCCGTGACGCGGTGGCAAGCGCATCCGCACCCACCGGCCGCCGCTCCCGGCATGACGAAGATCCTCCGAGCGGCCGTGGCCTCATCTTGCTAAAGACGGCCAAGCTTGATAGGTATGTCTCCGCGATGGTCGCGGTCCGTCGCGACGGAGCGTTTCGTTTGGGTTTTGATTTATGACGCCGGATGTCAGGGAGGCATTGGCAGACGATGGGGATAAAAGAGGAATTGCTGGAAATTCTGGTATGCCCGCAGTGCAAAGGGGATATCCACCTCAAAGATGATCAGAGCGGGCTGATTTGCGAGACGTGTCGCCTGGTCTACGCCATCAAGGACGATATTCCGATCATGTTGGTGGATGAGGCCTTGCCGCTGGATTCATGAGCGAGCCCCGACCGGCATCCCCGGCCAAGCTCGTCATTGGTTTTCTGGTCGGTGATAAGTCGCTGGCCCGCGGCATCATGGACGCGTTGGGGGCATCTTTCGGCCGGCTGGATCTGGTCAGCCCTTGGCTGAAGTTCAACTATACGGACTACTATGCCCGGGAGATGGGATCGCCGCTCTACCGGCGCATGTTGGCTTACAAGCATCCCGTGGCCCAGGATGCCTTGCCGGACGTCAAGCATGCCACCAACCGTATCGAAACCCGCTATGCCGTCGATGATCGGCGGCGGGTTAATATCGACCCGGGGTTGTTGCTGCGCGAGCGCTTTGTCCTGGCCACGGGCAAAAACTTTTCCCACCGCATCTATTTGGGCCGGGGCATTTACGCCGATCTCACCCTGGTTTACCGCGCCGGCGGCTTTGATGCACTGCCCTGGACCTATCCCGATTACGCCGATGCCCGCCTGCAGGCTTTCCTGTTGCGGGTCCGCGACAAGCTGACGCGCGATCTGAAAACGCTTGCCGGCAGCCCATCCGATGTACCGGCCGATTGAAAGCGGAAGGAAATCTTCGATGCTGCAAAGCATGACAGCGTTTGCCCGCAGCGAAAAGCACACGGCGGATTGCGAGATCGTTACCGAGATTCGCAGCTACAATAGTAAAAATCTCGACCTGCTGGTGCGACTGCCGCATTTCGGTCAACCGCTCGAAGAACGGATCAAATCCATGGCGGGCAGCCGCCTGCACCGCGGTCGCGTCGAAATCCGGATCGAAATTCGCGAAGTGGGCGAGGGCTTCCGCCGCTTCGAGATCGATCTGCCCAAGGCCCGAGCCTATTATCAGGCCGTGCAAAAGCTGAAATCCGAACTCCGTCTCGAGGGGGCCATCGATCTGGAAACGATGCTGGTCCCCGGCGGCATCATCAAACCGGCCGAAGATGAAAAGGACCTGGAGGCTCTATGGGAATTGATGGCCGCCGGTTTGGCCGAGGCCCTTGACGCCCTCATCGAGATGCGCGGCCGCGAGGGGCAAAACCTGGCGGCCGATTTTATCAAGCGGTTGCAGATCATCGAGGACCGGATCACCGCGGTGCATGCCGCCAGCCGGGGACTGCTGGCGGGTTACCAGCAGCGTCTGAAGGAACGGATTGCGGCCCTGACCCAAGGCGTGGTCGATATCGATCCGGCCCGAATCGCCCAGGAGGCCGCTCTCCTGGCCGACCGCAGCGATATTTCCGAAGAAATCGTCCGCGCCCGGAGCCATCTCGAGCAGTTCCGTCACATCATGGCCCATGAATCGCCGGCAGGCCGCAAACTGAATTTTCTGGTCCAGGAATTCAATCGCGAATTCAATACCATGGGGGCCAAAACCGGCAAGGCCGAAGTATCGCACCTGGTGGTCGAAATGAAGACCGAGCTGGAAAAAATCCGGGAGCAGGTCCAGAAT
>JAAUXU010027080.1_pt1 | contig 15087 bp, 17 predicted proteins | sample 7278151 | NCBI WGS metagenome assembly JAAUXU01 (sample SAMN14350113, study PRJNA611818) | marine sediment metagenome | isolation source: surface marine sediment (1.8m) | place: French Polynesia: Moorea | collected 2018-08 | reverse complement strand
GCGCGCCCCCCCGGCGGGGGGGGCGGGGCCCCGCACCCCGGCCACCCCGCGCCCCACCCCCCCCCCCCCCGCCCCCCCGAGAGAGAGAGGAAAGCCACGCATTGAGAGGGTTGTAATTAACAATCCCAAGTATCTGAACACTTGAAGACAGAGTCAATAAGATATGTTTGGTGTACAACAAATATAAGTCACACATATGTCCCGGAGAAGAAAAGACGTCTCTCTCTGACTCGGGGCAGCCCTTTTTTTCCGCTTCCTTTCTTCTCCAGCGTGTGTGATTTCCGCTCCAGTAGCAAAAAATGAGGCAAAAGCTTCTGTTCAGCCCCTCCCTGTCCACAAATATTTAAATATGGGAAATGCAAATGGCAACGGCCACTTGCACGCACTTTTGCACACACGAGAAGAAACCTCTGCTTGCCAATTTGCACATGGCAAAATATCTTGGCGATCGCCGACGAAGGAGGCACAAGTGAAACACTTGTGCGGCACCTTTTTTTTTCCTCTTTTTTCTCGAATTATATTCGAGTTTTCTCCATTTCTGACAGTGCACACGCGACCTTTAGAGCGGCGACCTTCTCTATTAACGGATTTCATTTGTGCAGCACAGTTCCTACATGTTAAATATCCATTATTCTTGATAAAATTGCACTGGTGAGGCCGCTATTGCATTTTCTTGTTCGCTCTTCTTCCCTCCATGCATTAGTCATTATGGCTTGATGTTTCAGGTGGAGAAACAGGGAGATTTTATATACTGTAGCTTTTCTTAAATGAAAAAAAAAAGTTCTTTTTTTTCTTTCTTGACTAAAATGCAAAAGTTTCTTTGCATTATCTCCTTTTGTGCAAAGCTTTTTTTTCCCTTCCTTGTCTTGTTCCCCGAACAAAGTGCAAGATTTCGCACAAAGTCAAATATTTAGTCAACTTATTAATGTCCGACTGCGAGGAAGACACCCTGTACAGCTTTTTGAGTCACCCCATTAGTCAGCTGCTCTCGTCCCGCAGACTCGGGTTCAGTCCTGAGAAGAAATGCGCCCGTTCAAACGCTCCCCGCGGGTCCTCTGCGTACTTGCGTACCAAGTCATGCAAGGGACGATAAAATGGCCATATTTTTAACGGCACTCTCGAGTTTATGATATTCTCCATAAAATATCGGATTCCCGAGATGAAATTCGAATATCGGCACAACTACTTAGGCATAAAAGTTGGAAAAATGTGTGCGCATTCTAGGGAATGATGGCTTTTTTTCTGCTTTTGGAACTGCCTCGGCCAAATAATAATTCACGTTGCAAATTCTTTAAAGGGATGAGGAGTAAAAGAAGTGGGCAAGGAACTCGGCCGGACAAAGTTGAGATAATCCAGTCTGAATGGATGACCCAATTAATTTTGTCTAAACAGCGGCTGACGCAAGAATTAAGTCAGTTCTGTCCAGACGGTGTCACCGCTTAAGGCGCGTTTACTCTCGGCAGAGACGGAGACAACCTTGGGGTGGTCGGACAAGAGGGGGAGGGGAGAAATTGCGTCACTGTTCAAGCCAGGCTTTTTGCTCAGTCTCAGCCATTTATTAGAGCCTTGGCTGACTGGCGGCAACTCTTTTGTCTGTCTAAATCTCTCTTCATGGTCAGTGCATTGTGCGGAAGTCGACCCTCCTCTTCCTGGCCACCGCGGGCTGGTCCGCCGAGTCCTTGAGGCCGGACGCCACCCAGTGGCACGGAGGCCTCAAGCCCCTTTCAAAGCTCTCGAAGCCGTCTCAGGAGTCCTTGAGCCTCGAACACCACTCAGTAGGACGTCGGACGACCTCAAGGTCTGCTGAAAGCTCTCGACAGCCTCGAAGGCCTGCTCCAGTTAGGCCCGAGACTCACTTTTTTGTGCGCTGCAAATAACTGCAGTCGAAGTGAGGCCCTTGCAGACTTGGTGGGATTTCGTGCATGGAAACACCACCTTAAGGCGTTCCTAACTTGAGGCCGAGGATCGAGGCCGCCGGCTCGCCCGCCTGTGGTGAGACCTCTCCAAGTCTCTCATGTGCCGCTGGGAGACAACTTTGCAGCTCAGCGAGCGGGTGGCCCAGTTGGGCGCGCTGCCAAAGACCCCCCATATCAGTCTTGACTAGAAATGACTAAACAGAGGCCAAAATCTCAGACAAATCTCCATGTCAAAACTGTCCACGCTGTCTACTCATGTGTGCCATGGAGGTTTGGCCCGTGCGACTGCGTCTTAAGGCCGTTTCGCAGCGTTGCGGACTCACTAACTACTCGTACATAAAGTGATCCAGAGATTACAGAAGAGGCGTCTGCCCGTTAAGGAGTTCCCTCACACGCGCGCACACATCTGGACGCACACACGCAGCTCCAGACACACATAGTGATGCACACGCACACAGAGCCTCATACACATAGCTTCACACACACTCACGCTCGCGCGCGCGCGCACGCGTACGTCTACCCATAAATTAATCGAAGATCTAACCTTGCTCGCAATTAACCTTCGTGCGATCTTCTTCCAAAAGCTGTCAGCCAAACAGTGGATGCAAAATGCGGACTCATCAATTTGGCCTCAATTTACTCTGCTTAAGGCTCATTTACACACTTTGAGCTTGCCATTGTTCCTATTTAGTACCTGAATTGATCTCCCCAACACAAAAGGAAAATTGGGCGCCCACAAAAAAGAGAGAATGAGAGTGAAGACAAAACCCGAATTTTTTTTTTTCCCTATCCTGTCAACGCGCTCTAAGGTCCTCCCGGTGACGAGCGACAGCAGCGAGTGTGACGCCTCCTTCGGCGGGAGTCGAGCGGACAGCCAGGTCACATCTCCTCGTCGTTGAGGGCCTGGCTGCACTCGGAGACTCTGCAAACTGGTCTCCTTGGACAGTCAGGACTTTTCCATCAGCCGCGATTTGCTCGCGTGAGCGCGCCCTAAGGGACGGTCTGAGAATGATGGAATGTCACTTGGGGAGGGTATTTTTGCGTCTATTTTTTTTGCCTCGCAGGTTTTCCTCTGGGGAATGTTGAGACTCAAGGAAGTTGTTCCTTCATTTCTCTCTTTCTTCTCTTAAGGACGCGTTGACTGGGAAGAACCTTTCCGGTCGTGGAGCCGTACAGGACGTCCAACATCTTCGAGACCTTGATCTGGTGTCACCGAAGCATCATACACACACGCAAGGAGGGGTGGCTGGTGGGGTGGGTGAGACCCATTTATATAGACGCTTTCCTACGGTCTCAAGAATGTTTGACGGCAAAAAACCCCGAGAGCCCGAAATGTTTGACATACTCCCACGTATGTGAGGAGGAAGAAGAAGATGGCCGAGCAAGCCGAGCATAAGCTTGACGCAGGAGCTTATCTGCTGGACACACATGGGCCCCAATAGAGTGCCCAAAACGTCGGTTGGCATTCGCTTCGTGGGCCCAGAAGAGAGGAAAAGAGTCGCCGCCATCACCACCACGCACACAGGGTGTTCCAGCTTCTGCGTCTGCGTCAGCGTCTGCGTCAGCGTCTGCGTCAGCGTCTGCGCCACGCACGGTAGCCCACGCGCGTACGCACATGTGCACGTGCGCGCTGACAACGTTTATGGGCTCATTTTTTTTTACCCTCCTCCTCCGGTTGGCACAAAAAGTCTTATCTGAAGAAAGTTTTAAATAATTGTCATGTGTGAGTGGGCGCTAAAACGACAGCTTATCGGTCTGGCGGCGAAATTTATTGCCAATGTAGACGACCAGACTTTTGGTCTGGAGATCCAGTGTGTTTTTTTTTTGCCTCAAACAGCCTTGAAGCTTTTTTCTTTGGGTAGATACATAAATAAGAAGAAAAGAGGGATGTTGAATCGTCATCGCCATTTCCCCTGAATTATACGTCCGATACCTGCTCAACGCGTTCTCTTCTCTCCTGCACTGCCCACTTTGGCAAAAAAAAAAGAGTCTGGCCGCGAATTTTCGTCCCACGTCATGTCAATGTGCGAATCACGCGGAAATCGCCAAACGTCCGGCGCGCGACGGCCCTGAGACCGGACCCGTCCGTCCTCGTCGTCTTGGCAGGAGCGTGTGAGGCCCAAAAGACGCCGTACGAGGCCGCTGCGGCCTCCTTGCACGCACACACTGCACTTGTTAGCAGTGGCCAGACTTGACCGCAGATAATATTCTGGCGCAAAAAAAGAGATGCGCAGACCAAGAAAATGACGCGAGAGGCATTTAGTGCAGGCACGCCAGTTATTCTCTACTCTATGTAGCAATCCTTTTATCTCTCAATTCTTTCTGTCTGTCTCTCTCTCTCTGCGTATTGTCCGGGAAATGACGCGCTTTGTCTTGGCTTTTTCTTCTTCTTCTTGTTCTTCTTGTTCTTCTTCTCCAAGAGGAATCTTGTCGTCGTCGTCGTCCTTGTTCTGTCTGGCCAGATGATTTAAGCGATCGCGATTCTGTGCAGAGTTTGCTCTGCCAGACAAGGAGAAGGCATCATCGCTCTCAGGGGAAAAGAAATCTAAACAGTTCCAGCATCTCTGAGTGTTATGAGTGATAGTGTCTGGACGAGGGAGAAAACGTTAAGCCGGGCTTTTCTCAGGTGCCAGAGAGACCTCCTAGGGCAATGTCACTTTGTCCTAGTGAAATATCTCGGCAATTAATAAGTCCTTCCCCAACGCCCAAACAATCGCGTTCAGGCTCAACTAATGGATCTCGGGCCCTTATTTTATGGTAAGGCCTTATCTGGAGACAGATCAAGCAAGTACAGAGGGGAGGCTCGACAGAGGCAGGAAATGCCCAGCATTTCTCTCAACCAGCGACCAGCAAACTTCAGTCGGCGGAGAACTAATAATTGACGTCACCTTCTTTTCTCCGGCCTCTGCCGGCAACTTTAGGCCTGCTGACGAGAGGCCAAACGTGCTTTACGCTGACTTGAGGACAGACAAAGACACAAAAAAGTCTGGACTTGGCGGGAAGTTTGTTGGACGGTTTCACAAAAGTGTCACCTCCCGGATGAAGTGTGAGGCCTCTCTGACAGACGTGTCTGGACTTGGACGAGGCCTTGAGGCCTGGGCTGCTACCGATGATCTTTTCACTTGGGTGGCGAAGAGAACAGATTGAAGCTGAGTAGAAAAATGTAGCTACTTTTAATTGAAGCAGGAGGGACGAAATATGCCTGGGCTGGAACAAGCTCGACCAGACAATGTTGAGGAGTCAGTGACGCTACTTCTTCATCATCAGCTGATTCGGGAGGAACAAGATCATAAATCACACCTGAGGAGATCGCGACTACAGGGTGTTTCTGATAAATCAGGAATCTGTTTTTTGCTCCGGAATGTTCGCGGCCCACATTGAGGCTTCTGTCACTGCCCATTCGGACTGTATTATTTGCTGCAGAGGAGAACACCAGAAATCGTATAATTTCTGGGCAAAAATGCAGTTGGCTCGGCGAAAAATGTGAGCACCGTATGAGACGAGTGGGAAGTATTGTCAGCTCTGCGTTCAGTCGTATGAGCCCCTAAAGTGCTCATATTCCCTAGCCCCTGGCTAGGGCAGGAGCATAAGAATCAAGACACCTGATTCTTATGCTGTATTTCACCGGTGGAACCCAGGAACAGGGAGTGCGTGCCCTAACAAGGACGACCATGAAGGAAGTCCTTCCAGACTCTCCAGTGTCTGTCCGAATGCACGTATTTCATCGCCAGGACTTGTGATTTATCTCAATGACATCAGTTACCACTGCATAAATGGACCCTGACACTGTCAACAGCAGCGACAAAGTGGCCAACGAGCCCCGATTGTCGGACTCTTTTTCGGGCGTGTGAAACGCACCCCGGCGGCCTCCTCCGAGGGGTGGTTCGAGCCGTCCAAGGTGCCACCGGTTCAGGCCTAACAGGGGCATCATTGCTTATCTGACTGGCCCATCAGTGATTTAGTGGATTCTCTCTCTGCGTGCGTCGTTTGCGGCCTGCTTTTATGCGGCCTCCTTTATCTTGCGTCCTCCTTTGCCATTAGAGGAGAGAGACGTGATTAAATGAAGACGCAGAGAGATGCTTTGGTGGTCATCGCAGGCCTTGAAAGAAGAACAACGAGAATATCAGAAAATGCCATTTATTTCCATCAGCCCTCGACTTTATGGGCAGCGGTCGTGCAAATTCCGCTTCGATAAATTCGCAGGGTTTCCGCTTGGGCGGAAAGATATGAGATTCTTTTCCGTCTGGAGCCGGGCTGTAGCGGGCGTCCGCCGGAGACGGTTTTTTTGCGGCCCACACTGTGCTGGCTTCGCCTACGCCATTTTCATATCGAGACAACTGCAGAAATTGTTCAACTTGGATTGGGATGGTATCCGATATTACATCGTTTTCTTCTACTTTATTCACATTGTGGTTGTGGGGAGCGGATTTTTAGGTGAATCACATATTTTTCCGCTCTCTCGTCATTAGAGAACAAATGGGTACGATCATTGTGTATGTTGTGTGTGTGTGTGTGTGTGTGTGTGTGTGTGTGTGGACCACCATTGATGATCAAAGAAACAAATGATGATGGCCAAAATCAAGTCTGGTCGCATGTCTGAAACGTGACTAAAATTGGTGGGGGCAAAAAGAGGGATAAAAATGGGCGGACAGACGATTTCTCATGACTATGGGGGAAGGAGAGAGGGGAAAATGGGTGCCCCCCTCCCTTGTTTTCAGGCATGCCTGCTCATTACTGGCGTTGAAGTCACCACCGAGGGCGACGACGACCGCGACGTCGTTGGTGTCGGATTTATTTCCTTTTTTGCCTCACTCGGTCGCGTCCGAAAGCCTCATTCCGACGACGGATGAGGGCGGCGGCGGTGACGCATTGGATCTGGGACGCGGAGGTGACGTTTGAAGGGCTCCGCTCGACGGAAGAATGCAAGGAGAGACATCAAGACTCGCGCGGGCGCATTCTTATCATCACATATCAAGAAAAGTTGAGGGAGAAGCTACAGGGTGGACTAAGCAGACTGGCGAGGTTGGTTTTCCACCCGAAAAAAAGTCATCTCTGCCCACCCTCTGCGCGCACAGGAATGCAGGGTGGACTAAGCAGATTCGCAATCTATTTACTCCACCCTGTATGCCTGTGTGTGTTTGTGTAAACAGGATGGAGTGAGGAAACCTTCTTGGTCCACCCTGCGCTCCTGTGTAGTAGTCACCAGTAGATTTGCGACACATTTCGAAGATGGAAAACACCATTAAGAATCTCCTTAGTCCATCTTGTTGACACACAGGAACAAAGGGTGGACTATGAAGATTCGCAATGTTTTTCCACCTTCAAGGTGTCTGGCAAATCTATTTAGTCCACCCTGTACTCATACAGTACAGGGTGGACTAAGGAGATACGCAATGTTCATCTTTTGTTCATCCTGTACCTCGTGTCTGAAGCGTATTTACACAGACTGCGTTGAAGGTCATTCTTTACCACATATTGCACCACCGCAAAGTCCATACACAGAGATGCAACATTTAATAATACGAATGTTTCTTTCTGGAGGTCGTCACAAAACACGAAAATATACGTAAACTATATTTTCGTCCAATATTAACAACACGTCCAATACGAAAACATATATGTTTGGTGTTTTGGCGAAAGAGGTTTCATATGACCGTGTCCATAGTACAAAAAAGAGACGATGAAGAGAAAGGTGTTATAAGTACCGCTCAGGCACTTTGAGTACCATGCACCAAACTTGTTGTGGACTTGGGACTGGACCTAAGCTGTCAGACAGTCGTCAAAATCGCGCCACTGACGCAAGAGCACACTGAACATCGACAACTGATGTGGCCGACTTTGAGCGGCGATTCCTGGCCCTCGATCGATGTCGCACTTTGAAAGGTGAATTTCACTTAGGTGAAAATGCTGGTCTGTGACATCAAAGTAGGAGCAAAACTGTGTTGTAACATTCAATCTCTTTCAAAAAATGGTGTGGCACCAAAGACAAAACAAGGGTCAAGCCTCCAGTGGCATCACGAAGTCTCTTCGTGTATTCTCGAACACATCGCCTGCAAAAGTGCTGCACCACGCCAGAGTGCTTATCCCAATGGTCTCGGTGATCTTTTCCCTCAGCTCAGACATGTCGCCTTGGTTGGCCGCCTCAGGTTTTATACAGTTATTTAGCTTTAGGGCTCAAAACATTATGGGACAACAAAAGCTTCACAAATTGGTACTCGGGAGTGCTGTGGAACTCAGATAAACGAGCTCAACATTCTCGCTCATCCGAGATCCGTCGGATTATTTTGTTTATTTTTCGCACAGCGAACCTGGATTTGTCGACCAAGGGAAGTTTGGGTCCCCCACCTGTTTAAGGACGCACAGTGCAGTAAGAAGGCACTGCATTTTTATGCAAAACCAAGTTTGTTTGCTCTTACTGATGACCAGCTGAAACTGACCAATGGATGAAAAGAGTCACACTCATAATCATAGCACGTATTGAGATACGTGCTAGCCAGGACAGTACTGGGTGGAATAAAGGAGATTCGCAAATGTTGGCAGGAAAACTACTCTTGCTATACCAAGACCGACAAGTTTGCAACAGACAACTCTGCAAAACCAAAGCTGTCGGTTGCGTAGGCCAAGAATTTCTCGAGCCTCGAGCCCAGCCCTAGCTATAGACGAGACGAGCTCACTTGGCAGTTGATCAACTGCGTGCGGGTACAGTGGAATTTCTTTAAACGACTGAATAAGAATAGCCTCCTCATGATAACCAAATGTTCCTGCTGATTATTATGGGGAGGTTGCAATGAATTATTACCTCACGCTGCTACAGTGGAATGCCTCTACTTGGCCCCGACGTGAATAACGCCCCTGAAAAGAATCAAATCCTTTGATCCCAAGCTGATTCATGTCGATTGGTGTTGGAATCAGAAGGAATCTCACCAGACAACTGTTACGTCAGCATGTGAACATTGAGGACGCTAAAATCTTTCAGGCTCGAATTTTTCAGTCGAGCTGAACCGACCCGACCTCGGGCTCGACACAGCTCTAATGGGCCTCTGCTATTGGTCAAGCGGTCCTCATCAATGTTGGGACTGAGGTCATTTGGGTGGGGGGTCAACGAGGGGGAGGAGAAGGGGGGGGGGGAGACACAGAAGAATCCCGAATGTTTCCTGTTTCCTCCGGGCCAGTGGAAATTTCTAGATCAATAAGATCGCGCTTGCTTCTGGGCCATCCATTTTCGGAAAAGTCAGGAGGACGTCAGGAGAATCTCTAAAAGCCCCCACGCGCGCACGCCCGCGCACGCGCGCGTCGTCTGCGTCATCAAGGTCGAATTTTGCCGAGACATACTCACAAAATTTGGTCAGGCCAAATATGGCTAGACTTGATCGCTTGTTATTACAGCGTCCAGTACAACTGGAACGACCATATTGTTCACTATTGCGCAGGTATGTACGTAGTATCAGCCAAAGAGTGCAAAAAAGTTTCTCTTTTTTTAGACGACTTGTTCTCCCTGCTTAAGGCTTTGCAGTTCACAGCACGGCCACCAAGGCCAGGACTCCAATGATCACTCCTGCAAGGGCACCTCCACTCAAGCTGGTGGCGTCACTCGTGTCCACAGACTTCCAGTATACTCTCACTACATTGGACACCTCGGCGCGGTTGCCTCCGTCATCCACCGTCACCATGGCCACATAGTTGTCCTATCAAGACATAATAGATTGAATCTTTTTCGTTCAGTTCGGTCGAGGTGAACGTCACCTGTTCCTGAAGCAGCCGCGCTGAGTTGGACAGGGTGAGGGTACGATTTGATCCGGGTTCTCCAGGTGTCAGCGGAGACGCACCGGAGTCGGGGATGACAAAGTCAACTTCGGTGAGGAGGGAGCCGTTGTTGAGGAAGATATTGGGACTTGTAAAGTCTTCTCTGCTGCTGGAGAAGCGGAACTCCAAACTGGCCGCTGGAGGTGGAGGCATCGAGACAAATTCATGTCAATATAACAATAGCCCTTTAGCTACCTGGCCCGCCTGCTGTGCCATCATCACCAACCTCTGTAAATGTCAGCGTCAGGTTGTTCTCCACGGTCAAGTCGGTGACCTGGGTGTGCAGCATGATGGCAAAGATTGATTTGGCTCAATGATGGTTGATACTTCTTTACATACGCACCCTTGCTGGTGTGATCAAGTCATTGATGGCAATGCTGACTGCCTTAGAAGTGGGTCCGACGTTGCCACTGTCATCCTCAGCCGCCACCGCCAGCCAGATTACCTGGATGTTCTCGTCAATGACTAACAGATCCTTCAATTAGTATCGTACCCACCGACTCCATGGCAAAAATTCCCTCATCGATGGCAGCAAAGATGTCAATGACTATTGTCTTGCGAGCACCGGCCTCCAATGGCTCGAGGTTACTGCTCCCCGACGCCAAAACGGCTTCGCTGATCAGTGTCTTGTTGCGTATATCGCCTGACACCAGGTCGGACACATCCTCAGAGACACCGATGTAGTAGAAAGAGGCTGGAGAAGTTATCATGTAAGACTACAAAATACTACACACTGTCTATACTTGTATATATCCCTTGACCAGATGGAAGGAACTGCTATATGCATGAACTCTAAAGAATTTTGTGTAATAGTAAAGTAGTGTTATTGATATGTTGGCCTTTTTGCTTCATCAATATCTAGCTCTTTCGGTGGAGAAAACTTAAGTATTTCTAGTCATGCCAAAAACAGGACCAAAAGCAATTTTGGCAGTTCCTTCCTGTAATGGCTTGATTTTCAGGCAGTTGAGCCAGACTACGAAAAAAAGAAAAGCACCATTGAGATTCTCAAGAATGTGGACCAAGTGATCCAAGAAAAAGAGGCAAGCATGCATTCTAAAATGGATCCTGCTGCTCTTAAAAATTGTCCAATATATCTCTGAATGTTGATAGCTCTTTTCCTCAGCGGAAACATGTTTTATGTGACTGAAGGCACATTTTATGGGACGAATCTCGCCAAAGTTGTGATCTCAAAATTTTTCTAGGCTTGCCAGCAATGTAGGTGTCACTAAAGATTCAAAAATGGCTTTCTACATTAAAAGTTTTAAACTTATGCCTCAAAATTTTGGGCTTTTTCGACTAAATCATATTTAAAAATGTTTGGCTTCGTCACTGAATCTTAAATCACGCTCTATTGCCCTCTGATCAAGAGTGCTCAACACTCACGGGTTCCATCGGTGTAGTCATCCCCTGGAGAGGTGAATCCCACCGTGAAGGTCTCCAAGCCGGGGTAGACAACTAAGTCACCGATGCGTGATGGAGCAAGGCGATCAACAACGCTCGCGGCATTGGCAATCTGGTTGAGAGAATAGGAGCTGAAGGCTGAAGTTCTCTAACGTTTTGTTGGACTTGCCGCATAATACCCTGAAGGACCCTCCGACAGCTTCCCTCTCGAACGGTCCAGTATTGACAGGAGGAACGGACAGGTCAGACACGGTGTTGCTTCCACAACAAATGGGCGCCCCCTGAGTCGCGTCCACCGGGTACATCCTGGAGTCCGTCAACCTCTTGGTGGCAATGAAGCCGCCGTTGACCTCAGAGCTGTCATCGCCAACCACTTGGCACTTGAGCGTGTAGCGGCCGTCGTCATCGAAGCGCGCGAAAAATGAGGCGTAGATGCCGTCATTTGCAGTGATGTCGGCGTCCTTCCCGTTGTCAAGAAGGTCCAGCTCAATGGGTACGGCTTGCCCCTCTTTCTCTATTTGTGCCCTGCGCATGTGACCATTCTTACTTAAATTCTTTTCTCATTCCTCCACCACAGGCTCTACTTACACCACATTGGCATTCATGACCGGATAGTTGCCCTGCTTGACTTGGGCAAAGACTGACAAGGGTGATTCCTCGAGGTCAAGTTCATCATCTGAGATATGTAGAAACAGAGTGCATTAATTTTTTTGTCTTACACCAGGTGCAATGTTTTAAGCTTTAGTCAATTTTGAGGCCGTAGGTTTAGTCAAGCAGCACCTGAGCCCTCATTCAAAGGGTGGGATCTTCATGAGCAGCATCGAAAGAGTCTGCTTTTTGCCCACCAGGCCTCAGTTTATTCATCATCAAGAATGCCAGGGGTTAACCCTTGAGCACTCGTGGACCCATTTTTCAACAAGCCAGTGTGGAAAAAGACTTGAAAAAAGGCTTGCATTTTGGCAGGTCCGCTCAAAGTGCCAGAGTGAACGTGTGGTCAGAGGATGACTACCGTAAATTGCATCTTCTGCAATGTCCATAGGCACGAGGACCAATGGAGGACATCACAACATCTTACCCACATTAACCCAGCAATTGGTTTCGAAGGGCAGAGTGTCCGCTGCAGCCTTTGAAGTGATGACAATGTTGGCAAAATTCAACTGTTGTGTTGTGCTGAGAGCAAACCCGTAAGTGCCGGGCTGAAATGATCATGCTGGAATCATGGGTGTCAGACAATGCTGCCGCGGTGGCGCTTCTCACCTCTAGGTTACCGAAATTAGCCACGTACACTTGAGGAACATCGTTGGGATCTGAGTCAAACTCCTGTTCTGTCCCATCAGGGAGCAACAAGATCACTTTGTCCAGACCATTCGCCTGATAGTCCACTGTCATTCGTACATCGCGACCGAGGGTTTGGTCCACAATGAACTCACCGGTCCGCTCAGTACCGTCAGTGTTGGCATAGTCCGACGCTAACATCGTCTTGATCTGGGGCAGTTCAATCATGGCTACAATGTTGGAATCAATGCTTGTCGTTGTTCCACTCACCAGTATGTCCACCTCTTCTGTGGGCACTGCTGGCTGGTAGGTGAGGGACCCCCCCAGCGCATCATTGATGTCCTCAATGCCATCGCCTGTTGTTCAAGGTCATCACCACACAGATTCAAACAGTAAAAGTTACTTTAAACTCACCGTCAGGGACGAAGTACGTCTTGCCATCCGTTAGAAGGGCCAGTGTCTCCAGCTCTGGATCAGCATCTTGTCTACGATATCATGCCATAGTACACAATTTCTTACCACGTAGTCACGGTGGCAACTAACTTACCCAAAGGCAATGGTGATAATTCTGACCCCTGAATCGATGATGTCCTGCACCAGATCTTCCTCGATGAAATCGGTTTCGCCAGGGCAGTCGCGGAGTTCCCCATCAGTGATAAAGATCATGATGCCTCCCGGTTCGCCAGTGGATGCGAGAGTCTAAAGGTTCTCATTTACTTTTTGCTCGATATACTTCTGCTCGCACTGTTGAATTTCAACTCACGGTTAACCCTTGTCTGACTCCTGCATTTAAGCAAGTTCCCCCGCCTGCGACAAGGGCTGCAATGGCATTGACGATGTCTTCTCTACTGCCATCATCATCGCTGATCCGAGTCATGCCAATATCTTCTCTTACGTCATCACTAAGAAAGAACGTTTGTTGTCTCCTCTGCACATAGTGAGCAATTGCTATGGACCGAGACTGTGCGATACATCAGAAGGCATAGCCATTAGAAGGCGCCGCCGACAAAAATGTGTGAAAGAAGTAACTTTATTTGTTTTTTTTTAATTCTTTTTCACTAATGTTCAGTGATTAAAAAGTAGATGATGCAAAAAAGAACAGGTCTTTATTGTAAACATTATACCTGATTTCAAGCAATTTAATTTTTAAAGCATTTTACTGTTAACCAAGCAACCAATGTCTTCAACAATGTGCCATGGCAGCCCCTCAGCAAAAATTTGAGGCCTTCGTGTGCTTTTTTTCTGCTCTCACTCACTACTTAAAACCTTTTTGATTCTACAGTGTTGATTAACGACAAGTTGCAGGAAAGTGCTCTGGATTCATTTCAGGGCATGCGCAAATTCAGATTTGACTGCAAACTCCTCTGGAATTGGTCTCACCTGCAGCACATTGCACGCATGTCAGTTCAGTTCCTTCATGTGTGCTCTACCAATAGAAATCGTTGTTTATATCTTGATTGCGAGTAGAGATCAGCACTGAATCAAGTGTTTTGATATTACTTTTGGGGGGGTATATTGCACAGCCTCATTATGTACAGTATGTGTGTACCTGAATGAAGTGACTCCCACAAGTGATCCTTCCTGGACATCCAGCCTAACCCAACGTATGGCTGACTGCTTAAGGCGATTGATCCTCCAGGATTCGGTGTCAAGATTGGTAGGACCATCCATACTTCCTGATCGATCCAGCACCATCACGAACTGTCCTAAGCCGGGGGTCAAAATGATGAAGTTTGTCTCGGGGACCTGCTCGAAGTTGGCCTCGTCGACTCCATCGAAGTCGATGTTGCTGAAGACGACGCTCCAGGTGCTCTGGCCAAAGCATTTGTCGTTGTGCTTTGTGGGAAGATAGGGAAGGTGGCGCAACAGCTCACCGTCATCACAGAACTGATCAACCTAGAAGAGAAAGTCAGCTCATGTGAGCGTATGGCGGATGAGGCACGCAGTTAAATCATGCTTGTGTGAGCTCATGATGAGGCATCAGTGACTTCGTTGTGCACGTACTGAGTCGAGGAATGGTGCAGCCATCATGGAGCCCTGAACGTTGCTGTTGTCTCCATCTGCGACGAACACGCACCCGGTGTCGCCGCCGGGACACTCCTCGCCAGTGTTGATGTCTCTGGAATTTGCCACATGTCAAAGCTACAGTGACGTGCATCAGAGCAAACTCACTCATTATGACCATCCAAGGGAATGTTGGTGCAGAAGTTGGGCTTGAGGATAGTTTCGAACCCGTTAGCCGTGTAGGTCTCCTCTGCATAGAAGAGGGGATAGACTTCGTCACCTGGGTACCCATATTCCTCGAAGACGCCATAGCGGAGCTTCGCCCACTCGTGGACGAAGACATTGGCTGCAAGTGAGCTCGACATCAGTGAGAGCAGAGGGATTTTGCAATGTGGTTCCAACCTGGAGGGCCAATGGTGTCAGCGCTTTGGTCCACGTTGATGAGATAGTCCGGGGTCACATGAATGTGCTCTCCCCGTTCCCCACAGCCACGGGCCTGGACTGTGTAGGGCACATCACCATAACAAGGGTTCTCGCTCATCACGCGAATTGCACCGTCCTGAATATGTATTTGTGTCTCATGCTAGGCACTAGTCTAGTCCTCATGCTAGGCACTAGTCTAGTCCTCATGCTAGGCACTAGTCTAGTCCTCATGCTAGGCACTAGTCTAGTCCTCATGCTAGGCACT
>JAAUXU010001277.1_pt1 | contig 15087 bp, 18 predicted proteins | sample 7278151 | NCBI WGS metagenome assembly JAAUXU01 (sample SAMN14350113, study PRJNA611818) | marine sediment metagenome | isolation source: surface marine sediment (1.8m) | place: French Polynesia: Moorea | collected 2018-08 | reverse complement strand
CTTGTATTAGCTTCACAGTTGTTGCTAACAGTCATTGGAATTGTCAGTGTCGGCTTGGAAATATCGGTATGACAGAACTAGTAAGGTTTCACGCACATGGGCAACTACTTCATATTGTACTGCGCCACGTTCTTGTTGAATGGATTAGACGGGTGCTTTAGCCACTCCTTGCGCATCATCTGTTTCAACTGCGACAGTCTCAGATTAGGATTCTCCACCTTGAGTTGTGGCAGTCGCTCCTTCTCGAAGGATTCATATGCTGCTTTCATGCGCCTCTCTGGATGCTTCTCGGTCGACGGACTTTCTCGGCTAAAAATAGGCGAGGGATAGCAAAAAGGGTGAGAATCTCCATTGACATCCTACGTAAGTGGTGGAAACTTACCTGAGAACTTGAATGGCGTCGTCAATGTTGGTGGCCTCGTTCTCTGTCACCGTCAGCCTGTTGAGATTTTCCTGCAGCTCGTCGTTCTCTCCAAGATCGTCATTCTTCCGCTTCTCGGCCTTCCTCCTCTCGGCTGCATCGAGCTCCTGTTGCTCTCTTAACCGCCGGGCGATTTCATCGCGGGTCAACTTGGTGGCGGAGCCGGAGGCCCCCTTGGCCGAGGCCTTCCCGCCCATGACGGCCTCCTCTTCCTGTAGCTGCTTCTGTCGCTCCTTCTTCTTCTCGAGCTGCTCGTTGCGCTTTCTTTCGGCGGCCTCACGTCTCTCCTTCTTCTTCTTGGCCGGGTCGCCATCGTCGGCCCACAGCAAGTCGTCCTCTTCTTTCTGCTTTCGGGCCCTTTCCGCCTCCGCCTTCTCGTCCTTCCTGGCCTTGGCGGCAGCGGCCTTCGAGTTCACCCCGGTGAACTTCTTGGGCATGATCGCGCAAAAGTTGACAGGATCAATCAGATCCGCTTGGTGGAAGTGGACCTGCTGTGTTACTCAGCTCACTGCTCATATCTTTCCTGTTCGACTATGTACTTGAGCGGCGTTGCCGTTTAACGTTTAGCACTTGGCAGTCCACAGGGAACTGGGTGCAGTTTCCTGTGGGTGCAGTTTCCTATGGACTTAGTTTCGGGTGGGTCCAATTCACTGTGGGTCCAGTTTTCTGCTGGCCAAGTTCTCCTCATCGGTGTGGCCACGACCCACAAACTTGGTTAAGGTCTCGGTAGAGGTTGATTTTGATTTATCAACCCTGCCGAACACCAGCAGAGTATAAATAAAACAAATCAGCTGATACGCGAGGTCGAGGTTGCGGTTGAAGTCAAGGAGTGTAGAAGCTTCTACACTCCTTGGGTTGAAGTGGTCCTCTTGCACGAGATGTTGAGGGTGTCGCCGGTATGTCTTCCTTGGTCGCAAGTCTGTCGTTGGGGTTGAGGCCATTTCTCTTATCGGGCCCGAGGATTTCACGGTTCCTCCCGAAGGAGGGAGCGCGGATCCTTTGGTGTCGAGGTGCCGAGTCATTCAGGAGTTCTGTCCTTGCTCTTCCAAATTTCCACGGGCGAGGATACTCTGGCCCTCTTCAGTACGTACCAAGAATCTCAATGACGCTTGGAGTGTCCATAATGTCTTCTTTCCTAGAACACGGCAGCTAGCAACATCCGATCCTGGAGAAAGAGGATCCGGCACAGACAAGCGAGAAAAGGTTTTAACTGTGCCAAACTTGCTCTGCCTCAGCCGCATTTCGCTCTCGCCTTTCTTGGCCCACCTCATTGTCGACAGGCACTTTGGGTGGGCGGCAGGAATCTTTGCCTTTGCTAGTGTCACGGATCTCGTAAGTCTGTGCGCGGAACGAAGTTGACATAGCTTGACGATGACTTTATAGCTGGACGGTTACATCGCTCGCAATTATGATGGCCAAGCATCGATGCTGGGAAGTTTCCTGGATCCCTTGGCCGACAAGATTCTTGTGGCCACGGTCTTTCTTAGCCTGACCTATGTCCAGGTCTTGCCGGCTGCGCTGACGAGCCTCGTCGTCTCCAGGGACGTTCTGCTCATCTACGCTGGGCTCTACATAAGATACATGGCTGTAGACCAGCCGGTGAGTGCACCACACCACATCTGGTTAACCTTTACTTGTATATTTTCTTCGATGATAGGTGACATTTCGTAAGTACCTAGATGTCACCCTCCCAACGGCCCAGATCCAGCCTCCCCTTATCAGCAAAGTGAACACTGTAGTCCAGTTGCTGCTTGTGGGATGCGCTCTGGTTGCTCCCCTGCTCGATATGGAAGACCATGCTGCATTCCATGGGTTATGGTTCGTAACAGTATGATTATGCCTATTATGTGTGTAATTTAGGTCTTCCAGCTTTCTGACTGCTGGCACCACTTTCGCATCTGCGGTGACCTACGCCTTCATGGACAACACTTACCGCTTCAGTCGTCGCAGCTACGATCGTCAGTTTGGCAAGAAGCTAACAGCTTTCATCTTCTTCATCATGTTCAATGTGGCCTTTGTCTATTACTTTCCTGTCAATAGTTCTACCAGTGGAAAGAACAAGAGTGATACGTAGATTCTTCACTTAATAAACTGTTATCTTGTTTAAGCAACTTGTTGGCAGTTGACTTATGTGTATAGCGCGATGACCTCATGCAGTCTGCTTGTGTGTCCGCGGCCGGTTTTAAGCTTTTCCGCGACAATTTCCACATACACTCGCCGGTGTCTGTTATGTACGTGTGTGGGTCTGTCCGCGGTCGATTTCCAGCTTAGCATTCACTCACGAAATAGCTGGACGGGGGCTAAAAACCACACTGGGTACACTTGTTAAAGCCTTAATGTCTCCATTGCTGTGTGGAGACTCCCCAAGGTCATCAGGGTTCTAGATGTAGGTAGTTCCACGCACTCGGGACGATCAGAGATCTCGGCAGAGCTTTGATCCAAGTTGCTCTGTAATGTGAGAGAAACTGGCAGCGAGAGAACACTTGTTGAAGCTCCGTATTTATTGCTCATATACAATGCTACATTTGTCTCAGCCTTTGGCACGCACACTAGCAATCTTTTCTCAAGTTTTCACCTCAGGGATAAATCAGAACCTTTTGAGAAGGGACAATCCAATCATTTCCTTGACATTGGCAGAAGAAACTTGTTTCCAGAACAATTGCCTTAAAGCTTCGGAACGTTTTCGATCATGCCGATCAGTTCCTGCCTCTGAGCAGTTCAAAGCTTGTCTGACGGTTGTGCAGTTAGTTCAATAGTCTTTCTTCCACGTGACATGATCGGGTCACTAAGGACACCAATTGTGGATCACACTGTACAAAAAATGCACAAGGGTCTTGGTGACTACATATTTTTTTATTCACTACTAGATTTGCGACTTTTCTCACCGGATAAATGGGAGTAATCACTGGAAGGCTACAACACTGATAGAGGAAATACGGAAGAAAATCCCTGACATTTTCGCGGCAGGATCTTCCCGAGTTATCCGTGATGTTAACTTAAAAAATTGACAACCAGGAAGTGTAGTAAAAAATATATCACAATCACGTGTACATAGAAAGGTGTGTAAACAGCTGGGGCGGGGGGAGGGGGGCGGGGGCATAGTAAGACGGGACACCACTTGACCACATTCACCAAAAAGAAAATTTGAGTTCACCATGAAGGATTTTTGGCATGATGTGATGTCGCTCCTGGGCTTCATTTAAGTAACTGTTTTATCTCCTCCTTCTCGGCCGCCTCCAGGTACGACGTGCCGTCCGGGGCAGTGCCCTGTTTGGAGGAACCCTATGGGGTAAGAAGTAAGAGATGAACACGTTTGACGAGGACAAGTTTGTGCTCGCTCGCTCGCTCTTTCTCCCGCTCCATGGCTAGCCGGCCGGCTACTTTCATACCTTGCTGAGGAGAAACTCGACGCACTTGGTGTGCCCCTCCCAGATTGCGGCCAACAACACGCTGATGCCGTGCTTGTCCTTAGCGTTCACGTCGGCGCCCTTGGACACCAGATACGTCAGCACCTGCAAGTTAGGACGTTTTCTAGATACGTTTCGCAAGTGAACTCGGGCTTCTCATGGCGTGGGTTGACCCGCTCCTCACCTCCAGCTGTCCATAGTCAGCGGCAAAGTGCGACGGAGAGCGGCCGTCCAGAGGGGAGTTCACGTCCAGGCCCTGAAAGAATTGCGAAAAGTAGCCAAAAAAAACCCGCCCAGGTGACGAACTTGATAAAGAGAGAAAGGATGAACAGGACGATCCCCAAGTCAATCGACGTCTTTACCTTTGACTCAACCAACTCCTTGACCTTGTCCAGATCGCCGTTCTTGACGGCCCACACCAGATCGCTCATGCCGGCTGACTTCTGGGGACGAAGAGGCGTTGAAAAGTCTGAGCTATTTAATCACTTTTTCGGCTCCTCGGTCGCCGAGTTATCCAAAGCAAAACAGCGCTCTGCCAGCGAAAAAGGCAGCCAGCGAGCAGGGCATCAGCGAACGTCCCCAAGCGCCGGGGAAGGGGACGATCGTAGACTACTGCCAGCACCCTCACGCGACGTCGGGGCCAGAGGTGGCGGTGGCCGTGTTCAAGACTCCCTCCTCCATTCAGCGGGGACTCGCCAAAGTGAGAGTTGGCTCACGTTGTTTCATGTCTCGATACCCCTAATTGTCACTTTGTTCCGAGCTGCGCCATTTTTATGGGAAGTTGTGGTACTGCGACCGTCTGCGATTGTCAATCAGTGACCAAGTCAAGTGTCGACTGGTGCCACATGGCAGAGCAAATTAGATTAGGAAAGTACCACAAGAGGTGAAAGTTTCGCATTTCCTGGTCACCAGGAATAATATGGGAGCGGGTAAATTTAAAAATGGTCTCGCTCAGCCAGACGTTCTGCGCCGACGCTCGGGAGGACGAGCTGAAGAGGGATAGCGTGGTTATGAACGAGAAAAGGGTGCAGCCTCCGCCCGTCAACGTGAAAGTTCAGGGGAGGTCACATGCCAACGTTGCTGCCCAAGGACTTTCCACTGAAGGTCAACGACAAGAAGAAAGAAGAGAATTGATAACGGACTGGTTTGATCAATGGGACACCTCTTCAGCACAGACCACGTCATTCATCTGCAGGTCGCTTTAAACGCTTCTTACTCAATTGCGTGCATGTATTAATCTGGTGCTCTGTAAAACCTCTGCTTAAAAGAATGAGAAAACATTGACGTCTTCAGCAGAACCGTAGGCGGCCTGGACATCAGGAAAGTGCGGCCTCTTTATGCTACCTTCATCGATCAAACGGACCAACCTACTTGACAAGGGGAGGTTGAAAGGGACTTTCTAAGCTGTCTCACCTTCCACGACTGTGCTAACGTCCATCCACATGCCTCAGTCACACATGGCCTCAACCAAAGTGTGTCAGTCTGACTCGGCCTTCAACGGCGAGGAGCTTCTCATGGGCTTTGAGCATGAGTTGGCCGCCATCTTGCGTGGGAGTTCGTCCTCCTCATTGTCGCTCAGGGCGTCTTTCTCCTCGTCCACCTTCTCGTCCACGTCCTCCTGCTCGTCGTCGTCGTCGTCGTCAGATGGGAGCAGTCCCGTCTCTTTCGGACTGAGGCGCGCGGCCTCCGAGGCCGACGGGATCGAGTACGAGTCGGACGGGACACTGCACTGCTCGAGGATCAACTACGACGTGCTGGTGAACAAGTTGGAACGACGTCTGGCACCCCTCTGGTGTACGTGTATGCTTTACTCTCCTCCGTTTTACAGTGCAGCCTAACGGGAAAGACCTCATTGAACGAATTGAAGTCGCTCTCCTTGTGCGTCAAGAGCCACCGCACCTCCACGGACAACCTCTCGCTGCTCGCATTTCTCACGCCAAATATCACAACGCTAAAGCTAGATCACTCTAAATTCACCACGCTGAGGTGACACTTTTTACCGAAAACTTTTTCAGCTTAACACAAATATGAGCACAACTACTATAGAACAACTATCACGTAGGGTGTTGGGAGATGAGCTGCCTTCGTTGAGGACATTGTCGGTTTGTGCTTGTGGCCTTAAAGATCTTGATGGCGTCCTCAACGCCAGCAATCTCTCGACATTAGTGGCCGCCAACAACAAGATCGACGACCTCCTACCCGTCACAGAACTCCGGAAGATCACCAGCCTCGATCTGGAGAAGTACAACCGCTTTTCCTAAGATTTTTACGTTTGGTTAAGTTTTTCCTCCACTTTAAAGCAACCGGGTGGAGACGTACGACTCCGTCAGCTTTCTCTTCCTGTGCCCACGCTTGGAGAGTCTGGTTTTGCGTGGCAACCCTGTGGCTGAGAGACCAGACTACCGAGAGACGGTTTTTGGTCACTTGCCGGCACTCCAGCACCTGGACATTGCCACAGAGGCCAGGATTGCTAAAGAGTTGTGCAGAAGGTTCAGAAAAGACTTCAATGACGACGGCTCCGGCGGCAATGCTGGATCAACTGACAACAAGACAACTAGTGAAGAAGGTTATTACCCTGATCAATTATCCAGCTACATGCGGTGATTTTTGATGTGTCCATATATTTGTATTCTTTAGGACAATTGTCGTCACCAGAACATGAGAAGGACGAAGAAATTCCTTGTTTTCACGAGGAAGCGTCCAAGGATAAGTTCATTCAGAAGCTCATCCAGCAAGAGATCCCAGAGAGCCCTCCAGATGTTCCGGAGCAGGCACGACAGGTTTGACCCGAGCCAACCTGAGCGCTGAACAGCTTTTACGGTAGTCAGACACGAACTCCTCTTATTTTGCGCCACAGACATATGCAAATGACACAGAGGAGAAAGCCACGCCCAAGGCCACGCCTCTTCCCATTGCCACCTTCGCGATTTCCCCAGCACCGCTTGGAAACAAGAAGCTTCTGGATCGGCGGCGCAGTCTGGAGCCGGCCAAGATTGAGAGTTGGGTGATGAATCGCACGATGTCAACAAAGGACAGCATCACTGTCGTCCCCGACGGGGTCGACGAGGGGTCCGATCTCGGCCCATTGCTTCAGCACCAGCACCACCACCACCCCGGTCACTCTGCCACCAGACCAGACTCACAGTGCTCCTCGGTGACCTTCTCTGAAAACACGGACTCGGGCATCGACTCCTCCAAGGCATCATCTATCTCAAAAGGTGTAGAACGCTTTTCTACGACACTCCTGTGGCAGATGGAATAAAAAGCAATGTGATGATTTTACCTTTTTAGAGAAAGTTTCTCAGTTCCCTAAGCTGAGGATCGACAAAGTTGAGACGGAGACTGGCTGTGGGAGAGAACCTAAGAGAGCAAAGGACCTGGGACTTGTTAGAGATGTATGAATGCACTTAAGTAGCAACAATTACAAGTAGGTTGTAAAATACCTTCCCTCCGCAGAATTCAAATCTTTCTGGGGCCTTGAGGAAGGAGGATGACATTGAAATTGAGGACTACGATGTGGAGGAAGATTACAGATAACGCTGAGAAACAATTCAACGGAATCTCGAAGTAGTCCAGCATTCATTGCCGACAATAGAAAGATAGGTATGAAATATGTACACACAGGAAAACCAGGGGAGGTATATAGGGAAAGAGCAAAGAGCAAGATATAAGAGCTGTGTGAAATAAAGATTAAACGGATCTCTCTACCATTGTAAGCACGTCTGCCGCAGACACTTGTGTCAGTGATGCTCCACTCCGTCATGATCTTTCTGCCCAACGGATTACACCAGCAACTGGTCAGATCACGGCCGCTAGAGCTCTAGTGGCCGTGGGTTTGATTGACTTGTTTGTTTCGTCGCTGCAGGCCTACTTCTTCTTGATCCTGTGGTTAGACAGGCTGAGAGACGAGACCCAGAACATCTAGAAGGTGCCTGATCCGGAGAACCTTCCGAGATTCGAACGTACTATGAAAAAGGCTTAGGTACTAATTTAAAGTTTTAAAGGATCGGATAATCGCAAATCTTTCCCTCTTCCCAATTTTTCCTGACTTGAAATAAATTGCACAGTCGAATCTCAATGCTACGAATTTTGATGTAAACAAATTTTCTGCTGATCTGAAAATTCGTTATATCAAGGTTCGACCGTACTTGACTGTAACATTGGGAAATGCAGTCAGTGCCTTAGTTTGAAAACGGACTGCAAGTTTTTGTGATGCTCTCGGCCGACGCTTCCTGCATCGCCCCTGGCGGCGTCCCCGCCGACGGTCCTTGCGAGCCTTCTGACGGCGCTCCCGGCAAAGGCGCTTACGGCGCTTTTCGCGGTGCTCCTGGTGACACTCCTGGCGGCATTTTTCGCGATACTCCCGGCGACACTCTCGATGGAGCTCAAAATGTGACTCTTGACGTCGAGGTCATGCTTGAAAAGTTCTTCAATCACTGCGAGCCAGCTGGTGAAAGAAAGCGATCTTTCGTCCTCCTTGACTTCATGGAAAAGATGCTTTGGAACAATCCGCAGAGGTACGACGTCTTGTCCAGGCTGAGTTTTCTTCTGGATCCCCGTGACAGAGACGTCCTCGTTTCCAAGGAAGACTTTGTCCAGGCTGGTCTTAAAGCATTCAAACAAATTAGCACTGAAGAGATCTACACCCTGGAAGAGGTAACTCCTACTCTAGGGAGGGACGCAGAGTTGCTCGAAGAAGTTGAGGAGCTTCGGAAAGAGAACCTCCAACTGCAGCGAAGGGTATCCAGCCTCGAAAAGTCACTTGAAGCATCGCATGAAGAGTCAGTCGATCTCAGGGAGAGAGTTGACAAGGCTAACGATCTGACCGAAAAGGTCAAGAAGGAGAACCAAACCCTCGCCTCTACGCTGATGATTGTTGAAGAGTCGGACCTGGAGACCAAGGCTTCTGCTGAAAAATTGCGCCAGCGAGTAGAGGTGCTCTGCCAGGAGAATAACAGGCTCACTCACGAATTGGAAGTCGTAAGGGAGCAGAAATCCTCACAGGAGCCAAGCAAGCAAACAGAATTGCTTTTAGCAAGAAATTCTGAGTTGGAGCAGGAGCTGGACGACTTGAACGGGAAGTGGAACGACGAGAAAGCACAACAAAAAATGGATCACGAACGCCTCCTCGTTGAAGAGCAGCGTTTGAAGCTCCATGTAACGCGTCTCGAGCTCGAGAAGGCACAGGTCGAAATGGAACTGAGAACAACGCGTACAACAACGCAAATTGACTTGGTTGAGTCAAATGAATATGATGCGATTGGTCCAGCCAGAAACAGTGATGTCACAACACCAGTCGAGGCGCAAATACTCCATTGGGTTCGACTATTGCTGGCTCTCCTCTTGTTGGTGATTGTGATCAGCTCCAAATTCACGTCCATTCTGGAAGTCCTCCAGGCCCCAGCAGGATGTGCTTGGTATGAGAGTTTTCTGCCAGGACGACCTTGGCTCAGGAAGAATGTCCTCATGTGGTAGAAGAGAAGCTTTCGCCCTGACCCTTTCGACAGTTATGGTATTGTTGTTACAGTAACTTTTAAAAAGCCAGAAAATCACAGCTTTTGGAAGTGTGGGATTACCATGAACTGATGTGATGATCTCGAAGTATGAAACACTTTGTTAGTCTCAGAAATTATAGGTGTAGAAGCTGTACATGTACATTGTAAATTGCCAATCTTCTTGACATGTGTCCATTGGCTATGATTTCTTCCTTGATGGTTTGCGTAAGAACACCTGAGCTTGTGGCCGTCTTTTTCAAGGTAAAGCCAGTAACCTCTTCCTTCTCTTACCAGCTACGCACCTCGTTATCGTGCTCCTCCGTGAAGCTGTGGGTCTCATGCCCTTTTCTGCAGGTGCTTTTCTGCTGGCGGAGCTGTTTCTCTGTCGACTCAGTCGGAGTTGAGGTCTGTCTTAATCTACCCGAGGATCCGAGGATCCGAGCATCGCCGGGTACGTCTGCTAGTCATGGACTTAACTCAAAAGGAGTAGCAGCTCCAAGTTTCCCTTGTCCCCACTTGCCTCCAATGCTGATGATAGCTCCTTGACCGTCCTCTCCACTAATGAACCTGAAGCATTTTTGGCCAGGAAAATCTTGAGAGGGTCTGAATCACCAGACTATGGGATCATGATTGTTGTACTATCCCAATACGTAAGTTCCACTTCTGACCTTACTTGACTCCATTCTGCTCCATCTGCTGCTCCGTGATCTCGGCGGTCTAGGTTCTACGTGTCTGCCTCGGCTAGTAGAAGTGCGCCAGGGTCTCCTGTAACTTCTTGGCCATGTGATTCTGACAGTTGAGCTGAGCAGAGCTGCATTGACAGTCTGCGACAGCACTGACGGTGAAAAGGTATTTTATTTCAAGGGAGATGAACTAGCCATGCCTTTACCATTGCCAAATGACGGATGTTGTCAAGCACCAGGCAACAAAACTTTTTTTCTTTTCCGCCGGACATTTCCACTATTGTGAACAAGTCATCAACCACCCAAGTTATGGAGACAAAAAGCCATCAAAACAAAGCAGGAAGATATCAGAAATCACTGATACAGTTTTTCATGATGAACATCATAAAAAGATTAACAATCTGCAGGAGGGGGATTGTGACCATGATGATGAATGTACATCCTCAGGGTCAGGTATGAATAGCTCTGAAGGTGAATAACAGTCCACGTGAATTGTGCAACACCAACACTCCCTTATTTGGGGCACTGCAAGCCCTCCTAATGCATGTTAGTATGCCCATATGTGTCATTACTAATGGCTCATTCGTTTTCCACCCTCAATGCTGTCGCGGAGTGTGAATCATAGCTCGGCTGGTGTTCACAAGCTTTTTGACTCGTACTCGAAGGATTCATAAGTTGAAGGGTTCGAAGTCAAGCAAATCGAGTCTGGAATGAGTGAGGTATTAGAATAATGACTTAAAAGTAAGTCGAAATTAGATTCGAAATCTTCAAAATGCGTTTAAAAATGTTCGATATTTCAGCCAAAATCGAGTATGACCCAGCTGGGCCCGTACTCGAGGACAGTGACTCGACACAGCTGAGGTTGAGTTAAACACCTCTGGATCACTGGCCACGACAGCGTCATCAGCTGCGTGCTGTGGCTTTAACAGGCGTCCACAGCTTCGCGTGATCGTCGACCCCATGTTTCGACGGTTGTTCTCGCCTCCCTCGTCCCTTCTGATTCGGCCACCGGGTCAGACTCAGTATCGGCGAAGGAAGTCTGCGGCAGGCGACCGGGTCAATCTCTCTCGACGGCTCCCCTCCCTCACGGATTTCCCGGAGGTGGCGTTCCCCAGCTTCAGGCACTCCGTCCGCAACTGGTTCTTCTCGCACGCCCTCATCACACCATATTTCGATAGCGAATTCAGTGTCAAGGACTTTTTGCGTGGCGCCGAGGTCGCCGTCGATCTGGTGTCACACTCCCTGGCCAGGGGTGAGCTAGACGACCTGAAGGACAAAGTTGAACCTGAGTGTCTAGATCTAGTGAGCAAGAATCTCTCGCTCCTGTCGATGAAGCAGCGCGCGGGACTTGCCGTCAAGAGGGAGGACATCTACTTATCATTCATTTATCAAATTGGGGTCATTCTAGAGGATGTGGAGGAGAAGGGTGAAGTGCAGCACACCAGGCACGTCGAGATCTCGATGGTTGGCCACAGTTTTCCTCACTTCGACGACATGGTAAATGGTGAGAGGCTCATACGAGACGTCAAAGACAAGTTAGATAAAGCGGGTGGACCAGTTATTGTCAACTATAGATTTATCAGAGATTTCACCAAGGGTGTCGAGGATGACTGGACCATAAGCGCACTCAACCACTTCATTCTTGAAGAGATGGGGACGTAAAAAGCAAGTCAAGATGCAATCTCATATTTCAGTTTGGCACCACAACAGAACTATCTCATATCCATTTGTTTATGATACATATGATAACAGCAACTGCATTGGTGTGTCAGTCAGCATCGACTTCCAGCTCGGGGGACCTCATAGACATGTCAGCAAGTGACCTCCAGTGCCTGTCCAACACGGATTTTCTGTCCACACTCGATAGCAGAATTATATTGTCTGGGGGCCTCGAACAGTAGCACGATGCTGGAGCCGAAGCTAAAGTGTCCGAACTCATCCCCTCTGTTCATGGTGACGCCACCACTGTCTTCAAAGCTTTTCTCGTTGAAGTGAAAGCTCCTCCGGGAGCAAGCGGACACCATGGTGCACTCTCTACGCACTGCGTAGGCGCAGTTAGTGCGGAGGTCGGGGTCAAAGCTTGCGTGGATGGATCCGACATTAGTGGCGCCTACTGCTGTCAACGAGAAGAATCCGTGGCGCCAGTGACCCATCCAAGAAACCCGCTCGTTCAGGTGCATGAGTCCGGGCATCCTCGAAGTCATGCTACGTTTTACACTGAGAAGCTCTCCAGGAAAGTGCCTAGAGTAAAGGACGAAAGATGCATGGCGTGGTGATGCTTTAAAGGCTCAAATATCTATGTTCTGGCAGTACCTTCTCTTGGTCACAGTCCACTCCGTGGGTGAGTGAAATCTGTGATAGTCTCCCGGTGCCAGATAGATCACCATCTGATAGAGAGAATTGGCTTTGGGGTCACTCATCAGCCCCATGGTCCTGTCTGCAGACGCGTGCACCCGCTGGTGGGTGGCATTGCTCGCCTCCAATCCGAGGAAGTAATTGGCCGAGTAGTGGACACCTTTCACCTGCTGCAGGAAACCGCCTTGGAACTCGCCGTTGTATGTGACGGTGCCGTCGGCTGGGGAGACTAGGCTGCCGATGGCGGAGATTGGACGCACTCCACGGCGAAGCCGACGGCAGAAGAATTCGCCGAGTGTTTTATACTCTGTTATTGGTCTCTCTGATTCATCGAGACGGCAATGGCACAGCCAAGCGTAAATCCAGATGCAAATTGTAGCGAGCCACGAGGGCACCGGTGCGTGCACCAGAGCTCCCCAGTGCCGCGACAGGAGGCGCAGCGGCAACTTGCGATAGCTCCTCACGAACCAGCTGGTAGCCGCGGGCCTCACCGCGCCCGCGGGGATCTGTCTGACGAGCTGCCGGTCGCACTTGTCGCAGTGTTTCTCGAGACCGCGCACGAACGGCCGCTGCTTGTGCGATGACCTGCGACGATGGTGAAACCATAGTGAGAAGGAAAGCACGATCAGGACGAAGCATGTGCGGAGGTTGTAGTCCGTGAGTGGCTGGAGCACCAGCAACATGGGGAGGCACAGCGGGCCCAGCCATTGTCGAAGGCCACGCTCACGCTGCTGAAAAAGTCAGATATTAACGTAAAACAGAGGTGCCTTTATAAATGCAATGGTGAATTCAACAGTCCTTCTCTACCTTGCCCGTAGACACTTGAATAAAGAGGTCTTCCCGCTTATAGTCATGGTACCTGTACACCTTAAAGTGCACATAAGTTGATCATAACTATAAAAAAAACACAGGTACCGCGTGTGTGGAATGCATTCCATTGTCTCTTACCATTGTGTTCCCTCTCGTCGGCCACATGTTGAAGCTCAGACAGAGGGAATATGATCCTTATCCCCGGAGCGTGATTGCTCTCAGCGGTGTCACCCGTGGACTGCGGACTCCAAGACTTGAACACCGAATTGTCGAACTGACCTTCTTATCTCTTCGTGTCAGTATAGCAACGCAAAGTCTTGACCCAGAGTGATGAGTAGACAGACATGCCCAGGATACATTTCAAGTAACAGAGAAAGAACCGGTACTTTGTTCAGCTTATGCAAGAAGTGCATTAACTAACACAACGACAGTTTTTTCTTTTCGTCTGCCGCCATCTGACCGTGGGTGCTTTTCCTGGAGGCCAAGAACTTGTTGGGCTCCGTCTCGTTCACCCTTTGCCCACCCCCCCTTCTGCTCGACGGGCCGAGAGTCCGGTGCTCACGTGAGTCCACAGTTGCGCGACGTCATGCACCAGTGGCGGGCGATCTCTGAGGGCGATAACCAGGGCGTGGTCGAGGGCCAAGTCCTCAGCAGTGTCCACGGTCACTGCGTAGACGGACGGCAGTACATATGTACTTGCGACACAGGACCTCTCTCCCTGTCAGTCCTCTCCTCACAGGCTCGCCGTTCGCCCGCAACTCCTGCGCTGGGAGCAGGGAGAGAAAGGCTGGAGAGAAAAAGGGCGAGTTCGCCGCCGGCTTCTTCGGTGAATGGATGTGGTCTGATGGCTTTCCCCTCCTTTCCTCCAGCCCCGGGAAAGTTAGCCTCGTGCATAGCACGAGTACATTCATTAAAACGTTCTTGGAAGTCTTGGACATGTGACACACCAAGTGCACTTAGCGCCAGATCTGACCCGGCGGATCCGTCTGGACGTGCTCCGTGGGTTACTCCTTGCTGCTGTAGTTGATACGCTGGTGCCATCGTTAGGGTCTGTGTGAACCTGTGTGAACCTAGTGCGTGTAGGGTCGAGAGCCTCAACCAGGAGTACGGAATGCAATTCCGCAGTGTTCTGTACGTCCATTCATGTAGAATGTGCGACACGTACAGGGTGGGCCAGAATTAGGTTGGCCAAACTGAACGATTCTTGCTCCAATGGGCAACTACACAGCTAGGAAGGCTAAAATTTAAGAAGAGACCCTTACGCTTTCTTCAAAGCAAAACTGGTTTTGAGTTCATCGAGCGAACTTTTGCCTGACAGAAGTCATGAGTTTTGGCTGTGTCTTGCAACATGGACCAAGATTTATCGTAACGAACATTGAGTCGCGGGCGTTTCTCAAAATGATATTGACTCAGACAAAGCTCAGAGCGATACCCAGTGCAGAATCAAACAGTTAGCGGATTCTTCACTGCTTTTGTCAGACTGCTAAAGCCGATGTTCCGACCGCACTCAACAAACCCCGTTGAACTGATCTGCACTGATGCGAGTCTTGTATGACTAATCACTAGTGATGGATTCGATGGATCGAGCCGATGGATTTTACGGGTTTCCGGCTATGCGGGCTGGGAAGCTGCGGGCTTCGGGCTGGCCCGCGCGCTCAAATCCCAAATATCCCCACTAACCCAGACTTGACAAAGTGTCACACCAACCTGTGTACAGATTATTGCAGATCTTTACCGACTCATAGTAGGAATACTGCGACAAGTTCCTTTTCCTGTCCTGTTGTCATTTCTCAGAAACTACAGCAATTCGGGCTACACCATTTCACGATCAATTTCAGAATAGTGCAGTTCAATTTCAGATACTGCAAATGAATTTCAGAACAGTGCAGGTCAAATTCAGGTACTGCAGGTGGATT
>JAAUXU010096446.1_pt1 | contig 15090 bp, 15 predicted proteins | sample 7278151 | NCBI WGS metagenome assembly JAAUXU01 (sample SAMN14350113, study PRJNA611818) | marine sediment metagenome | isolation source: surface marine sediment (1.8m) | place: French Polynesia: Moorea | collected 2018-08 | reverse complement strand
GTCTGTCCGTCTGTCCGTCTGTCCGTCTGTCCGTCTGTCCGTCTGTCCGTCTGTCCGTCTGTCCGTCTGTCCGTCTGTCCGTCTGTCCGTCTGTCCGTCTGTCTGTCTGTCCGTCTGTGTATCCATCTGTCCGTCTGTGTACCCATCTGTCCGTCTCCACCTGCACAGGTTTCCCACTCACTGTGTGTGTGCGCGCGTGATGATTAGCTTATGGGTGCGAGAGATTTATGGCACCCCTTAGCGCGGCTCCATCAACGGAGAAGAATAAGAAATCTTGGATGATGCGTGCCAGCAATTAATGCCTCTCATCAGGGAAGCTCCTTTTTCTTCTACAGCTTCTTTAGCGAAATCTCAATCAGATGATGAACGGGGTGTTCGTGATCTTGTGTAAGTCCGGACTCTCCAAATGTTGTGGTTAAAGTTTTTGGGGAGGAGCTTTTTGTTTGTTTGTTTGTTTGTTTTTGCCTTTGTTTTTTTGCCGCATAGTAGAGTGATTGAGGCCGTCGACCCCTGAAGAGCCACCCTTGCATGACTGGAGCCTCCAATCAATCTTTCAATCATGGCCACGCATTTACTCACTAAAGAGGCCGATAAAAAAATCGAAGCTGTAAATTACAGAGCGGACGGGGGGCCTCTAGGCCTATTCAGGCCTATGCGTATGCGCACAGTTTCAATGCGTGCGAGCGTAGGAAGAAGTATTTTCTTCTCATCCATTTAAATTGAATCACAATAGTACCCCAAAGGCTGCGCCCTCACTCCATTTTTTTTCTTTTTTTTGCTCTTATGTACTCGCATTATGGGCGCCCACTAACTCATCGAGGTCTTTTAGGAGTAAAAAGACACGCACAGTACTAGTGCAGCCGGTAGCGCGGGGATGCAAATTGGATAGACCCTGGGGGGGGTCATTCCTAATGGAATGTCTTCGAAGATAAACTCTCTTTTTTATCATCTCGGCCAGACAATGCCGCTCTGTCAGTACTGGTGAAGTAGAGTACTGCTCGTCCGCCTGAGGTACTCGGCGGCTGATGTCTGGCCGAGATGCCATCTCTGCTCCACAACTCATCTCCGAGATGACCGACCCTTCTTTGGAGGCCTCAGAGTGTGATTTATCAAAATATTAATTTAAGGGAAACTTTCTCGTTCGCCCGGATTTTTTTTTATCTTCCTCTTCTTTTCCGGGTATGCAAAAGCGTCGTGCAGAGACGAGAAATTATGGCACTCCTATTTCGTAAGCCGAGTATAATTGCTCTCACCATACCGAAATCTTTTGTGGCGGACTAATTCATGGTCCCTCAACTTGGGGTTGTCGCCGACCAATGTGTAAAAACCGAGTAAGAATCGCAGTCGAAGCTCAACTTCGTGGTGATGTCGTTGTGTTTCAAGCTTTACTATTCTTCCTGAGAACTTAGAATAGGACTCAAAGTCGTGGGATACTTGTGAACTGCTGACCAGACTGCATTGTTTTTCTTAAGAACTGACATCAGGACACCAAGTCACGAATTACTTGCACCTGCAGCAACTCCTGGCCAGACTTTGTTCTTCTTCTTAAGAACTTAAACTAGGACTCAAATTCACTCTAAACTTTTAACTGCTGACTAGACTGGATTGTTCTTCTTCAGAACTTAGAACAGCACTCCGAGTTGTAGTAAACTTCTCATTGCAGCAATTCCTGACCAGGCTTCATTATTCTTTTTAAGAACTTAGAATAGGACAGAAACTCTTGCTAAACTTTTAACTGAAGCAATTGGTGACCAAGCTTTATCATTCATCTCAAGAACTTAGAATAGAACTCAAAGTCATAGGATACGTTTATCTGCTGACCAGACTTAAGTCTTCTTCTTAAGAACTTAGAATAGGACTCAAACTCATGCTAAACTTTTAACTGCAGCAACTGTTGACCAAGCTTTATTATTAGAACTTAGAGTAGAACTCAAACTCATGGTAAGCTTCTACCTGCTGACCAGGCTTTATTGTTCTTCTTAAGAACTCAGAATCGGACTCAAAGTCATGGGATTCAAGGTTTGACTGTGTTTACAAGTGAGCAACTAAAGCAAAGCGAGGAGCATCAACTTCACCCCCGAGAAGAACTCAGGCGGGCACGCGCACACGGACACACACACACACACACTTTACTAAGAGATCTCGCGCTGGGCAGAAAATTGAATTGGGCCACCCGCGCGAGCATCTTGAGGGCGCCCTTAAACACTGGCCAAGACCTTCGACTTGTTCTGTGTGCAGCAAAGTCTGCTGGAGTGAACGCGCCTTTAGCAGAGAGAGCAACTGATGATCCATCGATAGGCAATCACTTAAACACACGCGGCGACTACTTAGGGTGCGCAGTTCTGTGCTACTTCCACCTGAGCGCTAGTTCGACTATGTACAAATGCACGTGTGGCCCAGAGCTTCACCCTCGCCTTGATATATAACGCGCACAACATGTGTGCATTAAAAAAATCTCCGGTGGTTTGGAGAAACATATGGGGAAGGCCCACCGAATGGATGAAACCGAACTTTTGGGAGCCCCGAGTGTTCGTTCGGGGCAGGTCTGCAATCTGAGGCGGATGAACAACTGAGCAAAGTGATTTATGCTCGATCCCCCCCACAATCTGCGTGAACCATGTGTGGTTCTTTGGTTATCGCGCACTGCAAACATGTGTTCGAAGCGTTTTGGGCTGCGCTCAAAGGGAAAACAAGTTGCAAAGTTAAGCGTTGATGTTTTCCTCTTCCAGCTGTTCACCGTCAGCTTGATGGTGTCACTCGAGAGCAGCTCCGACGGGACCAAGGACGAGGAGGTCAGCGCCACTGTCAGTTGGCCCGCCGGAGTCAGTGCCAATCACAATGAATTATTCTAGCGAACAACTCTTATTCTTCTCCATGCACTGCTTGGGTTCTGGAAGCATGTTTTTCCACGTTTTAGCTGACGGATCCTGTGCGCATAGTGAGCGCAAGCATCAAGCGCGATATACTTCTTAAGGTTAAAAAGTGCATTTATTACATCAACTGCACCTAACTGTGCATTTCCGTACGCAGTGTTCAAAGTTAATTTGCTCGTATTGACAGTAAACTTTTCAATGGGAAGAAAAAAAAGTTGTCCCAGAACAGCTCCGATATTCGTGAAAAAATCGTCCATCGCTCGCTTAGAGCAGTCAGCAAGTGCTGCGTGAATTCATTGCTGTCGTAGTATCTATAGACACACATTCCCAATAATGCACAATGTGTCGAACTTCTGGATGTGGTTGCCAAGCAGCAGAACACCCAGAGGGAGCAAGAGCAATCGTTGTTGTTGCCGTTGCGGTTGTGGCTGCTGCCGCCGTCGGCGACCTCCACTTCACCTCGTCAGTGCCGTGTCCAGGCTCCTTGCGCGAATTTCGGTTGTTTTCCTGCGCCAGATGTCGGCAGATAGCTTTATACGTACACTATGTACGTAGCATCATTGTCTCTGTAGATAGCACTAGCTCACTCATGCGATATTTTACGGGCACCCATTTGCATCGGGCTTTGGCTAATGCGCGCGCTGCTTACAAGTGAAACACCGAGGAGGCTTCCAATGTATTACTTTACAGCCCTAACAGGCTAACTGAGCCAACGGTGGCAAATTTGTACGCTTATCCGTAAGGCACGTAACGATAGATAGCGGAGGAATCTCCAGCTGAATTAGGGCAGAGGAGATTGCCTTTAGTGAATTGCTTCATTATTCGGTGCACACGCCAGGAGGACTCAACAATAAGTCATGATAATTAAGCATTTGCTGTGCGGATGAGGGAGGAAAAGCTTTATATTTCACTGCAGATGAGGAATTGTTCACACTTGACCACGAAATCAGAAGCCCCGTATTAAGGAATGATCGATCGGGCGTCTGGAAAATGACAAAAAAAATTGCGGCCAGGAGCAAATCTTGATGAAGATCTCAGCAGCCAGTCATTTCGGATGTGTGTGAGTAACTTAGCTACTTTCATAGTTGTGAGGATGTCTCAGCAGAGCAACATCGGGTTGAGCTCGAGCCACGCAAGCACCACGATCATGACCTGCGGCCAGACCATCGTGTGTAGGGCAAGTGAAACGACGTCTATCCTGTGATTCGCAAAAATTGCGGACTCCCATACCTTACGAGCACTCGGACCACTCATTTTTCAACAATATAGAATCAAAGTATGCCGCAGAGTTCACTACACAAAAGTTTGACTGCATGGTGAACAAATACGTGGTCCCAGAGCAAAAGTGCATATGAGTTCAGCTGAAAAGGAGATTCTTAGCTGTCTATAAAGAGGTAGTAGCTCGATCCAGTCAAAAGTTATGCTTGAAACAAGAAGTGTGCAGCAGCATGTTGCAAAATTTGGAGAAAGTGCAGAGAGTAAATGGTCCCTAAGAAAACACTGGTTCGTACAGCCTTAATATTTTGGCCCAAGGCCAGAAACCCAGTCCCAAAATATATGATTTTCCGCAGAAAGTGCCTTTTTGAACTAGTCTAGTATGTATGCATGTGTGTATGCACGTGTACACCTTTGTAAAAAGTTGATGACCTTCTGTTGGGCAATTTCCTTTGGTGCTTTTGCTTCCCCCTCTCTCATTTTGCCCAAATTCGGCCACGCCTGTGTTTGCCTCCTGCTCCTTTGTTCCCGACAACCACTGACATACTAAACACACACAGACATTCTTGTTACACAGCATCTACCTATCTATCTATCGATCTGTCTGCCTGCCTCTCGACAACAGCTCGTTGTCAATCTGTCAAATGTTGTAAATCTCCACTGTGTTGCTCCTACCGTTGCCACTCTTAAAGCTGCCAGAGATCATTTTGAGAGAGCAAAATCCTTTGCTTTGGAATGTATGAGCTTCAGCCCAGCGTAGATCGTTGCGTACATTACATATTGTTTGGGGCGATTTCTAGAGCAAGACCCGTTATTCAGATCTGTAGTGTACAGGGTGTCCCACAGAATGTTGCAACTTCGACACACACACAACTATCTACGAGTATGCATAGTATGAGAGAGAGAAAAAAACAGATGTCCCCAGATCCATGCGAGAACTGAAGCGCTTCGACCAGTTGGGCTTGCAAATTTGCAACGTCAACCTGTATGATAACGTGTGCATACCACGCTCTCCAAGTTCTTTGGGCCTCATTCGTTCCGGACTTTACGCTCATCTGCTATGCACAACACTGCAAAGTGTCTGCTTGACACGAGGAAGTGGGGATTTGACCCTGGCAGCGCCTCGCTGGTCAAGGACTCATCGATGTGGAAGTCTGATACCGGGTGTTCCAGAACACGAGTCACACTTTGGTAGGTTAAATAAGACAAGAAGTCTTTTGGAGTCGCATAAGGTATCCAGAGAAACTGTTCTGCCAGATCACCACCCGTCTTCACCCCTCAACCCCGACTGTTTTGCACCATGGCCAACATCACCCAGACCCCGCAGCAGACCAAGATTGCTCTGCACGAGCAGCACCACCCCTGGCTTCTCCTGGCCCCGGTCCTCCTGATGAGCAGCCCCGATCTGTCATCCCTCTTTGAAGGGAAAGATGCGATTTTGGCAACCGGGTCGGACCCGACCGTTGCCCGTCCCCTCCGGCACCCCAAAGGAATGTTCTCTCAGTTGCTGACACTTATTGTTCCTGTCCTTTTTGCCACCCATTGGCTAATTGTTTGATGATGGCGTGTGTGTCACACGGTCCTGGCCTGGGGTTAAAAGCAAGAAAACCCCAGGGGAAATCGGCCGGATCCCACTTTTTCCACTCTCTCGACGACGTTGGCGGCGGGGTTTGCGGTCAAATTGTAGGGGTTGGCGGGTTAGAACGCGGCAACCGCAATCGCGTGGCGGAAATTCTTCCATCCCCACACTGTAGGGAGATGAGTGTAATTGCAGGATAGGGGAAAGTCTTTAACCTGGCAAAAAAATTGTAAGAGGTACAATAAGGTACGAGGGTGCGTTTACACAAGCAATGTCTGTAACAATGTAGCTTCTAAAGCTGCAGTCACGCATACTGCTCCAGTTTTTATGCCCGGGTAAACGCGCTCTCCCAGTACTGAAAGAACGAGAATAGACTGGCAATAAGGAATGCTGATATGTTAACAAGCCATTATTATGTAAACCAAGCTCCATTCTGGGGCTCGCAATCGTCAGGTCACTAACTCACCATGAATGTGGCAGATAAGCGTACTAAAAGTTTTTTGCCACACTCAACTCGTCATCGAGTGACTGAGGAGTGAGTGAACTCGTGAAAAATGAAGCATAGAGAGCGATGCTGAGTAGAGGCTGACTTCTCCTAGATAAAAAAAACAGCACTCAAAATTCATTTGGCACAGGTAAAGCATGTTATTTTGTCGTCGTAAATGGCATGAAATTAGCAGAGATCGCGCAAGGAGGCGTCGTTGTTGGTTCATGCCCAAAAGGAGACTGCCTGCCTATAAGATTCCCTTAACCGCAGTACGTGGAACACCTACAAAAGTGTTTCTCTAATGTGGGCTCTTTTGAAATTGCCAACATTTATCATCCCGGGCATTCCCCACGCCATTGTCCAATCAGGGTAACGCCTGGAAAGATCCATCTTTGGGACGGAAGAAAAAGACGGTCCCATTTTGAGCTTGAGAGGGTTTCCGAAGCAGCTCACGTTGAGGGTCTTCTTCTTCGTTGGAGCCTTGTGTCACTCGCTCCAATATTGAGTCTGCGCCAGGCTAATTTACTGCTCCAACCTATGCTAAATGCATCCTGTGGGATGCGTGGGCGGCTCCCACTTTGGGAATGGACCCCTCTGCTCTGCTTTTTTTTATTTTACTTGCTTTTTTTGTCTAATAAAGATGAGCCACGCAAAATTCTGCCAGAAGGAAAAATAGAGGTGGTTCTGAGAAATACTTGAATGTGAACTCTGGTGAGCTCCAAGGATGGATCTGTGTGCATACTTTTCCGTGTCTCATTACCCAAGTGGAGCAGAAAAATGGTGCCTATCTGAAATGCGTATCGAAATGTCTGCTGCTGCTCCTCCTACACTCCTGCATTTTGCGCTTCATCCGCCAAATGACCTCCTTTGACCATTTTTACTCCACCCTTAACCCAGGGAGCGGCTCTGGAGGGGCTACTCGACCAGACACGAGGCCAAGAAGAGCACCAGGAATCCGGCCTCTTCTCCACACTCCTTCATACGCTCCATCACGTTCGACTCATTGCTGGAGGCCACATTTTTCTCGGGTGAATCACTCTCGACCAACGTGTGTGTGTGTGTGGATATGACTGGAGACTATGATGTGATGCACAGTAGCAACTTGTCTGGTGGAGTTGCTCAACAACCGGTCGTGAGATGAGGAAGAAAAAAATTGAGTTACCAATTTCAGGCCCATGAGGCCCAACTTTTGCACGCAGGCACGCAGGTGAAACAGTATTCTTGTCAGTATAACGCCGAGGAGGGAGCTGATTTTCCCTTCCAAATACAGAGAGGCCTGCCCAATCTCCGCTCGTTGCAAATATGGGGGTTTCCGATTCTCATTCCTTCTTCAATCATCAAGTCTGCCATAGAATCGCGTTGGAATTCCAGAGCTCCGTCAGTCCCATGTGTTTACAGCCTCGGTGCAATTTTTCATCAGATAGGAGCAGCGGCCTCGAGGTCATGATTATTGAGGGCTAGGATATCAGGGTCAGGATTCACCTGAAAAAAAATCTACCCCCTTCTCACCAGACACGGACTGACTGCACCATTGTATAGACGAGACTCTGTATGAGTCATTTGCAACTGGACACATGCTAGACTTTCATCAGTCACGTTGAATACATCTTTTGGCTCAGACTGCACCCTTTTTTGGGTGAAGGGCCCAAAATTTGGGCGATTTGGGTGATCCAAAAATTACATTTACTTGGCCTGTTTACATTATTTTCGGCCCATACTGTACTGCTTACGGGTGAATCGTAGTCCTAATGTCTGTCTGACCGCAGACTTGGACTGATTGTTATATGCACGGACTTGTCCAGAACAGAATGATGCATCCCAGGTCCAAACAAGCAAACAAACCCGTTCCCTCCATGCATTGGACCAAACTGATCCAATCTTTGTGTTGTTGCACCATAAATCGCCAAACTTCTACTAACTCTCTCCAAGAAGAAGATCTCTGTCGAATCGGACAAAGGGCTCAATGTTCATAAACCCGGTGAGTCTCCAATTACGAAACATTCCTAGACTTCTCTTCTACAGAGAGAGAAATGACGACTGCGTTTTTGCACCCCATAGTTTTAAGACCCTGGTGCTAAACTGATACATGGGGATGGACGAAGGGGAGGGGAGGGACGACGACGACGACGACGACGACAGCAACTTCATTTAAGGCTCCTCTGGCGTACAATAACAACAGCACAAAATACCTCCGAGCCAGCTCTTTCTCCTCACGTCTACACATCAGGTGTACACGTGCACCTGTACGAGGCCCACATGAGTACACACATGTGCGGTGCGGTGAACACTCTGTGCATGATACTGATCACTGACGTGGCTACTTCACTTTGGTCACTCTTTTCCTCCAGCTACTCCTCTTTATTTGCGTGCGTGCGTGCGTGCGTGCGCGCGCGCGTGCGTGCGTGCGCACGTTGACATTTTCTCCCCGGGAGACACGCGCAGGAGTCGTAAAATCCCATTCATGTCTCGACTTTGTCTGTGCGCGGACCAAAATCTGCGTGGGCAGCAAAACAACGACTCAATCTCATGGAAGAATGAGGGGAAGACGTGTTTTGGTTGGGAAAGACAGGGTTTTTTTTACATGTGCTGGTGTTCATATCCTTGGTACGAGGACCAGTACCAGCTGCAGGTTGGTCAGTACCAGAACAGAGGTCAATGTTGGGAATTCCCGCCACTGGGAATGGCGGGAAATCCCGAATGTCTTCAGTTCCGAAGCTGAAGACTCGCCAGTACCAGGTATTTGTGGATTCGTTCGTTCTTAAAGGGTGTAACAGCAAAAATGTCACTGAGTGTCAATCGCTTGCCACACCTTGGTGATGGAGTCTCTTGAGCTCGGCCCGAGAGTCAAAGCGTTCCAGAAAGAAAATGACTTGAGCAGTCACATAAACGCTTTGACTCTCGGTCCGAGCTCAAGAGACTCATCACACAGACTCAGTGACATTTTTGCTGTAATATCCTTTAGGACATTCTCACCATGCACAGTAATCGATGATCACAGCTGTTTTTGTTTAAAGAGAACTTTCTTTTGATCATCATTAGACGCGTGCATCTTCCTTCTTGCAACTGTATTATTCCACACACAAATCCATTCCTTATTATGGGGTCAGTACTAGGTTAGGTCAATATTTTGACCTCTTGTGGCGTCCCAGATTTGTTCCCCGAATCCACTTGAAGACCTTCTAGTCAAATGGAATGAAAAAAAGGACTTTTGGGGTTCAACCCTCTGCCTTCAAAGACTTTTAGACACAAGGATGTCAGGTTGACACTACGAATGATGTGGACCTGCTTAGTTACTTTCTAGATGCTAAACTGAAGCCCTGTAGTCAAATGAAACTAAAATCAAAGTGCTGACAGCTTTGTCACAGAGCTGTCAAAATCTGAGCACCTGATTATGTACTGAACTTTTGAAGTAAAACGTTATTGCCATGGAGGGGGGGGGGTCGAAAAAACTTTTTTGACTACGTCTTTACCATTTGGCATTAGGTAACAAACCTAAGATGCCCTGAGTTAAATTCCAAAAAGTTTTATTTTTGACCTAGCCTCGTAGGTACATATTGTCCAGTTCACTTCCTTTTAGGCAGCCTTTTCGAAGTTACAGTAGTGACAGCAATGAACACATCTCAGCGTCCCAAGTCACTGATGAGGAATCTCCAGCATCCAGGGATGCCAGGTCTCCCATGTCATTGCAGTCCGTGCAGGAGTCGTGTTTCCCCCCCTTCCTGAAAGACACACGCATGACAGTCCACACACATGGCATACCCAAATTGGCGAAAAATGACTGGCATGTCATGCACACAGTAGTGGAACGCGTGAGAAGTGACGACGATATTGTTTGCCAGCGGAAACGTCAAATTCGAGTTGGTCACGACTTTTTTTTTCTCTCTCTCTCTCCTCCTGCAGCCCCAACTCTTAACCGCTTCCTGTGCCGCGAATCGCCCATTGAAGGCAACTCTAATTCATTCCGCAAACACTTGCGCAACAGCACTTGGGGTGCGCGCGCATGTCACTGCGGTTGTTGGTGCCGGTGCACATGTCCGACTGGACCTCAATCTGCCGCCTCAACAAAGAGTGATTTAAGTCTTCTTCTGGCCTTTGTGTGCACGTCTTTCTTGTCGAAAAAGTAAGACATCGGTCTTCTTTCCGCTCATTCATGCATATTAGTGAGGCACGCAGAGAAGAAGTGAATACGGACTGACTCTTCTTCTTTTTCCACACCTTGACAAGAGGCGTGTAAACATGAGTGACTCGACGGTTTCATTCTCAAGCATTCGGGAGTCCATCTAGCTATATCAGCGCAGGCGGGATCTCTTGGCACATCTGGCTGTGAATGCACAGCACTACTGTAGTACCAAGGTAGAGTTCGTGACGATGATTAGTGGCGTGAGAACGCAGAATTCTTCCCTAACAAGTACATTTTTGTTTGGTGCTAATGCACCTCAGGAGAGTGAAATTGCCGCCCATTTTTCAAATCCGGAGAGCGTGTGAATTGACTGACGTCTCGTTCGTCTCACTGGCGAACGGGGGCCGTCGTCACCGTCATTGTGTCCCTCGAGAGCAGCACCGACATGATCAAGGACGAGGAGGGCACCACCGACCGTCCGGAAATGATCCTCATGAACAACTCTCATTTCTCCACTACTCGTGTTGGCTCTGACTCAACTCAGACGCTACAGCCTTGTTTTCAACCCCAAAAAGCTGCAGTGAATTGACTCTGTTGTTCCTTTTTATATATTTATAAAAAAGCTGCAGTGCATTGACTCGGTTGTCCCTTTTTATGTACGCAAAAAAAGCCGCAGTGAATTGACTCCGTTGTCCTTTTTTATATATAGGTCCTTGAGTTCACTTCACTAGTACTGGGGGAAGATAAAACTTTGACAGAACTACAGTGTACGATAAAGCAATGGCAACGTGCATTTCAGCCATTTCTGGTGGTAAATTTGCCCGTATAATCCAGAGAAGGGATTAGATGAATCAACTAAAGCCTTGTTTTCAATCACACGGAACGACAATGAAGAGATTCTACCGTTGTACGTATTCTACAGTGCATTACCTGTGTATGTAGGAGCAACTGCTGTAATCCCCGGGAGGAGTTGATAGCGATCAAGGTGAGGGAGATTTTTGAGTCTGCTGCTTCCTACTGTACTGTATTAAGTTTCTTCTGCTCCAACCCCCGCCTGAGGAGCCAATTATGGGACAAAGAGAGGAACTTTTTCACCCCTTGAAGACAAGTAGGGAGGGAGGAATGACAAAGCCTTTTTTTTTTAGGGATGTCTCATTGTTGGTTGGGCTTGTGGAGGGACGAGCAGCCCACCGGATTAGCAATGTCAACTGATGCAGGGTCCAGGAATTAAAAGCAGAAGCCTCGAGCCAAGTAAACGCCAGCTGAAGACTGAGCACACGTGAGCCTCCCGCACAAAAATAAGAAATGGGCCCCAAAAAACCACCCCATGGGCGGATGCTGGATTAATAAAGAACCAAAACGTCACAGGCTCGCGACTTGCACGCTAGCGCACTCTAGATTCCTCTAATTACACATTAAGATTCAACCTTTTTCTACTCTCATTCCCCAAGTTGGCTACAGGAAGGGGGAAAAAAGGATGGGCGCGGCCCCCAGAAGTTGGGCAGGTCTCACTTTAGCCACGTAACTTCCAGCCAAAGTTTAATTTATCGCTGGAACCGCAGAAAATTGCAGAGAGAATTTATTAGGCGCTTAAAACATTAGGTCTAATTACAATGTTGTTCCGCAGTAATATGTATTTGCTCAGGTAAGACACATCATCCTTTGTCATTATTTCTTCATTGAACGAGTGCAATAATTGTATACTTGGGTGTCCCAATCGAGGAGGTCCCAGCTTGATCCAGGGATCCCTGAGAACTGCGCACTCGTTTGCCAACTTCGTCAGCAATTGCAACTAAAACTTAATTCGCTCTTGCCCAGACTGAAAAACTAAGGCGGAGGTGACGTGTGCGTGTCAGGAGCAAACAACTCAGGACTCTCTTCACGAGTGGGAGGGTGTTTTAATTGCAAGCTTTCAACCTGGATATCTCGGCTCAATCTCCGCGCAGACGCTGCACTTTCACACTGCCGAGTCCAAAATTTAAATCTATGTTTGCATGTACGTGTCAGGCATCTTTCAGATAGAGCCGGAACTCCGGCACAAGTTCATCCTCGGGCCGGTGGGGCCGCCTGGCGTATGTGTCGTGCACTGGGGGCACCTGAGGGCCTTCATTGTGCTAAGGCAACATATTCCAACAAATCATTTCTATGACTTGGCGGAGGTGCAAAGGTTTTTTTAGACGATTTGTTACAAAGTCATCCTGGTCTGACAACCCCGTTGACACTCTCTGCTTTTCGGCGATGTCATCATCCAAAAGGCACCCGATGTGACTAAGGCAGGTGAAATTGTTCAAGGAAGACATGATGAAATTGGCAAATAATCTTGATCTCAGGGTCCTGCTATCTTTTGCAAACGTTCAAATCTTTGCTCAAATTCTCCTATCAATGTTTGCAATCGGAGCAAAACACCACTGCTGATCATTCCGTCTCCTCTGCTTGTTTTGGCACCTTTGCACTGGTTCTATAGTCGAGTGTCAGCACCTGTGGCCTGAGCCTCTACTTGCTCCTGATCTTAATCTTGGTGAGGTTGAACAAAAATCCCGACTCATCTGAACGCACAGAGTGACGAGTGCTGCAGGTCCTTCTACTGGTAGTACGCGGACCTCCGCGGTGGCGTGAGAAAATGCCAAAGCGCCATGTGCTCTCTCACACACACTAGGGCAATAATTCCACCCTATGGTTTATGTACTGCAGTCCGCTGATGACCGCAAATGAGGAGTTACACTAAGCGCCAACATCGATCCAGGGAGAGGCCCGATGATTTGCTGTGAGGCCGGCTCAAAGTCCATAATGGGCATTTCTTTTAATTGACGCTCTCCAAACTATTGGGTATTAACGTGGGTTGACCCGCCAGCGACACACATGTCTGCACTGCACAGTGGACTCCGCTTACAGGGAGTCCACTGTGGTACTCACGTCTTCTGCCAGCAACGTGACGCGTTGTTGTTACAAATTGTATGCGAAAATTGATGCTGACGACAAGACAACGCCTCTCTCAGCATAAATACAGTACAAGCACGTGTGTTATCAATACGCGCCAATTCATCACTGCCTGAGCTGGTGTAAGGAGGAGGGGAGTTGTTGCTCCTTCACACAGGGCGAGATGCATCTGACTTTTTTGAATAATGACCGCCAGATGAGTTCCACGTACAGCAGAGAGCTTTGGTGTGACGAGAAAAACAATCTGAATTAATGGAGGGCAGGCCTATAAAGAGCAGGAGTAAGTAGGGGCGGTGCTGTGAATTGCTCGAGCGCATAATAACGAGTATGCAATGTGGCGTAAAATGAGGCTGGGGGTGGAACCGACCCGAAGATCTATGACTTGACTGTGCAGCACGGCGTTCAGAGGGGCCCAATCTATCAAGTGGGATGGAAACTTTTCTACAGAACCAAGTGACCATCTTCAGAGGTTTTCTCCAATGTTCGGAGTCGCTGTAGTCTCCGAGTTGTGTTGTGGCAACTATGTTGCTTCTTTTGTACTTTACCTTGGCACCACAGACTTTATGCTCCCTTCCGTAAGAGCAAAGTTACCTCTCTGCAGTCATATGGGCTGATCTTTGCATACATGTGTAAGAGATTGTCATCTATCTATTAAGTATAAAAATAAGAACACTGTCTTAGTCCGTGTCTGTCTGTCCATGCGTCCGTCTCTCTGCCTGTCTATGTGTCTGTCTGTCTGTCTATGTGTCTGTCTGTCTGTCTGTCTGTCTGTCTATGTGTCTGTCTGTCTGTCTATGTGTCTGTCTGTCTGTCTATGTGTCTATGTGTCTGTCTGTCTGTCTATGTGTCTGTCTGTCTGTATATGTGTCTGTCTGTTACACAATATACACTGTACTTCTTACGCCGTTACTAAATATAAGTACGGTCGAGTGCACTAATATACTTTTAAAGCCTTAAATTGTACATCGTGCTAGACAACTTGGGTGCCTTTGTACGCACATGCGTACGCCCGCGTGAAAGCCGAGAGCAACGACTCCTAGTTGGCCGTACTCTGCACGTGCACGAGCGAGTGCCAGTCAACACACAACTGCTTGACGTCCGGCCTGAGTGACAAGAGGGCCAGAATGTGCGTAGCAGACACGTTGGGGAAACGTCCCTTGGCATTCCTGGCGCTGCTGCTGTGCATAATCCATCTTCTCGCCAATTTCCATTTTGATGGCTTGTGGATCGGGTATCAAGATCATCAGAGGAAAAGTGATGGACGGATTGAAGCAGCCCAGGACTCCTGACAAATGAAGAATGAGACATGGCCTGAAAACTCAGAGCGCTGCAACAATGATGCTCGATTGTTTTTCTTAATCAGGCATTCACGAAAAAGTCATTAAAGCGTCAGCGGGCGAGCTTCAAGCTTGGGGCTTGAGAAATGCGCGTGCGTGTTTGTCTCTTATCCTCTGTCCCTCGACACCATTTTTCTCAGGTGTCTGAATGCACGTGAAAGCGACGACGAAACAATTTTCCAATTAATCAGTCACCTTTTTCACGAGCCCAACATCACCCAGGGTTCACGGGCAAGTTTCATTTATCAAAAAACTCTTGGCTCGCGTTAAGAGCAAAAGTCTCGACATCTCTACACATTCCAGCATTTTCACGCGTGAGCTATTAACTTTTCATCATCATTCTTCGTGTTCTCATCACTCGGATTAAGGAAAAATCGCGAATAACAACTGTGCTTATTATTAGATTGTGCGATGATATGAGGTAAATAATAGAGGACCGTTACTATTTCGCCAGAGTCCTGGAGAGATGCAGTTTCTCCACTGTTATCACGCCAGGCTGTCACTAGCAATGACTTTCGCAGTTGCTCAATGTCACAAAAAGC
>JAAUXU010071102.1_pt1 | contig 15093 bp, 22 predicted proteins | sample 7278151 | NCBI WGS metagenome assembly JAAUXU01 (sample SAMN14350113, study PRJNA611818) | marine sediment metagenome | isolation source: surface marine sediment (1.8m) | place: French Polynesia: Moorea | collected 2018-08 | reverse complement strand
TGCCTGTCAAAGGTACCATCACTTTGCTAGTTGTCACCAAAAGTGGGAAGATTAAGATTTTGTGTCAGGAATAATTTGAAATAGCAGAAAAGTGTGTTTAAGACTGATCAATGGTTTCCTGGTGAGGGCCTTTACGATAGGATTGGGCTTGATCTACAGTTAGCTTTGTTATGAATGCCTCTAGCATTTGAAAAGAGTTTTCCCAACAGAAGTTGAATTGGGGATGGATGCTTTTGTTTTTGCATGTTCCAAAACTTGCCATGAACAGAAAATGAATTGTCTATTGCTGTATCCCACTGGTAAAAGATTGCTAGCTAAGAAGAACACATGATGAGATTGCAAACCCGATACTTTGAATACTTTGCAACAAAAGTTAAAATGAATGCTGTACCCTATGAATACTGTCATATACTGGACAAAGGAAGATTTTGAGTCAATGCTTTTAATAACATTACTATTCCTTGTTTTCCCAAGCAAATGAAAACCCCTTCTAGTTTTCACATAATCAACTATTTTTATTTTGCCTTTCTGTGGAAAAGAGTCACTTTCATCATATCAATGCTATTTAAAGGGATTTTCAGGGTTCCAGGACTGATTTTGACAATCCTAATTGTCTGAAGTATCGTTCCACACTGTTTTCCCACAAAAAACTACAAAAAGATGACCTGTATATTTTATTTGAATATGTTCCAGGCCAGACCCCGTGCAGCACATACGAGTTCAGCTGCGGCAACGGCAAGTGCGTCCCTCTTAGCTGGACCTGCGACAAGGAGGACGACTGCGGGGACGGGTCGGACGAGAGGGAGGAGGAGTGCGTTGGTAAGAAGGATACATTAGGTCGAGTTTTCAAGGGAAATTTTGTGGTCACTGAACTCTGACTACTATCTGTGCAAGACGGGCGTTCTTTCGAATTTTGGGGTACCCGTCAGTTTGAAAAACATTTCGGGAAAAATTTCAGTGGTCACTGACTGGTTCCAAGGGCTCGTATGAAGGAAGGAAAAATTTTCAAGTTTTAGCTAGGGGGACCTGTCAAAAAAATCCTCCTCCGCGTACTTTGGAAAGTTTTTTCAATGGATTTTTTTGCCCCGCTCCGCCTCTTCTTCCCATCCCCCCCCTTCGGAAGAAGAGTGTCCCCTCCACATCCTACTATGCCTGGAGGGGGGAGAAGAGGAGGGGGGGGCCGGGGGGGGAAGGCTGGGAGCGAGCGGCCTCTTTTAACGCCCCGCTGGATATGGGAAGAAAGCATTGATTGATTACCCCGAGGACAGCCGGGAGGGGTGGGCCCTCCGTCGCTCTTTTTTGAAAAATGCCAAAAAATATCGGGAGGATGGGGGAAAAGAAGGATGCCCATACTCCGTCCTCATCCGTCTCCCCCTCACCGTTCAATTGCCGTCCCCCCTTTTTGAAAAAGTCTTTTTGTCCCCTTATACATATTATATTGGAAAGCGTTTTGCCTTGTAGTACGCAATGTGCTACTTTACCAGTCCTACCATGTGTGTTGCGTAAAATGTCAAGAGAGTCTTTTGCTCAACGAATAGAACTCTTTTTCAAAGCAACTTAACTACGTACAAACGTCGTAGACATTTGCCAAGATGTAAGGCGTAGAATTGGTGTGAAACAGCAGTGAATTATTCACGTCCAGATCCTTTCCAACCTTTACACGAGGCTGCGACAGAGAAGGAAGAAGGTATTGATATACGAGGGATCCTTTCTTTCAAAATAGAGTGGAAGCTGACTTTTCCTCGATGTTCCTTCCTTCTCTCTTCTTTTTTTTGCACACAACAGAGGAAGCAAACTGCAGAGAAGCTCTCTATTTCCCAAAGTGGGTACTCAGGGGAGGCAGGAGTGAGTATCCTCTTCCAACAACTTCCATTTCCCTCCTTCCCTTATTTTCCCCCCTTTCCTTCCTCCTTCGCCAAACCGGAAAAGTGGAAGAGAGAGAAAAAAAATTCATCCTCCTCCCTCTTCGCCAAAGTCATTTTTCTTGTCCCTTTTCCTCCCCTCGACGCCCTCCTCCCCTCCCCTGGGCCGATGGAAAAGTACGGGATTTGACAATAGTTTCTTTAGAAATTTGGCAATTACTGTGCTGTTTTTTTGAAAAACACAGTTTTTCCTTCGTTTTTTTTAAAAAAGTATATGGTAACTTCCCTGCCGTGTCCCTGCCGCCATCTTCTCCCTCTTTTTTCTCCGAAATAAATGGAAAGGGGAAGAGAGGAAAAAGGGTGGGAAAGGAGGGTGAGGGTGAGGCCCAATTTTCCCTTCGCTAATAATTCAATCCTCCATCCTGCGCACATGGCCGGCGATAAAAAAAGAGACAGGAGAGGAAATATGGTTCCACTCGGGTCAAAAGATGAATGAATGTTCGGGGAAAAGCGAGGCACGCCCTAAAAGTTTGCTCAAATGCGAGAAAACGATGTTTTTTTTAAAAAAAGTGTTCCAAGTTTGGATACATTGTGCAAGAGCCCTCTTGTCCTTTATGTTTGTGCTATTTTGCCTTTCCTTTCCCTTTTTCCAGTGTGTATGCGTTCGCGTCTCAAGGCCTTTTCGCTGCACGCGCTGGATGGGCAAACAATTTTTCTTTCGGCCTTGTTTGGGAAAACGACGTCATATCGGCCGCACAAAATATCAGCTTCGGGCGACGAAAATATTGTGCTACAGAGGAAAGGGAAAGGGAGTGTTGTTGTGTGGGAAAAATGGTCTTTTGTAGCAGAAGGACCAAGTTTTGACATGTGAGTGTTAAGTCAAACTGTGCCCGACAAAAGAATGAGGGCTGAAGTGGGAGGTGTGGGATTAATGTGTGCTCACACCACTTGGTGGTCTCATCATATCTTGGCTTAGCTGTGTTTTCGTAGAGAGGGAGGGGAAAAGAAATGATAGCCAAACCCGGAAGTGTGATAAAAGAGGAGGGAGGGAAAAGCAGAAGAAAAATAGAAAGGGAAAAGAAAGTGGAAAGAAAACAGGAAGGTATTTGCCAAAAAGAATCTTCAGATAATTTTACCCTGTAATCTCTATGGATGTTTTTTTGCTTAGAGAATTATTTTTTGGGCAAAGACATAACTGTTGAATCCCGAGCCATCACTCCAGACCTTCCCTTATTAAGAATTCCTCTGTGTAGCTTTCATGCATAACACAGCTCCCTTCCCCCTTGCTCCCTGTAGGGGGAGGGGGAAGAGAAGCAAGAGGAAGAGAAGGAGAAAACACCTTTTTCACATTTCTCCTCTCCGAAAGTTTGCTATGGAGGCAAACGTGTTTCCTTCCCTGTTGTGTGCCAAACCGTATTATGTTTGCTGCCCCCGTATGGTCGGGTGTACACTGTATAGTGTACGACGTGTGTACTTGGTCCTTTTTCGCGGTTAAGATTCCTTATCGCCTTTTTCGTGATCAATAGAGTTGCTGTCAGGCCAGTAGAGAGACCCTTTTTTGCCCCATAGCGCCTAAACCTACCTCTTTCCTTACACTAGAGGCGAGGGAGGAGGGAGGGGGGCGATGTCTGATATTTCTGATAGCGTTGTGTGGCTTTCAGCCCACCGCCCCTAGCTCCAACCATTTCCCTTCTCCGCAAATGTCATGAGAATCACCAAACATTTTGAGTCAAAAATCCCATTTGGCTATTAAAGATGATAGTGTGTCTACAAAAGCCAAAAAACCTGTCTTTTTTCCCGCTCGATCCTTGACACAAGACGACAGCCGAAAAAGAAAGTCGAAGGGCGCGCACCCACACACTTTTCCCTTTCCCACAAGAAGAAGAAAGACCCTTTTATTATTATATCCCGTCCAGCCGACGACGCCTTTCCTCTCCTTTCCTCTCCTTCGTACACGGGACAGCGGCGGCCCATTTTCACACCTCGCCGCCAGCTCAGAATGGTCAAAACTTGGCATTGTTGTTCTTTTTGCCCACTCACTTTTCCCGCAACAATAAGCTCGCTCAAAAAAGTACAAGAATTCTTCTGTTTTTGAGAAAAAACTCATACTTTCCTACATATTTTCAATCCTACATCTTGTTGCAGCCTTTCCTTTCAAGCCATTTGTGTCCAGGTCTTTCTCTGCAACTTCCGGGGTATGGGAAAAGGAGGAAAAGGAAAAGAGTGGAGGACCTCGCCCAACCCTTTTCCCCCCTTATCCTTCCCTTTCCCCTTTTTTCTCTGGGTTACTATTGCCGCCGCCGACCTTTTTTTATGGGAATGCGAAGGTTGTAGTACCACGAAAAAATGTATGAAAAGGGAAAGCATGACGATACAAACATACCAAACGGAAAAAATGTTTTTTGGGGTATTTGGGACAGTACAAGATGCAGTACAAAGGAATCATTTCCCACTTGTGGGCCTGGGAACGTGGGATGAGATGTGTTGCCTTTTTTAAAGGCCCTTTTTTTTCTCCCACATCGCCGTTCCAAGTCAGCAGCCTAGAACAAGAACAAGCAGAGTCAGCGAGGCGGAACAAGAGGAGGAGGAGGAGGAGGAGGAGGAGGAGGAGGAGGAGGAGGAAGGGCCTTAAAGCCAAAAATAAGCGGACGTGAATGGTTTCCAGGATTTCCCCGGACCAGAAAAAAAAGGGGAGATAAAAATAAGAGGGCTTTCTCTTTTTTGAAAGGGAAAAACTTTTTTTTCGGCTTTTCACAAATTATTTTCCGCGGTTTTTTTTACTGCTGTCCGTCTGTCTACTTTTCCCACATACATAAACTTCCCTTCTCTTCCCCTTTCCAACTACTCGGAAATGCGCCAATGTATATGCATGAGCTGTGAAAGGGAAATGGCGGTCGGCGGTCGGAGGGTGATTTAGGGCGGGGGGGCATTTGCCCTGGCGGCAGTGTACACTACTCCCAACGCAACCAACAGAAAAAGTCATGCATAAAACGGCCTCCCTCCCTCCCTCTCTTTTTCTGGGGGGGATATTTTTGGGTGGCAACGGCGGCTTTGCGTTGGGGGCCATCCCAGGAGGAGGAGGAAGAGTTTTTTTATCGCAGTTTATGGGAATGGCATGGGCGCGCTTTCGCCCGCCGCCCGCCCTAGGGCGGAGAGCGAGGAGGAGGAAAACTCCATGGGTATGGAAGTCGCCAAACGAAACTTATCCATGTTGTCCTATTTTGCTGAAAAAAGACATGAAATAGTTGAAATTCCAAGTTGGCAATATCGTGATTAAAATAAATGCTTGATTTTCTTTTCTTTCATTTTATCTGGGAGAATAATGTGCTCGGCGGGAGGGAGGGAGATGCGGGGAAATGGTTGTGCGGAGATGGTTTTTTGTGGGGAAAGCGGGAGACATTAAAAGCGAGCGAGAGATCCTTTCTTTTTTTGCGGGGGGAGGCTTTAATTTGCGGCGGGAGATATGGCCTCTGTCAAAACAGCAAAAAATAAAAGGGAACTGGATGCAATGCATTTTTGTTGATGGAAAGCGTTTTCATTTTAGAGGCTTTCACTTTCGAATGCAGTTTTGACGTCAGTCTTTGAAGGCAATAGTGTTCTCATTTGCAGCTATTTCTCCTTAATCAAACTGAGCAAACAATGTTTTTGGCGAGTCCCGATCATGCTGCGTACTTGTTTGCTCTTTCTCTCTTCTGTGGCCAAATAACTCATCCGACCTCCTCTCTCCCTCACTTTTTTTTGCTTCTCCCTCCAAATGAGAAACTTGGTAATGGAAGGGAGGGGGGGGGGGGCTCTGACCAAGCGAGAGGGAGAAAAAAGTTAGCCCCACCCCCCATCTTGACACCGCCACTCACACTGCTTTCACGAACCAACGTACTTCTTCTCCTGCTGCGAAAAAAAAGTTGTTTCCTCGCAAGATTATGTCAGAGACAACAACAGCAGATGCGGAGCGGAAGTCAATAATATTATTCTGCAAAAATAGCCCCTTTCACATTCATTTCCCCCATTTTGGGCCTGTTGTGAAAACCTTTTTCCGGGAAAATCGTGTTAGCAAAAAGCTTTCTATTTTTTCGGGGCGCGTGAAAGCCTCGTTGTTGTTGGCATGACCCCTGGAGTGTGCGAGGGGAGGAAGACTAGAGCAACATCAACAACACAGTATCTCCTCTTCCTCCTCCTCCTCCTCCTTTTCCGAGCTTGAGGGTGGTGCAAGCAACCATGACATGCGAAGCCTCAGGAAAAAACGCAACACAAAAGATCATCAGACTTGCCCTATTTTCCCGCACAAACAAAACACTGCTGCAGCGTGGAAAAAAATCACACGAGAGACAAGGAGAGATTTTAGGAAGCGGAGATTATAAACATTAGCTACACGCCGTCTTTCGCGGAAAAAAACGGAAAAAGGTAGAGAGCGGGAAACAAAAAAGTTTTTTCCTCGTCGCTTGTATTTAGCATGGTTTATCTCTCGCTGCTGCGCAAAAACAGTATAGAACAGATACCGGGGGAACGGAGGGAGAGATTCAAAATTCCGAATCGAAACAAAACTAAAAACGCTTTCTACCAAGTGAAAAATCGGCGAATCCTTCACCGCTCCTATCTCCCATAGGCGAGTTTTGAAACAATGGCCTCGCTCGCCTGCCCCGAAACACGAAAAGTGTTGTGTGCACCACTACACAACTCCAGAACAGAGGCTTATCCCTCCCCATACAACACAACCCACGCTTTCCCTTGTTTTTTCCTCGGAGGAGCGCGAAAGAAAACTTTCAAGGGCGGAGGAGGAGGAGGAGGAGGAGGAGGAGGAGGAGGAGGAGGCGGAGGAGGAGGTGGCGGAGGAGGAGGCGGTAGTCAGCTGCAGCTTCCTAGTCCCAGGCACAACTCTACGACAACCAGTCCGAGGCCTAACTCAGGAAATGGGTATGATCTTTTTTCTCTTGTAACGAGGTTACATGCACGCATACGACACCACCGGAGATCATCTTCACTGGTAGAGTACGCTTGTCACGTGCGCCGACGTACAATACTATCTCACAGATTAAGCTTAAGTAACAGGCAGTCCAACTGCAAGAGATCGAATGACTGTAACTTTCCTGGCGTAGGCATAAAGTGAGACTTCTTTTTTGCCAACGACATTTTTATTTTACGGCTCTCTGTCTGAGCTGTCACCTAACGAAAAGTAGATTCTCTCTTTCCCCGCTGATGGGAAAGAGAAAGAGACACCAGAGATCGAGTCAATTTCTTGCACAGAGTTGTGCCACAATCGGTAGGGACTTAAACAGATTGACTAAGCAGCACAAATGACTGAAGCACGCCTGGCACTGGACGTTAACATTACTGCTGTCCTTAGCGAAATACTCGTCGAATGATGTACCTTTAAGGATTTTTTCAAACTGTCTGGTAGAGTTGGGGAGGGAAAGAAGGGAAAGAGAAATTCTCCTACTGGGGACTTGATAAGATACCTGGCACCAATAGTCCATACGTATGCAGAGTGGCTAGCAGAAGATGGAGGACATATGTATGTACGCATATGAAGTGGCTCGTAGAATGCTCTTGACTGGAGACTCGAGAGAATTTCCATGATGTTGGTTGGGTAATCCGGATGAGTCTCAAATAGTTTCAAGAGTGACTGTGAAGGTTGCGACATCAAGTCTTTCTCCCCTTTTTGTCCGCGGCCTCCTCAGACTAAAGCTGTGCCTGTGACATGGACAAGTCCTACTTGCTAGTAACGGGGATGCTAAGCAATATATAGAGTTAGTGTAAAAAAGAGAACGCACCCGTTTTCGGAACAAGAACCCTGATTATTCATGCTCTTCGCTATGTTGCTCTCCTGTTCCATTCCGATATCAAAATGTAAGATATGCTCTTTGCCTGCTCCTACTTTCCTAGTATGGTGGGGTTTTGAGTGATGTTGCTGCACACGCAAACCTAAAGTAGGTGTTGGTGCATATAATATGTGCGCAGTTAGTTAAGCGCTTATCGTCCATATTATCTACATTACTCACATTGATAGAAAGTAGGCACGAAAAATATGTACGCATGAGTGAACATGGTGGAGATTTTTAAAACATACGAATGTGTTGTATACGGCAAAGAAGGCAGGAACTTGCACTGGCTATGAGTAGGCGCAAACATACCATCGCAATGTCTTCGTAGGACATTACCTCCAAAGTTTCGAATGCTTTCAGTCTTCTGGACGTCCCCTCTGCCCATCATCCTACCCCTTCATCTCCCTCATCCACCACCGCCCAAACAAATGGTTGCCACCCACATCAACAACACATGCACCCACCAGCGTCTCCAGTTGCTCCGCCGCACTCCCCTCACTCTCCGCAACCAAGTAAGCCGCCCAAAGAGATCCCGCCGCCAACAACGGTGTCAGTGAGTGGCAACGGTCAGCAAGCGGTCTCAGCTGCCGCAGTGGCGGCGGCCGCGGCGGCCGCGGCTCAGCAGCAGCTGAGGACGAACTTACGGGTGGTGATTCCTGGTGGCGGAGGCGGACAGACGACGCTCGGCAGAGGCGGTGGCGAAGAAGTGAGAATCCCCAGTGCTGTAGCAACCAGACTATTGTTAGTTACACACATACTTCACTTCTGCTTCCAGACAAACCTGATCAACTACTCCTTTTCGGGTCAGGAGTTCTCCCTGGCAAGTGATCTCAACCTGAGCAGCCTACAGCAGCAATGGAACAACGCAGCAACCGCGGCTGACAACGGCGGCAGCGGTGGCGGCAGCGATCTCACGGTGGCGGCTGTTCACGCCGCAGGAATATCTCACGTGTAAGATTCTTCTTTCCCGGTCATATCTACTATACGTAACTACATCGCCTGATTCCTCTCCATTTGCAGTATTCCTCAACTTAGCATCTCCAGTAGTTCTCCCCCGCCGGGATTGGGAATGGATCCGGGGGCGCATGATGATCCCCAAGGTCTTCTTCGGGTGAAGGCTGAACCTATGTCACCCCGAGCTGAGCAGCAGCAGCACCTCCAGCAGCAGCAGCAGCAGCTGCTAGCGAGGCCTCACAGTGCAAACTCTCTGCCAGGAGGGCAAGCGCAACAGCACCCACACCTATCACCTGGGCACCTCAGTTCAGGTAATTGGGACCAGACACGATGTTTTTTTTTTGCTACATATTTCGCGAACAAAACGGACAAAAAGTCCCAAACACGAAATGCACCTTCTAGGTCACACAAGTCCAGCTCATTCGACCTCCCGCTTATCCAACTCTCCACTCCCCTCCGATATGGCTCCCCAGCACCATCAACAGCAGCAGCATGGACATCAACAGCAGCTCCTTCAAGCTCATCAGCAACTTCTTCAGCAGCAAGATTCTACTAACTACGATCCGGCCATGCCCCTCCAGAAGAGGCTTAGAATCTCCAGTAATGACAACTGGACAACCGCTACCTCCTCTTCTTAGCAACGATTGGAGGAGCTGAGCGGACTCCTCAGGCAACAGCTGGATAGCTGGTGAATGACACAAATCTACTACTACGGTCCAACCGCGGAAGGGTTCAGGCAGCTTCGTGCCTTGTTCGAATGCATGGCTAGCCCTGGAAAAGACACTGAAAGCGCTCTTTGTTTGTGGGACAACCCCCCCGTTGAAGTGCTGCATATAAGTGTACATGCTTGCTCAAGACGACATCGCGTGGCGGATGTGCTTTTTAAGACCTTTTTCTGCTTGGACATCGTACGATGCACGTACATGTCAACGGTGTAAAGAATTCCTTTTCAAACCTTTCTGTCCAGTGTATGCGACCAAGTACTTACAAGAGTGTACAGTACTTACTCTGCTGCTCTCAAAACAGCACAATTGACCGTGTCTCACTGCTACCGAGTAAATGTACTCTTACAGCTCTGCTGTAAGGGCTGGGTAGGTTATTACTTACCATGTCCACGAGTGTATGTGCGTACAACAGACCCGTGAGCTAATAACGACCAGCATTTGTATGTACTGTACCCATGCACACTAATTGTTCGCGCCAGTAATTACGTTATCCTAGTCCGATCATCTTAATTCCCGAATGAATCGATAATTGTGGTCTAATGACGAATGCTATTTCACTCCCCTAGCGCTAATGTCTAAATTATTCCCACCTCTCCTAGAGAAACCTGAAGAATGCAAACGATCATCGTTTCGTGGTCTGCTCGTTCGTTCTTTTTTGTGTGTACACTTTTGAATCTGGGAGCTCCCGTTAGATGCCCAAGAACTTTAAGTTTGGAAAGAAACGAGTCTGTTTACCTGACCAGTGATATTCAAGTGCCACAGAATTGCAACCTTTACCACCACGTCTCAGTTTGTCAAAAGTGCATGCATCTTTCTTCTAGCATTTTATTCGGGCGAACCATAATGCAAAATTTCACACGGTGTTATTATGCTAATCTATTGCCTCTAATTTCTATGCTCACCGGCATTTTGAGGCCCAATCCTCGTCAAACCTTCACCCCATTAACAGCGCTTTTCACCCCCTTAATCTATGCATTTAGTCGCACCCACATGGTCATTTGTACAATGACAAGGTTTAGTGTTGTGAGCTCCCCATTTTAAGCATAACCCTGATTTGGCTCTCTGTTAAAATACTGTCCCCCTTATTCCAGTGCTTACCTGAATACTATGATCTCCTGAGTCCTTACGTGAAGAAAAAGCCGATTCTGGTGGATTAAGTTTTGTACTCGTACATACATCTGTACGATTTCTACGCGCAAGTGCTAGCAGTCGTACTACGTGAGAAGCGAGAAAGTCAAGTCAGTCTACTTACAAGCTTGAGGGGTCACATCGCGAAGTTACGGCTACGCTACCGCTTTGAGCAATATATATGACTACGATTCTCGCACTGGAACTTTGGGTTTAGGAAAGAAATTTGCCACAGCATTCATTTCACTTACATCGACTTCATCACAACACTGACAAAACTGATGTTGCATCCCCACTTCCCCTAAAGTATGATGTCCTCAGGAATGCAGGGGGGTTGAGAGAATGGCCGTTATTGCACTCAGAGTGCTATGCAATGAAGGGCGCACAAACAGTACGCCCACTGGCGTGCTTATAATGAACGTCCGTGGAACTCTGGGAAGGTTAGGTACAGCAGTACGCATATATGTAATAGTCATGTTTGTGCAACTCGAGAAAAAAACGAATTCTATGTCGTATTGATAGTAAGTGCGACCTCGAGGGCGACCTAATTGTGGCGTTACGTAATATTTTAGTGAAATAAAGACATGATTGCCTAACCAGTCCATGCGGATGTACTAAAGTTCTCTATGCGACAAACACGATTCGGTAGCTCAAGCCAATCAATTGATGCACCTCGCTGCACTACGTGCATGCTCCATTTTTGAGGTTGCGAGAATCACATCTTAATAGTTACGCGGGGAGCAGCGCTGCCTGCTTTGCTGTGGTCAGCTACACAGTGGACTGCTTTGCCAAAGCAAAATGAGCACCCCCACTAAAACCGCGACTGTTCATGAGCAAAGTCTGAGCCTACTGTTGTAAAGAACAAGGTCTCCGTCTCTGAGTAGGTGCGTAAGCACTAAACTGCCAGATCGAAAGTGAACATGGATGCTTGCTCAAGCTCCGGTACCTCTTCCAGTGGTTCCAAAAGCAAATCTGAACGGGCAATTTTCTAGTTGACCATTGGGCTAAGGAACCTTGAGGAAGTCCAACTAGAGGTTCCTCTTTACCGATCAGCGATTGGGTATGTAATCCAAGGCATTGATTATCCAATATCAGCTATAAATGTTGCACCTGACTGAACTAGCATTTCTTGAATGCACTACTACTACCAGTGTCCAGCATAGCCACACTGCTAAGTTGGGTAAAGATACGGGCTCTAGGTAAGGTCCTCGCTCTCCTGCTTTTGCGAGCCTGCTTCCTCTTCCTGCATTATTCGCTTCTTCTCATCATGATTGAACTGCTTCCGATTGCGCCAGGCGTTCTCGTACGTGGCCGGATGAATGGGAAGAAGGCCTGCTAGACCTGCAACACTTACGATGAGCGCACCACTTTTGGAGAGCAGCGTTTTGGTCTTACCAAGCAGCTGAGCAGCGTCATCTTCCAGCTCAATACCTTGTGAGATGTAGTATAATATCCTCTCGATGTTGAGCGCGCAGAGCTTCTCGCCCTCTCGATTGGGCAGAGGATCGAAGGTGCCAATTTGCTCAAATACATGGCAGAAGCCACGGCGGCAGGGATAGGTACTCTAAAGAGAGAATCACATGTAAAGAAGCAAATTTTAAATTTCAGTTTATTCCATGGTCATGTCCGCCTACCCACATCTAGCCTGGCGTACGGTGCCAGCAGGGCAGGAGCGGATCCCCAACTTCAGAAGGACCGGTCAGAGGCAACGAAAGAAAAACGGAAAGAACGAAGATAATGGCGACAAGAAGAATTCCTCCCCTGTCAGTCAATCCCCCACCCCGACAGCTTCATTTTCTTCCTCTTCCTCTTTGGCATCGTCAACTTCGGAGTCTTCGGACACATTAGAATCATCTGAGGAGAACGAGAGAGTGGAGACAAAAATTGAACAAGCCGCTGCTCCAGTCAGTCCAAAGGAGAGGCGGCGAACGAGCAAGAACAAGGGAAAAGGCTGGTCAGAGAGGATGCTGAGCATAACCTGGCGAGTTGCCATAACTATGTAGTTATGGTTGTAAAGCTGCATCATCAATGCGTGATGTCTTTCTTAGGTGCCTTGATTCTTTTGAGCAGCCTCCCGCTGCAGCTGTTCAACATGAGGCTCGCTACTCAGACCACACCGTAGTCAGGGTCGAGGCCAAGAGTGGTAGTAACAAAGCTGGTAATGCAACGTCCTCAGCCGACGGAGCAGGAATGCCATCAGTTGAAGATACGAACGGCACACACGAACCTGTTCCTGGACCCTCTGGAATGAGTCGCCATCAATCGCAGGCAAGTAGCTCCAGGTAATAAAGCCTGGTTGACCATATTGTCGGGACCCTAACTTTGATCTCATCCACCTAGTGGATGTGGGGTTTGATCGCACAGTTGACTGAATGAAAGAGTTGGTGCGAGCTAATTATCGGCAACTTCCCTATAGAATCGTTTTCGTAAATCCTAAAACAAATAAACTGTGTAATGAAGGCTGTGCTCTACTAAAAGCTGATCGAATGCATCTTGGCGAGCGAGCGCGGCGTAAATGTTGCCGAGGCCACGGAAGCGCACATCCATATCGCCAAGAAAGCTTGCAAGAACTGCAAGACCAGGGGTCGACCGATTTCGGGAGCATAACGTGCCTAACAGTTGCCATGTCGTACCTCAGCCTGAACAGACTGGCTTTAACATTAACACCGCTAGAAATGTGCCCGAGCTATTCAAATACTGCCGGCCGTGTTCGACATCATTGTGATGTACAACAGCTTCTTCTTCCACATTGGCACTCACAAGCGCGCTGTCAACTTGTTGTTTATGACCATCTATACTACTTCCAGCTGGAGAGCTCTAATTTGGCGATGGGTGCTTGGATGCAGGGAAGCGCACAAAAATTTGGCAACTGCACGTCTAAAACTACAAGAGCAACTAGGTATGACAAAAACCGACAAAAATGGGTATACCGACATGTGGCCAACCCGGTGATCGATAGTACAGCAGGGTGAGGAAAGTTAGATGCCTCTTTAACACCTTAGGCATCAATAGCAATGTAAGATTCCCTCCAATGAAAGGCAAAAGAGCTGTTAGTGCTCGTTTCGTGTCCCTCGCAGAACTCTGGTGAAATAAACCGCTTTGATGTGTGCTAAAAGTCAATACGTACTATGCAACTTTCAAAAGTTTTAATGTCATTTCTGAGTGCCAGAGGTTTCGTTTAGTCTTCCCCAGAATCATTTCAGGAGTATAAGAACAGCCTTAAACTTTTCAGAAATACAAAAGTCACAGAAGGAAGAAAAGGAAGAGAAGACATCAAGCTCTACGATCAGGTCGAAGCCGAACTAAGCGTAACGGCAGTAGAAGGGATCGTGATGACGACTACTTCAGTGACTCTGCGGAAGACAGCGTGGACAGCTCTCCCGAGACCTACAGAAGAAACCAAGTGTCGTTTCCTGCCTTGAAGTTGAAGAGTAAGAGAACCGAGAGAAAGGACGACGAGGATGAAGAAGAATTACCGTGATCTGGAGGCAGTTTTGCTTCATCCAAAAAATTTTAAGTACAACGATGCGACTTCCTACGAACAGAATCAGAATTATCGGAAAGGGAATTTTCAAGAGTGTCTTTCTTAATAGTCATTCCAAGTGGTCATTTTTGTTTCTGATCGACAATACTCACTATGCAAACACTTCATAACTTGTGCACGGGCTTACCTTAGTGACGACCATCTTGAAGAAGGGTCTGTTCCAGCATCCCTGGTTGACCAGAGCGATGACGAACTTTTTGTCGGCCATCGACGTTCGGTCGGGCGTGCTGGGCACGTTGAACCGGAGACCTTTGGGAAGCCGGCGCATCTAGGGAAGGAAGGAAAGAATGATTGTAGAAAAGTCTTGCTATTAATGCATGCCTGTTCTCCAAATTTACCTTAATGACTCGTAGGAAAATGACCCCAACGAGCCACGCCTCAGATCAATCGGTCACTACGTCAAGTTGACCACGCAAGACTACTCGTTGCGATCATAGCGAAGTTTACAATTCCATCAGTGTTTACAATTGAACCGTGCTTCTTGTTCTGCCGCGCTGCTTGTGCCCTGCCCATCCAGCCATCTACTGATTCTCCCTCGAATGGCGGCAAGTTCGAACAGAGGCTCCACTGCTGCCAGACGGGGTATGTACAGTAAGTAGGGTGAGCCTCTTCAGACGAAAACTTCTTTTTTTCAAAATGTACACTCATCAGCAGTTACGACTGATGTAGAAAAAGAGATCCCACCCATTGGTATCCACAAAAAGGTGCTACTAGGCTGGCATTGGAGCTGGGGCCTTACTGAAAGACAGGGGCCAATGCTATTGTCACCGTAAGAAAATCCCTATATATAAAAGGACAGCCCCTTATCACAGATGAAGTATATACAGATGACTCATGTAGAACATAGCAGATTCAGCCCCTCTGGTCTGAAGCGACCTCTAGTGGACGCTAAGCATGCCAATCCAGCCTGCTGAAATCTCTCCAGCCAGCCCAAGCCAGCCCTGAGGGACTGTGACCTGGTCACAAACAGATTTTTCCATGTGATGCGTGCCCCTTTGCTCAAATGGAAAAGTGTGTGCTTTAAGATCCCATCAGGAGAGCCTTCCACAGGAGGCCAATGC
>JAAUXU010070432.1_pt1 | contig 15100 bp, 23 predicted proteins | sample 7278151 | NCBI WGS metagenome assembly JAAUXU01 (sample SAMN14350113, study PRJNA611818) | marine sediment metagenome | isolation source: surface marine sediment (1.8m) | place: French Polynesia: Moorea | collected 2018-08 | reverse complement strand
TTCATCTTTGATTTTGCTGATAAAGTTGTCATGACGCATGGCGCGCTTTCCTTCTTCTTTCCTATAACCGTTGATGATGGCCAGCAGGTCAGGGCTGGACATCGGGAAAGAGGCGTTTTGAATTAGGGTGTGATCGGGTGTAATCTTGTCGTCAGACATGATGGCCTCCTGGTTGGGCTGTCTTGATCGAGTCGGGGGCCGGCATTCCCCCGCACCCCCTCAAGCTACGCTTTCCCTGCTATCCCGTCAACTTGTCTCAGGTCAAACTAGGCTATACACCTGTAAAGTTAGTGCTCACTAACCTATACTCCACCCATAGCCCGAAACCAAAACCAAAAAGGGCTCAGCGCTTAAAGCGCCGTGCCTGCCGCCTATGGACACCTTCAATACAATCAACGACCTGATCCAAGCCACCCGCACGGCTGGCGAAATTGTCTACATAAAAGGCAAGGGCGCTATCAATGACGGCGAAGGCGGCCCAATGTACATCCAGACGGCGGCCCAGTTTGGCGGCACGCCGGATAACGTCACCTCTTTCGCCATTGCCGATAACAATGTGGCTGTCTACCTGGCGGGCTCCAGCCGCGTGTTGCCAGACGGCGCCGGCCTGGCAGCATCTGGCAAGGGCTTTTATGATGTGTCGCCCAGGATCCCCCGCCTGACCGACGGCCGACTGGATTTCTGGATAGAAGGTGACACGCAGACAACAAGCGGCTTTGGCAGCTCCACGATGTGGCGCAACGAAAACATTGGCTCTACTAAAGTGACTACACAGGAAGAGCTAACCCTGGGCGTTGACATACCCAGCGTGCCTACTGCCAAGTTCTACAGTCGTACAGTGGTTACCAGTATAGCCGGCAGTTCAAATTTTGTGCGAAAGACGCAACGCATTGAAGGCGTTCGCACCTATGCCGGACAGACCATAGTGATATCACTGTTCGGTCGAGTAGATGCCGCGAAAAATGTAGCCGTTGAGCTTGTTCAGAATTTTGGCACGGGTGGCAGTCCAAGCGCTGAAGTCACTGGCATTGGATCGCAGAAAATTTTGCTGACGACCGACTTTGAGAGAAAATCGGCCATATTCGACGTGCCAGATCTGTCAGGGAAAACCATTGGCACCGATGGCAACGATTACCTGGAGTTCATTGTCTGGTTTGACGCTGGATCTAACTTTAACAGCCGGACAGACAACCTGGGGCAACAAGACGGAACCTTTGACGTCGCCTGCTTCCAAGATGATATAGGGACAGAAATCAAGCCTTTCTATGAATTTGGGCCGAAGGAATCTGTAGACAGGCTGAATCGGCACTTTGAAAACTTAGAGCCAAATGTGACAGGCGCCAGTTTTGCAATAGGGCGCCAGGTAAATGTGATCAACTGTTCTTTTGTATTCAAAACACAAGTTGAGATGAGAGCGCCCCCGCAAACACAAGAAAGCGCCGGGGCTGATTTTGTCGTGCTGCTAGCGCCAGACGTTGAAAGCGTATCGTCTTTAATATCTTTCACCAGTGAAAATTCTGTTTTCAGCGTCACTTATTCGGTGACAATCTCAGGAACTTTTTCGGCGGCAGGAGCGGGAGCGGCAGAGCTACAAAGTGTTAACACAAATGCGTTTATCAGATTTGATTCGAGGTTATAAAAATGGCCATCGTCGTCGAGATCCCCAGTGACTATATTGCTGATCCAACCCGTAGCCGCCCTGTGTTTAACGGCTTTGTCTATATAGGTGAAGTTGACAAAGACCCCGAGCTTTTCCCCATTGATATATTCGGAGAGCAAGAGGATGGTACCGAAGTACCACTGAACAACCCCTACAGGCTGTCAGCGGGTGGCGTGCCCCAAGATGACCAGGGCAACACAGTCATCGTTAAAACCGATGCAAGCGATTATTCGATGCGAGTGCGCCGTGCTATCGGTGATCAGCCTGGCTCAGTCGCTTACGAGTTCGCCAGCGCTGCGGGTAAGTTTGACAGTGTTTTTCAGCAAAAAGAAAAAGTCACGCTAGTCAGCGGCCAGACCACTGTCAGCGTGAATACGCTTAATGCAAACTCAAGCGTTGTTTATCTGTGCGGCGATGATGTGGACAATGGCCGGCTTTGTACGCCAGAAGATTATACAGTTTCCGATGAATCGACGATCGAGCTTAAAAAAAGCTATCCATCAGGGACCGTCATACTCTTTGCGCAAACGCAGGGCACAGAGAACACAAATCCCTCATTGGGGGAGCTGACAGACGTTGATTTAACAAATCCACAAGATAATGAGTCATTGGTTTATGATGGTGAAACAGACTTTTGGCGTAACGAGGATTTAAACGTCAGAGGTACGCGCAACTACATAACCGATGGCCGATTTGACCGGTGGGACCAAGGCACAAGCCAAACCAGCAACGGCTATGGCTCTGATACGATGTGGCTAAATTTAAATACTGGCAGCACAAAAACGCACACGCAGGAAACATTAACCGCTGGTGTTGATTTGCCGGCCGTTGACAATCCAACCGCTGAGTTTTTTAGTAGAACAGTTGTTAACAGTGTTGCGGGTGCGTTAAATAACGTTATCAAAACTCAACGAATAGAATCAGTTGCAAGTTTAGCCGGTAAAAAAGCAAACATAGCTCTATATGCAAAAGCTGATTCAACGAAAAACATATCAATAGAATTTGTGCAAAATTTTGGCACAGGTGGATCGCCTTCTGCAACTGTAAGTTCGATTGGCACTAATAAGTTTCAATTGAATTCAAGTTGGGCTCGTTACGATTTCACAATAGATATCCCTTCCATTGCTGGGAAAACATTAGGGACAAACGACGATGATAGTTTAAATTTTCTGATTTGGTTTGATGCTGGTAGTGCTTTTGACAGCCGTACAGATTTACTAGGCCAGCAATCCGGCACCTTTGATATTGCGTGTGTGCAGTTGACCGATGGAGAGAATGTGTTTCCGTTTATCGAGGAAGATCGTCAGAAAAGCCTTGATCGAGTTAATCGGTATTATTGGACTACAGGAGATCAGATTCAACTTTATATAGTGAATAATTTAGATACGGTGCGTATAGCCTCTGTTCCTAATCCAACTACAATGAGAGCAAATCCACAAGTGAATGTTCAAGTAAATTTAGGAGATGTATCAGTGGTTTCTGCCGGAAAAAATTTCTCTAGGGTTTTAACTGAAAATAATCTTGCGGGTGATTCAGTGTTAACAACTAGTTATACAGCAGACGCAAGGCTGTAAAGCAATGCCCGGCTTAGTGCCGGGCACCTTCACTGCATACTGTCCAACCATGCCCGGGTAGCCTCAACGCCCGCTTCCCAGCCCAGCGCAACGCAGGTGTAAGCGCCTTCTCTGTGCGCGGCGTGCAGGTATTCAATTTGGCCTTTCTGCCACTTGCTAAGGCTACGGTCGCGGCGCTTGATTTCCAGCACCAGTGGAACTGGCGCGACCGGGATGATCACATCGGCGGCGCCCGTGTTCAGCCCTTCCTGTTTTTGCCAGTGAGCTTGCCCAAAGGTGCGTTTGCCTTCATTGCGCGGGTGAATGGCGACTTCTGCCAGGCGGGGGAAGAACCTGCGCAGCGCCTGGAAATAGCTAATCTGCTCTTGTGCTTCCAGTGGGCAGCGCTTGTTCCGGTAGTTCTGGTCGCCGTAGACCTTCAACCAGGGCAGCTCTTTAAAGTGCATCGTCAAAACCTTCTTTGATTTCTTCGATCAGCGCGTCTTGGTCGATAACATCAAGCAGCGCGGGCGCATACTGCCAGCGGTTGTCGGCCCATATCTGAAGCGTCGTGAAAATCCATTCTTCATCCACATCAGGCCAGGAGTCATCTTCAGTGGGCTGCCCTTTCTGATACGGCGTGTAGTGATAGTAAATGCGGCAGGCTATCTCCTGGCCGTTGATGTCTATCGTGGTTTCATGGGTTGGCATTATTTCTTCCCCTGCTTGCGCCATTTCATCCCGTCGATCAGCAGTTGGCGCAGTGCCTCTGCTGTTGGAACCCCGTTTAGTTCGTGCCGGTCGATTTCTGCCGCCACTTCCCTTTGCTGGGGCGACTTGTCCCACAAATACACCATGCCTTTGCTGCCGGTTGCCGTTTTTTTCATAAATTTCACTTTTCAAAAATCAGCTATATTATAAACTATAACACTCTACAACACGAAAGCAACGAGGACATAAAATGACGTACACAGATCACATGGCAGCCAAGTCGATGTTCATCAGCGAGGCACTGCGCCTGTATCGGGAAGGGCGCGTGTTTGCGGCGCGTACTTACTGGGCGGCGGCCTGGGCCAGTTGGGAGCGGGCACAGGTGGCACGGAGGGGGAACGCATGAAAAACAAAGATATGCCGGCATCACCGATTCTTGGTGATACTGAAGCTTTTATTTCATTTCTTGAAGGTATTAAAGGCGGCAATAATTACGGACTCACCAAGCGCGAGTATGCCGCAATACACAATTGTGCTGCGCTTTTAAGTCAAAATGATACTTCAATGACTGGTACGGAAATAATAGAAATAGCAATTCTATTTGCTGATCAGCTTTTTCATGCACTTGAAGAAACAAGGGGGGATGATGCCTAACTACCGCGTAGACTACGCACCAAAGAACAAAGCAGCTTGGGACCGGGGGTGTGTTGATGTGTCTTATACGATACGAAACGAGAAGAACCCTACCGCCGCAAGGCGCCTGGCTGACGAGTCACTAGGGCAGGAGTTCAACGCCGCTGACTACAAACGCGGCAAGGTGTTCGAGGTAGCGCCAGAGCCAATCATTGAAGAGGAAACCCCGACTGCTGCCGTTGAGCCTGGAGACCACAACGCTGATGGGAGTCAGGCGGCCGTCGACACGGCAGATACTGACAGTGTAGCGCAGGCTGCTGGGGATAGCTGGGGTCAGTTGTATGGCACACCAACAGAGAAAGCCCCGGCACCTGCTGAAGATGTAGGTAATGCAGCCGACAACCCTGCAGCGCACGCCGGGGCTGATTTGACTGTAGCAGATGTTGAGGCTTTGCACGCGGGCATGTTGCTTGGTCTTAACGCGGCGATTGACGCGCTGCCGGTCGGAGGCCGGTTGCGGCGTGAGGGCATACCGGCTGAGATTTACCACCGCTCTATCGGCTGGGGCTCTACCCGGGTCAAGGATTTCATCAAGAGCCCGGCACTTGCGCGGGCGGGCATTGACGGCCACATGGAGAAGAAGCCAACAAAGTCACAGCGAGTAGGCACCGCCTACCATGCCGCGTGCCTGGAGCCTGAACTCTTCACCAGGGAGTACACCCAAGCCGACAAGATGCCTATCAATGACGCTGAATATGACGATGTGATCCGGATGCGTGACGCCACCATGAACAACTTGGGCTATCTGCTCCAGGGCGGCGCTGCTGAGGTTTCGTACTGGTATCGAGTGAGTGAGAACCTAGTCATCAAGTGTCGCATTGACTACGAGTTGCCGCGCTTGGCGCTGGATTTGAAATCGGCGGTTGACGTGTCCGACGAGGGCATAGTCTCTGCCGTTGACCGTTTCGGCTATGCACTGCAACAGGAGCATTACATTTTGGCCAGCGGTTGCGGTCAGTTTGCTTTTCTATTTCAGCAGAACGCGGCGCCTTGGCTAACATCGTTGCCGGTTGAGCTTGATGATGATCTGGTTGAGTACGCGCAACTGAAGCTGGATAAAACCTACCGTGAGATAGAGCAATCAGAAGCTAACGATTATTGGCCGGTTAACCGCAGTGCCGACGATGGCGGCGTGCAAACGCTGGTTGTTGGGCTGAAGGGCTGGAAACGTAAAGAACTTGAAGAATTGAGGATCGGCGCATGAACCAATTAACAACAACCGACCAAAACAGCATGATTTTGGACACTGGCAAAATGGAATCTGTTTTTCGTTTTGCTGAAATCATGAGCCAAGCAAAAATTAGCTTGCCTAAGCATTTTCAAGGCAACCCAGCCGATTGCATGGCGCTAGTATTACAGGCTCAGCGCTGGGGAATGGACCCGTTTGCCGTGGCACAACAGGCGTTTTTGGTGAATGGGAATTTAGGATTCTCTGCACAGCTTGTGAACGCCGTTATCAGCAGCAGCAAGGCCATTCAAGGCCGATTCCACTATGAATACGACTGGAAACAAGGCGCACCGAACGGGTTAGTAAAGGTTGGCGCGGTGATTGCCGGTGAGGACAACATCACTTGGGGGGAATGGCTGGATACCAGCAAAGTAACCACCAAAAACAGCCCACTGTGGAAAACCAACCCAAGACAACAAGCGGCTTACCTGGCAATGAAATATTGGGCGCGCCTGTATACGCCGGAGATGCTGCTAGGTGTTTACACCAAAGACGAGTTAGATAATGCCCCAATAGCAAAACCCGAGCGCGACATCACCCCACAGCCCGAGCCAGCTGCAGCGACACAAAGCAACACACTCAGCAGCATCCTGGCCGAGCAGCAGGCACAGGCTGTGCAATCTGACACGACACCGATAGATGAAAATCACGATCCAATCGTGGCCGCTGACACTTACAGCAAGCTGATGGAAGGGGCCGGCAGTATCGAGGATCTGGAGCAGTTCTATGATGAAAGCATCGGTAGATTGCGCGAGCTTTACAAGCACTGGAAGGCTGCCGGCGATATGGACAAAGCCAACCTGTGCGGCGACCTGTCGCGCACGCTGCAAGCAGTAGCGGAGGAATGCAAGGTTAAATTTTTGACGGAGGCGGGCGCATGAATATTAATGAAATCACCATCGGGCAGGCTAAAGAGTTGTTTGAAATTTTCGGGCAAAAACAGCCCCAACCGGCCCCGGTATCCGTACCAGCCCCGCACCCCATGATCGGCGAGAAAGTCATCATTAGGACTTTTAGCGCGGGTGTATGGTTTGGCGTTTTGGAACAGAAAGACGGAAACGAAGTCATTTTGACCAATGCCCGGCGTATGTGGCGTTGGTGGGCTGCTGAGTCTATCAGCCTTAGCGCTGTTTCCATTCACGGGATCAAGCAAGAGAAAAGCAAAATTGTAGAGCCCGTTAGTGAAGTTTGGTTGGAAGCTATCGAAATCATTCCTTGCACTGCAAAGGCTACCGAATCCATTGAGAGTGCGCCTTATGTCAAAGCTGAGTAAAAAATCTGGCGATGGCTATGGCTATGGCGATGGCTATGGCTATGGCGATGGCTCTGGCTATGGCGATGGCTCTGGCTATGGCGATGGCTTTGGCTATGGCGATGGCTCTGGCTATGGCGATGGCTATGGCTATGGCTCTGGCGATGGCTATGGCTATGGCTCTGGCTATGGCTTTGGCTCTGGCTATGGCGATGGCTTTGGCTCTGGCTATGGCGATGGCTAATAAACGATCGACGGAGGCGGGCGCTTAGGCGCCCTTTTTGTATGAAAGTATTAATTGCTTGCGAATCTAGCGGCATTGTCAGAGAGGCATTCAGAAAACGCAACCACGATGCGTGGTCCTGCGACCTGCTGCCAGCAGATGATGGCTCTAACTATCACATACAAGGTGACATTATAGGCGAGTTACAGCTAGGTCGTTGGGATCTGGTTATTGCACACCCACCTTGCACTTATCTTTGCAGCAGTGGCATACACTGGAACAAACGCAGGCCAGAGCGTGCCGCATTGACTAAAGAAGCCAAGCGTTTTTTTATGCGGTTTACTGAATTGGATTGCAGGTGGGCTATTGAAAATCCGATTGGCATTATGTCTACCCAGTGGCGTAAGCCCGATCAGATTTTGCAACCGTATCAGTTCGGACATGACGCCAGTAAATCGACTTGCTTATGGCTCAACGGTTTGCCCACCTTGCAGCCGACAGAGTATATAGAACCGCGCATCGTTGACAAAAAAAAACGCTGGGGCAATCAAACCGATAGCGGTCAAAACAAACTGCCACCGAGAAAAGACAGATGGAAAATCAGAAGTAAGACATATCAAGGCATAGCAGACGCTATGGCCAAGCAATGGGGTTGAAGGAGGCGGGCGCTTAGTCGCCCTTTTCATTTGAGGTTGTAATTATGATGTTAGTAAGCGGTCTAGTGTTGTTGGCTTGTACCAGCATGGAATCTGGTTTTACTTATGGTGTGCTGCGCGGGTCTATTGAGGTTGAAGTAGAGCAGGTGAAACTGTTTGATCTTGATTGCCTAGCAGATAAAAACGAGCGCGGGGATTATGTGTTAACGGCGTTTAACCGGGAAACCGGCGAGGTTTTGAAAGTTGAAAATAGGTATTTAAAATGAGCGATTACATTAAAGGCATGAAAGACAAAACTATTAAGAAGGTCTTAAAACAGAAGTTAGAAGAATGGTTGATAACTATTGATGATATTGACGTACAAGAGCAGGCCAGGAAAGACGTTATAGTTACAGGCGGAAGCATTGCAAGCTTATTGCTAGGTGAAAGAGTCAATGACTATGACATCTATTTTCAGACCAAACAGACAACACAAGCCGTTGCAGAGTATTACGTGAACAAGTGGAACGACACGAAAAAAACAGATCCTGCGCCGTTTGTTCAAATCAAGGACATTGAAAACCTAAAAGGAGAAACTGAAAGCCGTGTAGGTATTTTTGTACAGTCTGCTGGCGTGGTAGGTGAAGCTGACCCAGAAGAAGGTTACGACTATTACGAAGGCGACACAGACGGCGACAGGGCCGAAGAATACATAGAAAGCATTACGAAACAAGCCGATGATGGTGAAAAGTACCGACCTGTTTTTATGAGTCAGAACGCTATTTCACTTAGCGACAAACTACAGATAGTGATCCGTTTTTATGGCAAGCCTGAAGAAATACACGACAATTATGATTTTGTTCATGCCACTAGCTGGTATCGTCTAAAAAATAACAAGCTAGAAACGCCGCAGGAGGCGTTGCGCTGCCTAATGTCTAGAACCCTGATTTATAGGGGTAGTTTATACCCTGTTTGCTCATTGTTCAGGCTGCGCAAGTTTATACAGCGCGGTTGGAGCATCACCGCAGGTCAAGTGCTAAAAATTGCCAATCAAGTGTCAACTATTGATATGACAAATGTTGAAGTATTGCGCGAGCAGTTGACTGGTGTTGATGCGGCATACATGCACGAACTTATACAAATAATCAGCAAAGCCAAAGACGAAGGGAAAACGGTAGATCATACTTATATCGCAACCGTTATAGATAGACTTTTTGATTAAGAGGTGCTAAACCAGTGAACCAAACAAAAGTAAGTCATTATCTAAACAAGTTCAGATTTGCCCGAACGATAGAAACGCTGGACAAGCAAGCGGATTTAGCCGACGAGAAGAACCCGGGCGACCGCAAAGAGATTAACGAAGCGTGGAACACCCGGTTTTTATAGTTGAAACAGCAGGATATGGGGGCGCTATGGAAAAGCCAGAGCTACTAAAATTAAGTTTAGAATCAACTTTAGATTATTCTGATCGACTTGAAAAATATGTAATAGTGCTGGACAGAAAAGAAGAAGCTAAAGAGTTGCGAGATTATGTGGCAGCGCTTGAAAAGGAATTGGCAGAAAAAGATTCAGCAGCTAAAAAATACTTTAACTTGGCGCAGAAATTCGAGCAGATAATTATGGAAGCTAAAGAAGAAAACGAGGCGTTAAAAGCCGCGTTGCGTGAGGCTTGCGGGTGGAACTGGCTTAGTCATGCTGAAGCGGTAGAAGATGGCAACCAAGACGGCCAGATCCCGTTTACAGTGCAAGAGCAGATTAAAAAGGCGCTAGAGTAGTTGCAGCACATTGCTATACTAAAAAAGCCCGCTATCGCCTTGTGTGGCACGCCAGCAAGCCGGTACAGCCCGTTAGAGTCGGGCCGGGTCTACTCTTAACAGGCAAGCGCAAACAAGGACGTTGGGGCTACGGATAGCCAGTGCTGCAGTTGCCGTTTTGATCTGACTAAAGGTTAATATGAGCAAAACTAAAAAGGTAACACGCGCCAGAAAAGCCAGAGACAGGGCAAAACAGGCGCAAGAGAACGAAAGGCAAGCCCGGATCATGGCTGAAGGTTTAGCTAACCACTTGAGGTAAAGAAAGATGCGTATTTGGGATATACAGGAATTGGCCGCTATTGCCTGTGGGCTAACAGAGGATCAGTACAGCGAACTGCTCAACAGTGGCAAAGCTGACGAGATGCTGGACGAGATGCTTAATAGTAAATTCGGCATGGATCTTGAGCAGTTCAGTAATGTAGCGGAGGCGCTGCTTAAATTCACCCCTGTTCTCCAATCACCGCTCAGCGGTGACCTGCATCATGTGTTTGGTGTGTCAGAGGGCAGTTCAGGATTCAGGGCCATCTTAAAAGCTAAAGCCAAGCCGTCCTGATTCAACTATCCGTTAATTCCGGTTAGTCCGGTTGCATTAGTATGGAACTTAATGCGGATTAGCCGAGCTAATAGCAATGATCACCTTAATCCGCATACCCAAATTGACCAAGCCTGCCATCTGATCAAGACTGAAACGAAGAACCCCGCCAGCTTGGACCCTGGCGGGGCTTCTGAGAACCAGCTAATGACCGTAGCTGATACCTTGCCTATATCGTAAGTTGCTGTACGACTTACCGTCAAGTGTCTATCTACAACCTTTAGCTAACCTTTAGGTACTTACCGCGAGGCTTAGCCCATGACAGAAACTACACCGCAGTACCCACCGCGCACGCTCCAACCCCTACAAACTAACGGCCACTGGCTAACAGACACGGTAGCAGCTTTAACGCTGGCTGGCTGGCGCTGCTTGCCAGCAGGCTATGTCAAAAACCGATTGCAGCCGCTAGTACCCTGGAAAAAAGATCATGGCTGGTATCCACCAAGCCACCCCATATGGTCAGAGCCAGATGTGTCGATGATCGCTGTGCAGCCGCCTTATGATGTGGTGTTTTTGGATGCGGATTGTTACAAAGAAGGTGCCGCAACCTGGGAAGATTTGCAAATTGCCACTGCTGGCAGCCTGAAAAACGCCTTATTCCAAAAAAGTATAGAAAAAGACTCCTACCACTTTGTTTACCGCGTGCCGACAGATCACAACATCAAAAACTGCGCCGACAGCATACCCCAGTTACCACACTTGGACGTCAGGACTAATGACGGGCTGATCTACGTCAAACCGAGCAAGCAACTGTTTGTTCACAACCTGAACGATGTTCCGCTAATGCCAGCCCAACTGCTGGCCATGATGCCGCGAAATGACAGCGATAAGGCATACCGTGGCGGCAATACGTCGCCGCTGACTTATACCGGGACCGGGCTTTGTGAGTACCTTCAATCGATGGGTTACAAGTATCGCGGCCAAGATGGAGGCGCCCAGACGTTTGATCACCCTGGGAGCAGCAGCCAGAGTGCCGGCGTTCGTGTGATGCTGGTGGATGGCGCCGAAAAGGCTTGGTCATTTCAAGGTGACGCGCTAAACAACGAACATTGGAATGATTTGGCGTCGTGTATGTCATTGCTTGAGCCGTGTGACAACAACCTGGCGCTGGTGGCGCTAAAAGAGTCTGAAGGCGATTGGCGCCAAGCACTACAGCTAATGCCGGATATTGAACGCAGGAAGCAGCAAAGGGCACAGCGACGACAGCAGTCACAAGAGCCACCAGCACATCTACAGGGGATACCTGATGAGGTTCCTACCAATGTTGAGCCAATACAGGCCGGACATCCCTCAAACCCTTTCAAAAACACTGACGCACTTAGCACGCTGCGTCAAATGGGCATTGGAAAACAAGCCGACCAGATACTAAGCAAGCTTGATTCAGATTTTTTTGTTTTTGAAAAAATGGTGATAGCTGGGCAAACCACTATCATTGCAGCGCCACCTAATGCCGGTAAAACACTGCTAATCATGAAATTCATTATTGATGCCGTCAGTTGTGGCTCTGTTAACCCTTCTCGTGTGTTTTATCTGAATTGTGACGATTTTCCACGAGGCCAAGCGATCAAATCAAAAATTCTGGAAAAATGGCAAGTGACAATGCTTGCGCCAGGCTGGAACGGCTTTGATGTGATGCAGTTTTACAGCATGTTGAATGCCTTGGTTAAGCAAGGGCAGGCAGACGGTACCATTTTAATACTGGACACGCTCAGGCGGTTTGTAGACACACTTAGCCATGACGGCGTGAAAGAATTTGGTATGTTCACCCGCAAGTTTAACAGCGCAGGCGGCACTATTGCCGCACTTGCACACACCAACAAAAACAAAACTGTTGAAGGTAAGCGCGTGCTCGAAGGTGTGCAAGGTATCGCCAATGACGCCGACGCAGTTTATATCGGTGACGTGCAGACGGTCGAACAGGGCGAAAAGACTGACCAGACTGTAACATTTGAGGCCACACCGGATGTAGGCGGCAAGGTTCGGGGCGACAATGACCGGCATGTCAGCTACTCATTCAGCCGCATCAAAGGAGAGGATTATCAGACCACATTGGACACCGTGAAGAAGGTGGATCAGGACGATGTGGAGCAACAAAGAGAGCACATTTCAGTGCTTGAGAGTCTACGGAAAAATGAACCCGTTTTTCCAGTAATCACGTCAATTATCCAGAGCGGCATTTGCCAGATGACGCAAGTCATAAACGCGGCGATGGGCGAGTTGGATATGCCTAAACACACCGTCAGAAACATCATCATGACGCACATGCAGCAAAAGACCTGGCAGACATACGATCAGGGGTACCGTTGGCACGCAAGGGCTAGAGACCCGAAGAAGCCGGCGGCCAAGCTACTGACCTGTTTGGAGGCTGAAAAAAGGGGGGTGGACACTCTGGATAATGGATAAACTGGATAAATGGGAAAATAGCCGGCACGAATAATGTTGGCATGACGTATGCTATTGATTCTTTTTATTTATCCAGTTTATTCGGATTATCCATTGTTCAGACCCCGGCTTGAAAAAATGAAATTTGAGCCTAGAAAAATGGATGGAAAGTCTGGATAAATGGATTTAGCATTATCTAATATACAGCACAAAGAGGTGACATGTGGATACAACTAGAAATTTTGGTTGGGTGATTGTTGACCAGCAAACAGGCCTGGTTGACGGGTACTATCATGACGTTTCTTTAGCCAAACATATTCGTGGTTGGCTTGAAGCTAAGTGGTCAGGCTCAAAATGGGATCTCAAAAAAGCCGACGGCATTGACGACCCGGTAAGGCATAGATTTCACCAAGACCACGAAGATCTTTTGATAGCGACCTATTGTGAGCCAGATTGGGCTGCTTGCGACGATTACGACAGGAGATTACCCAATGGCTGATCACCAGGCTGGGGCTTGAGCATGACTGAAACCCCTGACCACTAAAAAAACTAATGTAGGTAAAGCTAATATGCCAGAGATTAAAATTGATTCGCAGGAACTAAAAAAAACGCTACTAACTATACAGGATTGTCTTGCAGAGGCTGAGGAAGTGATGGCGGAAGCTGAGCAAATTATCAGGGATCTGTTGGACCTTGATTATCGGTTGACTCCAAAAACGGTTTTAACCAGAGACAGAGCCAGGAAATTTATCAGCAGTGAAGCAGGGGGCCTCGATGCCAAACCAAACCGCTGAAGAACTGCGCCGGCTGATAGACAACATGGTCGCCTTTGGTCAGAAACCGACGAGAGCGCTCAGGAGGCGCTACAGGCGCGCCAAGCGGCGGGAGGGTAACCCGGTTGTACCGGGGAAGGGGTGAGAGGGGCTTAGAATGGCTTGGAGGGTGTTTCTAGCGTCATCGGCAAACGTGCAATAGTCTGCAGTATGTGCCATAGTGAGATTGCGGCACCGGGGCACCGGGCCAGTTTTCCCGACTGGCACGCCGCAGCCATTCAAATCGGGAGCCCTTGGGAGGGGATGTTCAATGATTCTCGACATTACACTACTGACTCACCCCGTCGCGTTTTTGCTGTTTTCCGCTGGCGTGTTTGCCGGGTTCTGGCTCGTGTTCGTTGCCCTGGTTGATTGGCTGGCGTGAGCTACACTCACAACAAGGCAAACGGCGGGGTAAGTGATGGAGTGTTTGAAATGCAGGTGGCCGCATGTTTAGAAAGCTTTTTCGATTAATATTCAACCACAATCAGCTAGATTCTTTGCGTTACAGAATTCATGACGCGGAAAAGGAAATTGACATTTACCGTGACCGAGTGCAACAGCTTGAGGCTGAAGTGAGAGAATACAAAGGATACAAACTGAAATATCAAGTGGCTCAGATGCTGGTAGACGATGATCCGGCGATTGAGGAGTTGCTTGATTGCTACAAAGAAACGCAAAAACAGAAAAACACTACAAAAAGTTGCGCAGCCGGTTTAAGAGGGTTTGGCAGTTTGGGCAACTTGGGCGGATTATGGCTGGCGTGAGCTACACTCACAGCAAAGACCAAAGCGGGCCGATGTATGCAAACCGCGATACAGCGCCGCTGGCTGGCACTCTCAGACACCGAGCGCAAGCTGGCCAGGCGAACAGTGGACTGGCAACACAATCACAGCCAGATGAGCGACGCCGACCGTGACGAAGCGTATGATTACGCAATGTTGTATCAAGAGGTGAAGCTTAGCTCCGAGCAGATGCGCGTTTTGGAAGTTTCAGCGGCGCATACCGCCAGCGGTGCCATCATGTGCCTGGATAGAATAATCTGGTTTAACATGAACGATGAATAAGAGGACAGTCTATTGAGCGTTACCATTTTAACCCAACAAGAGTTCCCCTATTTTTTCGATATTAAAAACCCTTCACAAAACCTGCTGTTAAAACTTCGAGACAAAGGCGCACCGATTCAGGGCCGAATGTGGCTGAAACTCAACCCTGATTACTTCTATACCGGCAGCCGGGGGGAGGATGGAAGTATTACTGTCACCTGGCTGCGCGTTGACGACATTCAGGAAACGGGTTAACTTGAATCGCCGGCCTGGTTCAACACCTGTGAAAAAGGGGGCGTTGGGTCAGCCAGGACCGGCACCAGAACATCCCAAATGCTATCCATAGCGCCTTGCCTGTTTGCTACTCACAAACGGGCTTTTTTTTGCCTGCGATCAGCGCCAATGTTAACCTGAAACTGTTGGCGAACGTGGCCAACGATTAATCAAGGGATTACCTTATGAAACGGATTTATACTTTCTTTTCTGCGCTGCTAAGTTT
>JAAUXU010030252.1_pt1 | contig 15101 bp, 15 predicted proteins | sample 7278151 | NCBI WGS metagenome assembly JAAUXU01 (sample SAMN14350113, study PRJNA611818) | marine sediment metagenome | isolation source: surface marine sediment (1.8m) | place: French Polynesia: Moorea | collected 2018-08 | reverse complement strand
TCACCTAACTTGACCTAAATCTATCCTGACCTACCTGGACCCAACCCTAGCTCACCTAACTTGACCTAAACCTATCCTGACCTACGTGGACCCAACCCTAGCTCACCTAACCTAACCTAAACCTATCCTAACTGATCCTAACTAACCCAACCGATCCTAAGACGAACCAAAGATGTCTAGGACCTCCCCTAAAGCAACCAACCTTTTGTACGGGTCTACCTGTTCGTAGCTCGTAGGAGAGCCCTGAAGATGTTGATGACAACCGCCAAGACGAGGTTGCAGATCATGAAAGTAGTCGTCCAGTCGTCCGTGTCCACGTACGCCAAGATGATCACCCCGGTGAAAGTCGTGATCACGCCGATCTGTGTGGTTAGAGGAAAACTGCAGTTTTTGGTACTCTTTAACAAGTGTCCTAAGTTTTGTGGACGACAACTGAGAAAACAAAATGACACTAAAAATCTTTTACTTTGGTCACCAGTTCTAAGCGCTCCAGCCCCTGGAAGGGGGTCTTGGGGCACCAAGGGACTTCTGTCAAGGGTCTGACAGACCTACAACTTTGCGTCACCACCTTAGGGACATCGTTCTGTGACTTCACAAAAAAAAGAGTGGGTACTGTTATTTAACCAAAAAACCGAGTGCGTCAAAATTTCATTTCTTCAATGTCAAAAGTCAAAAGAGAGAGGGATGAACACTTTGGTATTCACTCGGATCTTTGAAGAAGTCCACAGCATTCTCACTAGAGAAATGATCGCTCTCCAGTGCACAGAGAACCTGTTGCCGAAGTACGCGTGCGTGGCCACCGCGATGGCGCTGGGGACGCTGGACGCTATGGTCAAGTAGGACTCGAACTCTTTCTGACGCCTGGAATGAAGGAGTAGTCGAACTGGCCGTGCGCGACGCAGATGGGGATGTTACCGGGTCAACTGCGGCCCCTTCCACTTGCTGGGGAAGACCTCGTCGTCGTCGTCGTAGGACTCATTGCGGAACTTGTACGTCCAGTAGCCGTTGACGGTCACCAGCATGTCCCAGGGAAGCATGCAGATGATTCCTTGAAGAGCATTCATGATTTCCTTCCTACGCACAGTTGAGGTCGAAAGTTTCTACGCTGTTTTTGGAAAATAAACCTAACTTTATTCAAGGAAATATTCCACAGTGGCCCCTGATGTTTTGGCATTGGCTTGGGCATAACACAGAACAAAAAGGTGCACGCAAACCTTTGACCTCAACCGTGTGTGCCTTTTCAACTTAGGTACAGTTGAGGTTAAAAGCTTGCAGTCTGTTATTTGAAAGGAAAATTTAATGCCCTCACATGCATATTATCAGGGTCTGAGACATTACATTTTTTGTATTGTAATACAATACTCAATGCCTTCCCCAAAAAGTATTGGAATACAATATTCTATACTTTACCAAAAAAGTGTTTAATGCAATTTCAATACTTTCTGCCCAAAGTACTGCAGGATGTGTACAATACACAGTGAGACAACCTAACTTCAGTGGAAAACTCAGAAGCCATTCAGAAATGGCAGCTCACTTTTGGTGTGCTACAAGTGAATGTTCGGCAGCTCATTGATTTGCCCGTATTCCTCCCCTAAGCCATTTTGTTTTGCATTGTTACGCAATGTTTCTTTTTGGTGGGAAACTTAAAAAAGTATTGAAAGTATATTGAAATTTCTTTCCATGCAATACAATATTTTGAGTCTTTTTTCAATACAATATCAACATCAATACGTTAGCCAACAATACAGTTTTGCAATACTTGTATTACAATGCTCGAAGACCCTGCATATTGCCCTGTCGAACTTAACCTCACCAGTTCGTGATGCGTTTGCAAAGTGTTATTACAAAAAGTCCAGATTCAGCCTCATCCAACCTCGATTTGGCATTGATTTTGGGCTCCACAAGCATAATGTAGAAGAGGCTTTTGAGCAAAGTTTTGACCTCAACTGCCCAGTCCAATGGTGACGTGCGATGGTGAGAACTCACCGACCAAGAATATGATCCAGTACACGACTTTATAGTGGTCCACAGGTGTCCCTGGGTGTTTGGAGACGTGAATCGTCATCATTTTCAGCCAGGTTCAAGCAAACGTTGCCAAACTGGGACACGACAACAGCATCATTGGTTTGTCTCCTTTTTCTCCCTCGAGCAAGGTTACATAAGTCAAGGCTAAAAAGCAGCAAGTGGTAATAGGATCCTTTAGCATGACTACTGCACTTTGTTAACGTCTTACGTGAGGCACAACAGTCAACAGAGCTTTAAAACGTATCACTTTTAAGTGTTGAGCTTCAATAACTTAGAGAGTTAGAGAGAATGGCCAGGGAATTCGAGTGATCATCACATACAGCGCACTGTGTTAACAGGGTGTTAAAATTTTGTTCGATTTATAAGAGTTTGAGAGCAAACTTTCCAATTGTCTGCTTCAATTGCACCACTGAAAGCTCAGTGAAGTTTGAAATCTACGCAAAAGAAGGCCAAAGGTCAATAACAACAAATGTTGCATGATCAAAGCTCCATGATGTCAATCTTTAATAAAACAGATGATTCGTGACAAGATGAAACTTACATTGAGGGTGAAATTGAAAATCATTTGTACTCTTGCCAACGTAATTCAATGCTGGCTGACTGTCGTAAGCCACGTTTCTGGCATATGTGTCCATGACACGCATGCAGTGCAGTCTTTTGTGATGTACCCTGTCTGGTCTGGGGTCACGATACTCCTGGTACACCCTGTAGGTGGCTTCGAGGGCTCTAGGACAGCATGTCGGGAGTCTCGGGTTTCCTAGTGCAATAAAGGCCCTTCTCTCGTTGCCCCTGCTGGAAAGCATCGTCCTGAACTTGTCTAGGCAAAGAAAAAACACTCCTGCTGATTGTCCAAAGCAAAGAAATGTCTCAGAGCATCCGATACATACATTTTTACAGTTACTTTCTCTAGTACTATATTTCAAACCTTATTGTTTAGTATTGCTGCAAACCACGTGTGCAACGCTCAACAAACATGGCTGCAGGATGGAAAAAGATACTCTTTCTGGCATTATATATCTTAGCACAAGAGATACTCGTTAGACTTTGGACAGTGTCTGTTATCATCAGTTATCTGTTGCCAGCTTCTTCCCTGGGTGTTGCAAGCTGAGGACAACAAAAGTTTTTTGGAATTAGCGTTATCTTTGAAACTTCTTGAAACAGTTATGAAATGTGACTGAGTCAATATGATGCAAGATGACTCTAGGAGTCACCTCGACCGTCAGCCAAACAGGTTGACCAGATTCAATTTATCAGTGACAAATGCACCAACAAGATAATGATGGCTTTCAAGCTGGAAAGATCGAGCCAAGCTTTGTTCTCCTGCTGGATTGTCAAAAGTCTTAGACTCAGCCTGGCTTAAACCTGGCATCACCGTTCCTTTCAGTCTGATCCGGCTAGGGATGGGATGGGCTCAAAAAAGTCGGGCTTCGGTCACATCGGGTTCACAAGGAGCCCGTCAGAATTTCGGGCTCAGCTCGACTTCATGCATTCATCTACTCGAGAGCCTCAGACGGAATGGACTCTAAAGGGTCAGGATTACTTCCGTCCATACGTTTAGGAAGGGCAGGGAGGAATTTCGGACCCGGGCTAAGCCCGATTCCAGCCCTAGCTTGGTTGTCAAAATCCGTAAGCCTGGTACAAGTTTGGCTCAAGCCCGAAAATCGTCCTTCATCATCATTGGATTAAATCTGGTCGACGACAAGAAATGACCCCTGTGACCCATCGTGAAGGTCAAGGTCCTCGGAGGTGACCGTGGGTGTCGTGATCGAGCTGAGCTGCACGTGCACTTCAAGTCCATAAGATAAGAGGTTTCGCTGATGATTCGGTGAGCTGCAGGTGGCAGTGATCACAGCGGCAAAGCTCGCTTTTCTTGACCCCTTCTTACGACGGACGCAACGGTCATGGAGAACGGCGGCTACGTTGACAGCGACGACAGGGAGAAGCTCACGAAGACCCTGTCCACCGTCGAGAATGGGGACAGGAAGAAGAGACTCGTGAGCAACGTCACTCGTCACTGCTTTAAATTATACATTAAAGCTATAATGACAATCTGAATTCCAGCGCTTGGTCAGCAGAAGTTCCTCCGTGACCGAGGACGACGCACAGGTCAGCAAAGAACTAACCGAAAATATGCAGTTTTTTGGTATTATAGCACAATTTTTAATTCACATACAATTTGTCATTCCAGATAACCTTCTCCTGGGAGAACATCGTAGTGCAAGCCAAGCCCAACTCCAGTGGAGGAGAGACGTCCGGGGGTCCGAGAGGCTTGCATAACTGCTTCGGCTTGAAGAAAGAGGCCAAGAGCAGCGACGAGCAAAGCTTGAGCGTGACCAAAGCCGACAAGGTTCCAAAGGTCATTCTGAAGTCTGCCAGCGGCTATGTCAAGCCCGGCGAGCTGGTGGCGATCATGGGGGCCTCAGGGGCGGGCAAATCAACCTTGCTCAACTCGTTGACCTTCAGAAACCTCCAAGGTTTAGAGGTAGACGCTATCATTTGCTGCTAGTTGCTGAAAACCCCGACCCGTTTCTCTACTCCAGCTCGTCTCAGGCGAGCGCTACGCCAACGGCGTCATGGTGACCCCGAATTCGCTCACCGCCGTGTCCGGCTACGTCCAGCAGGACGACCTCTTCATCGGTACTCTCAGCGTGAGAGAGACCCTGCGCTTCCAGGCTCTGGTCCGCATGGAGAGACAAATTCCGAGGAAGCTTCGTATGGAACGCGTGGAATCTGTGATCCAAGAGCTGGGACTGTCCAAGTGTGCGGACACCTTGATCGGGGTGCCCGGTCGACTTGAGGGCATATCCGGAGGAGAGCTCAAGCGACTCGCTTTTGCCTGCGAAGTCCTCACCAACCCAGCCCTCTTCTTCTGCGACGAGCCGACGTCCGGGCTGGACTCTTACATGGCGCAGAACGTCGTTACGGTGCTGAGGTCCGTGCCAGTTGGGCAGTGTCTTCATCAGCTTTGTCAGCCATAAACGCTCCTCTTGCAGAGACCTTGCTCGTCAAGGCAAGACCATCGTTTGCACCATCCACCAGCCCAGCTCCGAGGTGTACTCCCTGTTCGACAGAGTGCTGTTGATGGCCGAAGGCCGCCTCGCCTACTTGGGTGAGCTGAACGGAGCGCGCCAATTCTTCTCGGATGCGGGCTTCATCTGCCCCAAGAACTACAACCCAGCTGATCACTACGTCCACGTGCTTGCCGTCACTCCGGGCAGAGAGGACGAGTGTCGGGCCACCATTGACGTCATCTGCGACAAGTTTGCGGCTTCCACCGAGGGTGAGATGTGTTGTACTTCATGGTCTCCACGGCCGCCAACCCACCTTCCATGTACTTGGTACGCGCAGGTCGGGCCATCTTGGCGGAAGTTGCGTACCAAAAGAGCCACAAACGCGACCTCTTCCAGCTGCACCGATACGACAACAAGCTGAAGAAGTCTTCGCCGTACAGGGCCACCTGGTGGGAGCAGTTCAGGGCACTCATGTGGAGGAGCTTCCTGTCCGTGATCAAGGAACCCCTGCTCATCCAAGTCAGATTTTTTCAATCAATCGTAAGTTGACTTTGCACATATTTAGTATTACGTACAGGGTGACAAGTCAAAAGTCATCTAATAGCTACTTCAGTGACATGGAGAATTAGTAGCACTCTGGTTTTCTTTGCTATGAAAACAGCACAGAGCATAAAGTGAGAGTAACAGACTTCAGTCCGCCCATTTATGTGCCTAGACCGGGAGACTTAAAGTCCCATATTGTGTGTTAAAAAGCCTTAAAGGCCGCCGTTTCTTCATTTCCATATGAAGACCAAGTCTCATAAATTTGACAAATTGCTCCAAATTTCGACCCTCCTTAGACGTCTGCAGAGCATCTTTACAACTTGTGGTGCGCAACGTCGAAAGCGAGCGCGAAAGCAGGTACAACACTTTGCAATGTCCTATTTCTTTATTGCACCTCATTTTTATGTCTTCATAACTGTGTGGCCATTTATGAAGGCTGCCCTGAAGTCCTGACTGCCAGACCGGCCTTGACGTGGGCGCCCACAACGGCAGCAATTTCATTTTACAGAGTTGGCTTACTCAAGAGGATCAAAATCTAGGTGCATATTTGAGTAATGTATAGAAGGCACCAGCATTTAGTCTCCAAGGAAGAATTTCTTATTGGTTACAATTTAAAAAAGGCGGTGTTTTGTATAAAAGTACGTTTTTGACTGTGCTTACGAGTCAAGATCAAATTAATAGTGTATCTAGTTTCAAAGATGGCCTTCGAATTGAAGCTGAGAAGCTGTCAAGGTGACAGGAATTCATTCCTACATAAGTTTTATGTAGTGCACCTGGGGTTCTTAGATGAGGAATCATATCGTTGTAGGGTTTCTTGCTTATTCGTCCATTATTACAAATCTATTGTCGCATCTTTGGGACTATGGGACGCACTTAGAATTCTAAATTCTCTCAAAAATCTTGAGTGCGCCTTTCAGTCCAGTGTGCCTTATGTATGAATTCGGGATTTGTGGGAGGATTAAAAAAGTGACTTTCTTTCTGTGCAACTGAACAATAGTTATTGAGTTATTTTTGTTATGATTTTAATAGGGTGTTGCTTCGCTTCCCGTCTGGGTCATAGATATTTGTCACTGACCATTGATAGTGGGTCAATATCGCTGGGTCATTGATATTGCGCCTTAATCCGGAGCCAAAATTACGACACGTACGATTTTTTTTTCAATTTTTGCTGCATTGCTCGTATCAACGGTGAAGTTAAGATTCTTAACTCATGAATGAGGTTGACACCTTTAAAAGTGTGTGGATTACCTAACACCTAAAAGTGATTGCTTTTGCTAATACTTTCAGGCAGGTAACGATTGACTTTTCAGGTAATTCCGTCAACGCTGCCAAATGACCTACAGTGGATCTCAAACAAGCGCTTTTGACCGACTACAAATGCTAAGTTTGGGCTCTCGAACTTATCCAATCATTCCTAAGCTAATGCACTTTAATGATTTAATGCATTCATGAGTCACTATGCTTTTCGACAACTCGCACACGTCTGATGCATGTATTATTTGCAGCTGATTGCTCTTATTTTGGGCGTCATCTACCTGGACCAAGACTACAAGAGTCAAGACGGCGTCATGAACGTCAACGGCGCGCTCTTCCTCATCCTCTCCAACATGACCTTCCAGACCATGTTTGCCGTGATCAACGTGAGTGTGAGACTGACACTGGGCAACCGTCGAACCCACCCCAACGCCCAATCTGTCTCTATCGTGTGCAGTGGTGACAAAACTTCAAATACAATGTGGAAATTGAATCTGTTGAGCAGAAACAACCACAACGTCATTAAGAACAATGTGATCAAAGAGGGGAGGTTGTGCAGGACCTTGATGACGTTGGTTATGAAGATGGCATAAGGGGGGGGGGGGCAGTGGAATTCGACATCTTGGCCAGATTCGTCTTACACTGGGTTGAGATTTGTGATCTTGAAGCTGTCGTTCTAGTTCTAGTTCTGGCTTTCCCCTATTCGAAGAAGATGGGTGGAAACGGAAATCTCCCCGAATTGAGCGCTTGTTTTACCAAGTATCTTAAGTTCTTGACCGAAGTATCTCTTTTGGCCGGAATTTTTGACCAGTCATCCTCTAAATGATGCCATGACCATTGTAGGTGTTCTGCGAGGAGCTTCCCATCTTCCTGCGCGAGCACTTCAACGGCATGTACCGCCCCGACGTGTACTACTTGTGCAAGCAGATAGCAGAATTGCCGATCTTCGTCGTAACCACCATCATCTTCGTGACTATCTTTTACTGGATGGTGGGCTTGAACGAAGCCATCGACAGGTTTCTCGTCTGCAACGGAATCGTGCTCGTGGTCGTGCAAGTCGTCGTCAGTTTCGGTGACGCTTCTTGAATGTAGTCAAAAGTGATTTCATTGTTAAGTGTGTAAAAGCAACTTTTACTCTCACCTCGCTTAGGTTACTTTGTGAGCTGCCTCGCACCCAACCAGCAAGTGGCGTTGGCCCTGGCCCCTCCACTCATCATCCCCGTCATGTTATTCGGAGGCTTCTTCTTGAACAGCGGGTGAGTGATCTGGCCAACGATCACTGATTACTCAATGCTTAGCTGAGCTTGCACAGGGTGTTCCAACCATAGCCTCACTTCAATGCAGGCTCATAAACTTGCACCTGCGAGTGCTTGATGAAGGTCACGTTCAAAATTTGCATGCAAAGTTCCTTTGTCCTTAAGTCAATCCCTCACACAATTCAGACAACGCGTGTAGAAGAAGCTCTGTCACTGGTGGTCGGATTTAAAAAAAATTCTTGTCCCGAGAGCAAATTTTGACTTCTCTTCCACAAGAGCCAAATTTGCACGTCATATCGGGTTTGTTTTAGCCACCCTGTGCGCCTATTTTTCCTCCAGGTCCATCCCGGAGTGGTTGGAATGGTTCAAATACCTGTCTTGGTTTAACTACGGCAACGAACTCTTGCTCATCAACCAGTGGAAGGGCGTGGAGCTCGACTGTGCGGAGGGCGACTTGTGCACGTACGAGAACGGGGAGGCCGTCATAGACTTCTACGGCTACTCAGAGGTGAGGACTGAAAGACCGGAGGGGAAGAAGAAAACAACTGCAATATGGTGCTTTAGGGGAGGGATATTTCGGATTCGTCAGGGTTGGGATAAGTCAGCTTATGTCACTTAGCTGAGCTCTACATATGAAGTGCTGGGCCTGTTTAAAGACCTAGGCCAGACAAAGGCCTGTATGCTTGCGGGAGGGTTGGTGCTCCCTCGGATTTTGGCAGCGGACAGAGGCGCATTTCGAGGCCTAAATCGAGGCCCAAAGTTACATCAACATGAGTACATATGTAGTAAATCACAATGACAGGAGAGGAGGAGAAGCAGCGTTGCCAGGCTTTGAATTCAACCTAGTGCGAAGCCCAGGTATCTTCCACATTTCAAAAGCACTGTGTCTGTCTCTCTGTGTCTGCGGCTTGGCAGCACTGATGAGAGAGAGAAGAGAGGTGGGTCAGATGCACCTTGATCATCGGGCTTTCAAAAGGGTTAAAAAAATGAACAACACAAATCAGGGCATTGGAGCGCGTGGACGACGGGCTGCATGAGACAGACAGACAGATATAGCATGTTATAGCATTTAATGTTAGAATCAATGTTGTCGATGTTAATTATGTTTTCAGGTTATTTACTGATTAGTCACAGGTTAGTTAGGCTTGCAGGTTACGCAAGGTTACAGGTTGGTTAGGCTCTCTTCCCTCTGCCTAAAGCATCACTACACAGAAACACCTTTCGAATGCAGGACAACTACTTGTTCGACTTCGCGATGTTGGTGGCTCTGGCCATAGGCTTGAGGCTGCTGGGCTTCTTCGCCCTCTTGGCCAAGACGTTCAGGAAGCACAAGTGAAGGAAATATGTTTTTAGCGCAGTATTTGTACAATGTGGTAGTTTATGGAATAAATCCTCATATGTATTCCCAGCTCCATGTAAAGAGAAACCGACTTCAGACACGTATAACTGAATATGGAGAGGTGTTCACACCAAATTTGCCACTTGGTGACTGCGTAAATCATTGTGCTGAGGGCCTGAAAAGGCGCTGGAGGCCTTCAAGCCTTGCACTTGCGCGGTGCTCGACGCCGCTTTTGATCCAATGGTTCATATTTTGGTAACGCCTTCTGTCGTGGCAGCTGCTGGAGTGTCAAGTTTGATGTGGGAACCCCTGTCCGTACGTGCACGCGGCCGTGGACAAGTGAGCGTGGACAGACAGCGATCGAGCGTTGGAAGTGATGCCTGATTTGTCTCGTGAACTAACCTATTCATGTACCGGGTGTGCAGCAATTGGATGAACAGCAGTCTTTCAAAGTAGCTCTGTCAACAGTTGACTTTTTTGGTGTCCTTCAGTTTGGCGCTGACAGCAGCAACTCGTGCCAAGTGTGAGAAGACAAACACCAACAACTTGAGCAGCAATGGTAGCAGCATAAAGGAGCTGTCTTTGGATCCCCCTGCACCATTTTCCTCCTACATGATGACAGCATCCTGCATAACACCAACCATGGCTTGAAGCCCGACCCAGGCTGATCCGTGTCCTTCCCCACCATACAGTTCTTGATGACTGCTGCAGTTCGGTGCACTTCAAGGTCCATCCAATTGTGCGCACCAGGGTGTTCTTGCAGGTGCTGAACGGATATAGAGAAAAGGGCTGAACGAATATGTAGCTTTCGCAATGTTGCAGGCAGAAAAACCTTCTTCAAAGCGTTGCAAAAGCTTGTAGCCTTGATAGCTTAAGGTATTTACTTCGCTCTGGGCACAATTTCACATTTAACCCTTGACTGGCAGTTTCGTCTGCGTAGTGCTAGTGTGCTGGGCCTTTGCAACCCCTGACATGGAATAGCGTAACTTTCTTACTGCAGAACTCCGCAGAGCCTCTTTGCAACGTTGGAAAGCTTCAGACCTCGGACTACATTGTGTGCCAAAGGCAACACCGGCAATGTAAATAGAAGTACTGTGAAGTGCCTTCGATTCCCTCTAAGCTCATTTCTGCGTGGCCCTGTAAGGCAAACTTTTTTAATCTCGTTCTGAGTGTTACACTTGTTGAAAGATTAGTTCGTTTCATTTGACGAGAAGGGATTCGAATAATCAGTTTTGGGGTCTGCCTTCTAAGCTCCGTGTGGACGTTAGGTCGACCTTTTAACTTAGGCCTGCTTAGTTACTTTCCTCGTGCTAAAATGTAGTTAAATGAAATTCAAAACAAAGTGTGTTCAGCTTTGCCTTCTAAATCTGAACACCCTGTTATGAACTGTAAGTTCATGTAGTAAAACTTTATCGCAAGACAGGGTGGTGGGGGTAAAAAGAAAAAACTTTTTTTTTTTGAAAGCCATTTTTTCTACATCTTGACCATTTGGCATGGGGTAACAAACCTGAGATGCGCCCAGCAAAACTCCTAAATTCCCGTTCATTCCAGTTATCCGTCTAAAGCCTAGACCAAGTCTACTTCACAATTCTCGAAACAGTTACAGTCGTTACAATTGGTGCCTTTCTGCTCTTCTATCACACCATGCATGAAAATTCGCATAAAATAGGGCCTCTACAGCAAACTCAAAGCTTTCCAATGTTATATTGGAAGCTGCATTTGAAGAGTTATGGTTGGTAAAAAATTGTTCATGTTTATGGTGAAGATTCTAGGTGATTCTGCTCCATAAACATGAACTGCGATTCTTTACGAGCCACAATACAGAATGCTTCAAATTTAACGCACCAGGCTGCATTGGAAGATATGAGAGTCCTCAACAAGGTCTGTTTTATGAAACTTTCATGTACCCGATTTCACGGATGTTGAGCGGCAAGTCAGAAATTTCTTCCTCAGCCTGCGAGTGATCAGTGATCAGTCAGCCTCTCTTGCAAGCCTCCTCAGCGTTGGGAATACTTCTTTTCGAACTCTCTCTTCGGTCATGGAAATTAAATTCATCCATAATATGAATTGATCCAAAGGGCTTCAAGTCATAGAGCACTTCGAGCTCTGCACTCGTCATTGCTATCTGTTTATTAGGCGAGGTCGAAAATTTTGTTCAGTTACTCTACTTAACATTTGGGGCCTCAAGTCATAAAAACACTTCCCAACCCAATAGTTTCTTTAGTGAAGTGTCTTCTTGGTCGTCTTCGCTTTTGTACAGTGCTAAGCAATGTAGACATATCATTGAGTGTCACAGACCTAACTTTTACAGTTCTATAACTTCAGGGCCACGTTGACCTCTTTTCGCATACTTACTAAGCATCTTTGGCAAGTGTGCTTAGGAGTTATTGCGAGATATATGCAACTGTTGAGCTGTCAGGAATGTTTTTGAGCCGGACTGTATCATTCGAAGACTTTGTAGTCCACTGATGCAGAAGTAGCCTTCAAAGTGCTATGACGTCAGCTCGATGCCAACCTCAGTCTGACCTTCATGGGTAAGAAAGATAGCTCTGTGATGATGACTGACGTTATGGCTTAAGTACTGCAGGGCATAAGAAAACTTTGTAGTCGGCGTTTCAATGCGTACTCCGCCGTCTTTGATGTTTTCCATGCATTCATCATCTGCCTCGCAACTGTACATACATGACGACTCCAGTTATATAATCTTGACGCACGACTTTTTTTTATTGTCATCATCTCCTTTGTACTAGGGGCCCGAAACTATGAAACCACTTTATTTCAGCCAAAAAAGAAGGTGAAGTTCTATTTTTGCAGAATTATGCTATTTTTTTCACTTCTTGCATTGATCTCTGTAACAAAAATGAGGAATTGGCAAGTCCAATGAATGGCAAGTTGCATCACCCAACAATGATATGAAACGTCGTCAGCGCAGCTGTGTCCACTTGTGCAGTTGCAATCACCTTGATGCTGTAGCGTTGTGGAGTACAGCTTACACTCTTGCTGGGCATAGCAAAGTCCAACAAAAAAGGGTAGTTTACGTATTAGGCAAGACAGGCCTTTGACACTCAGGCCCGCAATTGATCGCTTTATGACCGGGCCCAATGTTAAAAGCGCGGACGTAAGGGCGGTCGCTCAAACCTGGAGAAAGAGATCCTGGTATGATTCAAGGGCCAGAGGTCATTCACTCCGACCAAGGACAAGACTTCACGTCCTGCTTCTGCTAAGAAGCACTGGGCATCCAGACTACTGATACATCCGGCTCCAGGGGAAGCGAGCAAGTGGGACGGAGCACAGAGACCTGAACGACGAGCCCTCATCCGTTCTGGAGACCAAACCATGACCAGGTCCTGTGAGGGAGTAAAGGAACCCCAGAATGTCAGCCTCCAGCTACGTCAGGTCCAGCAATGCCTTCAGGTGGAAGCTCACCCATGCAACATCAAATGTGGATTTGACAGCTTCACCTGGAGGAATCACATCACTGCACATCGGGAACCAATCAAACCTACAGGCCACGCAGTGATGCTGTCGGACAAGGAATCCTGACCGTGGACGGTCGTCAATTCAACATGACATAACGGCAGCAGTTCTGCAAGACACAGATACCCACTCACTGATGGCAGGTGCAAAGTGGAAAGCTTCGTCTCCATGGGCAAGGGCCTTCGTAGGATGCAAACAGACCACCTTGGAGATAGGTGCGCAACCCCAGCCAGGACTGGATCATACAGAAGGGTGGAGGCCGAGGAATGTTTTCAGATGGCTCCCTTTTTTAATACACATGCAGGGACAATTGTCTCGGATCACACGAGAGTAAGCCGCACAAACTCAGTATTCCTGACTTGAAAGGCATCAGCCTTACTCGGTGAATACAAAGGACTAACACCACGTAACGAGAACTTGGGGTCTTGGGTGACTAAATTCTCATATTAGATGACCAAGTAGGGCTGGAAAAAAAGGAGAAGAAACGTATGCTAGGCTGCTCCACTAACTCCACAAGATCTGCGGCATCAGTGGCTGTACGATGCAGTTGGATAACCTCATGGCCTGTCAACATCACGTCCAACAATGGACATCACCTCAGGGTTTCCATGTCATTTGCATGAACAAGATGAACAAGCTTGTCAAACAATTCAAAAACTTATTTTATCACCAGTTCTTATTCTTATGAGACTTATATTCTTATTCTTATGTCACCATTTCTCAGCAGTGACCTACAGAATGTGCTTCACACAGTTGTTGAGCACAACTGTACAGTCCTTGCCATAAGTAATTGCGTCGGTCATGACAGCACCTGCTACGCTGTACTGAAATGTGTTGACGTGGCATTTTGATGTGCAACGTGTAGATGTGATCCTGGGACACAATGTTGAGTACACAGGGTCAATGTCCAGGCTGCCCATTTTCTCCAAGAACACCATTGAGATCACTTTGAAGCATCAGTGACTTGTTAAATGGGTCGCATGACCAAATCTTCGTCAGAAATACATCTCACACTTTTTTCTGCAATTTCAATCTCTCCAAGTACAGACAAACTGATTTTAAGTGAGTTTATAACCTTTCAGCACAATTTCAAACCAAACAAATAGGGGTGAGTCACATATGCACCCAGACTGGCACTCAGCAGGAGAAATGACACAACTTTGTCCTGTTTCCATCTCTCTAGGTGCCAGGGAACTCATTTTAAGTGAGTTCCCTGTTCACAATTTGTGTAGCGTAGCTGCAGTATTAAGGAAGTTATTGTGCTTGAAAGAGGTGTATGCTGATTTTTGAACTGTCCCCAAAAATGTTCGGGGTCTATGGGCTGACCTCGAGCAGGATGATGGAATTTTTCATGCGTCCTGAGAGAGGTGGACGTCTGGGCGAGTCCCTGCTCCATTTTTTGTCAGATGAGGTCAGGGAAGCATTCTGCCTTTTTTTAATTCCTTGGTGAGTCTACGAGAATGAAGTATACTGGCTGTGAGGTTATCCAACTGCACTATAAAGCAATTCAGGTGGAGAATTCAGGTACGCAGAGGTCGGGAGTTCATAATTGTGGTCAATGCGTTTTCTTAACAAGTCTAAGTGTCACCCTGTCGCACTTTTTTGTCCCCTCACAGAACCCCTGAATCTTCGCCCATGACAATTGGGTTTGGCATGCCTGCATATGGTGCCAGAGGACCCGGAAGGTGAATCCCCCTGAAAATGATTGGACTGGGGACTAGGATTGTCCCATAAAATTTTCAGTCAGTTTCATTTATATTTCCCCCCCCCCCTTTGAAAAAGACAAATTTCCAGCCTTTCAGGCATGCAATCTGTCCCGTTGGTCTCCTTCTAAGCACTGTAGCATCTAAAGGGGGAGCAGTGATATTGAACCTCCCTCCTCCACATTGCATCACATCTACAGGTTCCACCTCAAAATTTCACCTCAGAATTCCACTTCGGAATTCCACCTCGGAATTCCACCTGAACATGCTTCAGCATAGGGCTTGAGCAGAGGTCAAGCCCAGGGAAAATCTTTACACCAACAACTGTATCATGAACCAAACAAAAAAAAGCTGATTGTCTGTTGGCAGAGGAGCCCTGATGCTCTGGGTGTGACTCAGGACAAGGATTAGGGTCATGGTTCAAGTCCTGACCCAAGTAAGGTAACATGATTCTTTGATAATGTACTGAAACAGTGACATTTTAAAATGAAAG
>JAAUXU010067333.1_pt1 | contig 15102 bp, 15 predicted proteins | sample 7278151 | NCBI WGS metagenome assembly JAAUXU01 (sample SAMN14350113, study PRJNA611818) | marine sediment metagenome | isolation source: surface marine sediment (1.8m) | place: French Polynesia: Moorea | collected 2018-08 | reverse complement strand
TCTCATATTTTCTTGTTTATATCTCTGTGTTTCTCTCTTCTTCTCTCTCTGTCTCTATTTCTTTCTCTCTGTCCGTCTCTCTCTTTCCTTCTCTATCTCTCCTTCTCTCTTTCTTCCTCTCTCTCTCTCTCATTTCCAAGCTCCTTTTGAGGTTAGAGAGAAGAGGAAAATTACACAAGGAACTCTTTCCTAACGAGCAGTTAAAAGTTTCAACTCTTTTTTTCCCTTCTTGCATGCAAGTCTTGAAGTTTAACCCTTTTTGGAGGGCTCCAAGTCCGGGTGGTGAAACCCTTTGTCCGGCCGAGTTAGCACCAACAATTTTCGACGTAGGTGGCGATAAACAAGTAGTCATTTTCAGCTATACAAAAGGCTCTATTAATGTTATAAAGCAAAGAAGAAGGCTAAGAAAAACGTCGGTGGTGGAGAAAAATTGAGTCAGAAATAGCAACAGCAGGAATTAAGGCCTGACCTCTGACAGAAGCTTGCATGAGCGATCATTTTTTTTTTGAAAAGAAGCCCCCCATTTTGCAATTCTCGTGGCAGACAAACAGACAGGGTTTTATCCCATTTTTCTACCTTAATCCTCTGAGCTTCTTTCAAAAGACTAAATACTATTATTATCATTTCGATCTGTAACTGTTGCTCGTCTCACTTACGTCACGGGCAGCAAATACAAACAAACAGGATTAATAAGTGGGGGCTTTTGTCGTGTCGTGAAGAACGAAATTACAGCAAGACCACAGACATTCTGAGGCGTATTGAGAACAAAGCTCTTGAAAGAGGTGGCAAGAGGGCTTGAAGATGCTAAAAAAAGGCTCCTAGATCCTGAAAAAGAGCTTGGAGATGCTGAAGAAGAGCTGGAAGAGAATGGAGTGATCAACAGCACTTGGCATCCATGATTGTTTCATACAGAAAACAAGGATCACCCCATAACTTCTGCTGCAGCTCATTTTCTTAATATCTTCTTTTCATAGCTTAGTCCATGGATAAAAAAGGCTTGACAAAGAGCCCAAACAAGGCCAATGAGCCAGCAAAAAAAGGGGCCCAGACATGATCACCCCCTGGAATTCAAGCCTTCTCTGGACAGAGTTGCTAATTCAGACCTCCGTGGATCAACTCTGTTGTGCTTTTTTCTTCCTCCATCTGAATGAGTCCTGTTAACATAAGGTAGCAGCAGCCTCAGAGAAAGTGTTCGTCACCCTTGCCTCATTTCTGCCAAGGCTCCCTCCTCGCCATAATCTCACACACTTGCAGCGTGAGCCACAAAGACCGAACGACCGAGCACCAAGTCAGAAGCTGCTGAAGGAGGAGTCGGGGTTTTTTTTGGCTCACAGACCCAGAAAAGCATCACAATCAGCAGGGGTATTTGTAGCTGTGAATGTTGCTCACCCCTTTTTTCTTCAGCCTAGATCTAATCCTTTCCATTCTCATCAACCACTTAAATTAAACGAAGCCTTTAAGCAAAGGGGGGGAGGGAAATGAATAGAAAAAAGGGGTTAAAAGCTGATAAAGCTCAACATTTGTATGTCGAACACGTGCGCGTTTAAGCTGAAGGGGGGTACTTTTTTTTCTCTCTTTGTTTTAGCAGAATCCACCGCCAACGCAGGCCTTTATCGACGCAACCTCAGTGAGTCAAAGGTGCCGCGCACAACAAAGGTGTCAATCAAAGGGGTTTTGCAGTAAGAAAGAGTCAACTGTGACTTATTTAATGAAGAGGATTTGACCGCCGTCCTCAGTCAGCCCCCCCCCCCCCGGTCCCCCCGGTCCCCCCAGCCCCCCCTTGTTGTTTGAAGGCAACAACAGCTACTAAAGCCAAACAAAGGAGGAATTTCTTAATGTTTCCCTTTGGCTCCTGAGCCGACCCGAAAACATGATTTACGGTTCCTTTTGAGGAATTTTTGAGCACACATCTTGCCTTGAAGGTCTCGAGCAAGGAATTTATTCCATGGACTATTTTGTGTCAAACGTCAGACTAGGGTAAGAAAAAATGTACTTCAAGGCTTGTTCTGAGTGATTGCCTTGCTCACTCAACTCCGGGGTGTTGAACAACTCATGATGTCCTGACTGGATCGTCCAGGACTGGACAAGAAGGTGAGTACTTCTTGGTGTGAGACAGTGAAGGACACCAGAAGGACCTGCGGTGCCAAGAGGACTGGCAGCATCAAAGCACAACTCGTGCATAACGTTGGCCGAATGTCTTGATCCCAGCATCTCCCAAGGACTTGTGTCAGCTGAACCCGAGCCTCTGTCTGGATCTTCTGAGGCGCCAGCAGCAGCGGCGGCATCAAGTTGTGCAAACATTGCAACGTTTCCTCCCTCCCCAACGAGTGTCAACTGTCGTCATCCACGATGACATCGTCGTTTTCTCACTCGCACACTCTGTTTTAGCCATGTTTGCTTGGACTTTTTTTTTGCCTTGTCTGGACATTTTGACAACTTAATTGGAGCTGAGGAATTCAATTCGCCTTTTATTTCTTGTCCACCCTCATGAGGACTGATACGACTCAATGATGTCTGTGTGCATCTTCATGTGTATTCAAGTTTTTCAGCACTGACACTTTTTAGTCATGTTCACAGCTGCAAAATGCTACAGCAGAGGACTTGGGCATCATCTTGAAGTTAAACAAAAAAGCTGCTGTACTTTAGGCTGGAGTTACGAGCTTATAAACATTGTTGATTTAAACGACTAAGTGAGAGACGCCGATTTATAATAACAAACCGTATTTATCGAAAAGTGATTGGATCAAAATGAATGAGCTGCGCTTCAAAATGGATGATTGCACGGTCAATTTGGGACTGTACTTATGGTCCATCAAACATTGTCTGACCTAATAGAGCTTGACCAGACCAAGGCTGAATTGGCCAAATCCAAGGGTCCAGCCCGACCAACCTTGCCCGATTTTCGGGGGGGGGGACCAGAAATTCTCACTGGGTCAATAACGATGAAATCCTATGCACTGACTTCAGAGCCAAACTTATTAGATGTTATTTCTTTCATAATGTGTACGTACAATGCTTTTTAAAGATGAGGTAGTGCAAGAGTTATGTACTAAGACATTTTTTAAGCTGTATTCACGTGTGCGTTAGCTGGCACCCGTTGAGGCTCCTCGACGTCGAATGCTGTAGCAGCAACTTATATACATTGTGTGCGAACACCTTAAGTCACTGCACAACAGAGTGCGTGATGACATCTGAGACACCCGGTGTGCGAGGGCATATGACACTTAATGTGGGGGGGACCACACTGTCACATACAGGGTGTCCCTGCAGTCCCTCTACGTCCTAGAGACTCATGCCACACCCGGTAGACAGTCCTCGGCACTGTGGTTCAGTCATGTACAGGGGGCCCCACAAGTTGACTTCGTTTACTCTTATGAGTGCTCGACGACTAATGAGACACCCGGTACAGCCCGGACGAGCATCATGTACAAATCGCCCCACCACGACTTATGAGACACCCGGTAGAGGAAAACCTTTACCCCCTTAAAAAGTTGGCTTCCTTTTAACAATTCAGCACGAAGTAGAGGAGAAAAAAACCATCTACCCCCCCTCAAGTAACTGAATCCAGCAGCTTTCATCAAGGTAATGGAAAGGAACCTTTTTTCGCTCCCTCTCCATTTTTGCACTTCATTTTTAAGAGTGGGGGCGGGCGCAAAACTTACCCCTGACCTACTTCAGCCCAGGTAATTCATCCCAGAGAAGGCCCAATTTTGCAAGGAAACAGACTTTGCTGCATTCTTCAGCTTCTTGCACGAGTTGTTTTCTTTCCAGAGGAAGCCAAGGAAATTGCTAATCTGCACGCAGAGAGAGGAGAAAACCCTATTAACCTTGCCAAGGATATGATTGTTTCGTCCTCTCAGCATTTTTGGGCGTTCTCTCACGCCAGAGGCACGTGACATTTTAACCCGAATTCCCCTGAGCACCCAAAAAAGAATGAGTTTTTTCTTCGTTTGAGCAGCATCCATAACTTTGAGGGGGGCAGACGAAAAGCACCCATTTTCCCTCCCAGATGTCGTGACTTTTGGGCGCTTTTTTTTGACAGCCCAAGAGGAAGGAGAAGGAATGTTTTTGGGCAGCCCAATTAGCTGAGAAAGAAGAACTCGAGCAAATTATATGCGTGGAGAGGGAATAAGTTTGCCTTCACTTGTAATTGCAGGGTCGGTTTTGCCTGGCAAATGAACTTTTGAGCGGAGAAAGAAAGAAGTGGCAGCTTCTTCCATTAGGCAACGATTGCCAAACGGTTGTTAAAATTCTCTTCTTCTCCTCGGGTGTTGCAAATTGTGGGCAGGGAAAATGGGCAAAGCCCAACATGCTGAACACCCAGGTGCAGCTGAGGTCCCGCGCTCATACATAAGTGCATGTGCAAAAAAGATAAGTGGTGAATTTGCAGTTTCTGCCTAATGGACAAACTGGCGGCTCAACGAACAACCAGAGAGACTTTGTTGCTCTTCACTGGAACAATAAAAGACATGACTTCTTACCTGGGGGCCACGGTGATCCAGTAATTTGGGCACTTGCAAACCCACCAATTTGGGGGAGATCACACACCTGGAGAACTGCAGCCATGCAGGTAGAGGGTGAATCAGATCCTTCCGGAGGGCAATGAGAGGATTATGTGAGGCTTGGTCACTCCAGCAAAGAGAGGGGCTGAAAAAGGGCCCATTAACTTCATGGTCGAGATCCTCAAGTTGGGCAAGGAGAATTATTTCAGCAATTCCAACAACTGTGTGAGTTTGATCACGAGGAGGCGGGGGGAGGAAAAAGGCCCCAGGGGGGTTCTCAAAAGATAGGTGTTGAACGTGTAGAACTTGGTCCAGATCCTGCAGGAGGGAACGACATGTGAATGTGCCTCTTTGGACAAGACTTCTCCTCCGGACGCAGTCGCCGTGGCCACCCTGTACCAAGAGTACGAGGTGTCCAAGTACAAATGCAAATGTTGGTGAGGCGAAACTGATTTCGTTATCGGCTGCTGCTTGAGCCAGAAGTGATCACTGATCGATTCTGCCGAAGCAACGAGCAAGAAAATGATGATGGCTGAGGAGGGAGGAAAAATTCCCCCAACGAATTCAAGACTTAAGTGTGCGCAGTCCGATGATGGATGGATGGATTGGTAAAGGCAGGCAGAAACATTTTATCGACTTTGGGTCATGCCAACATTCCTCCCGCTGCCTTAAGCCGGGATTACACGGGCGGATTTTGGGGGGCCTTCAAAGGGACGACTGGATTTCCAGGGGGAAAAGCAGACTCAATGTGGTGGGCAGAAGAAAACACCAGAGAAGAAGGACTGACAAACATGTTGTAAAATGTGTTCTTAGGTCTCAATGTATCAAAAAGATGCAACTGCGTGCTGAAGTCTATTGTTCTTTGGACTTTGGGCGTCAAACTATGATGCAACAGCCTAAAAAAACACATTTTACAGAGGAAAACATGTGTTACGACAGCCCCAAATGTGTCCATGGTCGACTCGTTCGATTCACGAACGTCCGACGGAGAAAATGGGGCAGAAAAATGGGTCTTTTTTTGTCCCCGTTGTCCTCGGTCAACAAGAGCAACGACGACGACGAGCGGATCGACTTCCTCACCTCTCTCGCTTCTCACGGTCTCTCTTTCTTCTGCGTTCAAGAAGGAGTTGAAAGATCTCTTCCTGCGATCGTCGGGCGAGAAATGTCAACACCTTGATGGAGGAGAGCGAGACCAAGAGCGGCTGCGACGGCAACGGCGGCCGCAGCAGCAGCTTCGATGCTTTGCACAGATAAACTTTCCTCCCTCTAGCGCAGAAAAGCGATCGATAAACGCGCGTTTGTTCGCGAAAAAAAAAAAAAAGAGAGAGACTCCTTCGTGGGAATGCACAGAGGGCGCCAGGGTTGCCACCGGTGGCGCTTCGGGGACGCCGCTGCTTGCCAGGTTTCCCTGCACTCGCCACGGCTGGCGTTTCTCCTCCGGAGTCACCTGGCAACTCTGACGTAGGGGGGAGATGAGGTTATATCAGCTCTTTGAGTGCTGTCCAAACTTCCTGCCCAAAGAGACAGTTGGGCAGAGCGCGCAAAAAAAAGTGGCCAAATTTGCAAAGAGCGCGGCGCCGGAAGCAACGAGACCGACTGCGTCGAGATCATCGACCTCAGCCACCTGCACGTTGGGGGGGGGGGGACTGAAAGGTTGCCGTGAGTGAGCAACGTCGTCGAGATCTCCCTACTTCTTCTACTTCACCAGGTCCAACTTCCCGGACTAATCCTTGGATGGTTGTGACTGCATCCACGTCAGGGAAGCCGAGCTTGGCGAGAACGGGCTAAAGACCCATAATTAGGGTAGTTTAGCGTCACGACTACACCAGTGGGGCAGAACTTATCCATGTTTATCATCGCCACTTCGAGGTTAAGAGGTTCGAGTGGGACTGAGTCTCGAGTCGCCGCCTAGTTTGACGTTCTACAGGGTGAGGCGAATCCCCTGCCCTGAGTGTGACTGAGATTCCGCCCTCACCCTGTTAAAACGTCAAACTTGGCAGCGCCCAAGTGGTCTTTTCCGCCAGAAAATAGATTCCACTTTTCCCGAATTTACTTTTCCCGAATTTACTTTTCCCGAATTTACTTTTCCCGAATTTACTTTTCCCGAATTTACCTTTCCCGAATTTACTTTTCCCGAATGGAGAAGAGTGCAAAAAAATCCGGGAAAAGCCTGCATAAAAATTGCGCTGCGGCTCCCTAATACAGCTAATGAAGACCGATGCGGGGGGTAAGGGAAAAATGACAGATTTCACACGCGGGAAGGTTTTTCCCACACGCGCAAAACGAGGAGAGGCAAAAAAAGCTGGGGAAATTAAAGTTTCCGCTTTTCATGAGAAGGGGAAGACACTTTATTTGTCAGTCTCGATATTTGTCTCACTTTATGGAGAGATTTATCAGCAGTTTTATTCACCGGAAAACCCCTCAGTAGTGATTAAAAGACGTACAGGGTGTGACCGGACCCTTTGTCTGAAAGCAGTGTGTGCATATTATTCATGTGACGGACTCATGTTGCAGTGAGTCGTCGGCTGGCATCGCATGTCAGAGAACAGGAGACGTTTCTTGGCACCCTGTAACAACATGAGGGAGACAAGCAGGGAAGTGTCGTGAAATGCGAACAAAATGACATTGACACTCCAATTCTCGACACCCTGTTAAGCAGAGCCGTCCCAAATCTCGACACCCTGTTAAGCAGAGACGTCCCGAACCTCGACACCCTGCACGTGGGACTGCCATGTTAAGCAGAGACGTCCCAAATCTCGACACCCTGTAGGAATAAGCCGTGTGGCTGCCCAGAGGCCAGCCGACTTCTCGACACCCTGTACCAAGTGCATGCCTGAGCATGCCTGAGATCTTCCACCTTCCTGCTCGCCATCTGCTCCACTGCAGTCCTCTTTTTTGCAGCCTGCAACAAGCCTAATTGAAAGGATGATCGATTGGCTCCCACTCTCATGCATGGACGGACTTGGCCCACTTGATCAGGACGCCGAAGTTGTGACAACAGCTTTCAATGGACGCCATGGGGAGGGACGGAGGGAGAGGCGGGAATCATCACGCAGATGTGCAATTTTCTCAGCATTTTTTACCTCCACACAAACATGCACAGCACATGTTTGTGACGTGGCAGCTCTCATTCTGCCACAGGGTGATCCACATTTGTCAGCCCGCAGCCAATGAAGAATTGGCAACTCTGATCGTCAGATGTAACAGATTAGCGTGCGAGAACGGAGAAAAAAAGTGATGGCAGCCAACTTTTTTCATAGCCTCGGGGCTGTCTAGGGACACTGACCTCGACGCAGACGGCCCCCTGGACAACGTCTGGCTGGCCCAGATCCGTGGGGCCATCCAGAGACGTCAGCACGATCAAAATGTTGGCACAAAAACCCACACTTATTCACGGATCATGGGCAATGATGATAATGGCATTGAATTCATCATTCTTCTGATGAGCACTTCTGAATCACACTGTAGGACAGACCAAGGGAGACCATCCAAAATACACGGTGCAGCCTGTAATAGATTCAATATGACCGATTATAGGCACAAATCCCTACACCTTTGCGTGGATCACAATGTACCAGCCTTGGAAGACCCGACCATGAGCACTTATGCATCACACTGTAGCACAGACTAAGGGAGACCGTATAAAAACACACTGAACAGCCTCTAATAGAGTCAATATGACCGATTTTTAGCCCAACTCCGTACACTTTTGCATGGATCACACTGTACCAGCCCTGGGAGACCCGATGATGACCACTTGTGAGTCACGCTGTAGCCCAAATGGAAGACACTGGGGTGACGACATGTAAGCTCTAGTGCATTCAATGCAATATTGTTCAACTTATTGATGAATCACACTGTGGCACAAACCAGGGGAAGACGATACGATGAGCTTTTGAACACACTGTGTGTAATGCATTCCGTTCAGACTTACCCATCATCAGCACACTTATTTAGGGCAATTATTACTAATAATAATTGCAAATTACCCTCACTCGTGTGCAAGCAATGATGAGCGTTCATAGATTCAATCAAGGAATGGGCTACGAGGAGCTCAGCCACACACACTGTGCGACTTCTAACACACTTTCTAACAATATTATCGAATGCTGGCGCCAAACGTTAGTGGATCACACCGTATGAGGCGCACTGAGCACACGACTGTTGTCCACTGCTGGCACCGAGAAGAAGCCATAAGAAGCTCCTTCATGGCTCAAACTGCATCCTGTGAATCGAGCAGGACCCCATTGATGCGCCCCAAAAGTTACGACACAGTGGCTTTTTTGTGTGTGTGCCAAGTGAAACGTTGCAAATGCTCAAAAATTGTGACCTGACAGCAGCGGGGGAGAAAAAAATCCCTCACAAGGTCTCGTCACTGAGTCGATCTTTGTGCTCATCCACCGCTTGTTGCTCGATATTTCCGAGGATTTCCTTTAACACTCCAATAATCTTGTGGCATTTCTGCTTCTCCTCCTGGCTGACAAAAAGATCAGCGTCATTCTGGCATTGTGGTTGGTGCCAAATTCTCATTCTGCCACTGAAAGAATGCGCGCAAGTAAATGTATTTATCAGGCTTTTAGCAAACATCTGCCCAAAAAGCCTCGTCAGCAGCTGTGGAGAAGAAGCTACTCATTGTGATTCTTGCTCAGGTGTTCAAGATCAGTTCAAGCTCACCGATTTCCCTGCCTCTTGACTTCACACACGGATCAGCAGCTGCAGACGAGTGCGGAGATCCCACACGAGCAGCGGGACTTTTAGGTGAACATGTTTTTGTAGCAACAAAAACATTGTTTCTTAGGTCATCGCTCACAGTAAAAACCTCTACAAAAGAAACCAGCTTCATTCTTACTCTTATACAATGGCTATTTGACGCAGAAAAAAGATGCACAACGGAATGTTGTGTTATTCCCATACAAAGGTTCCACTGTACGTCCCCCTGCTGCTCTCTGGACGTCTACAGTGGGACCTTTTTAACAATCACACCTACACAGAGTCCGGATTCCTTCAGTTGGCCTTTTCTCATACAGAGGTTCTACTGCAGTTCTCGTGCATACTTTCAGACTTTGGACGACAACAGTGGCACCTCCATAAGAGCCAGAACTGCATGCATATCTTGATCTGACTCCTACAGTTGGGCCATTTGGGCCTTCCACTCGTACTACTTCTATTAGCGCTACTACATGTATACAGTGGAACCCTTAGATGACAATCAGACAAATGTATCAGCTGCTCTAATACAATGGAGTACTACTTATATCAATGGTCTCTGTTCTACAACAATAAAACCTCTATAAAAAGCAGACCTACGCCGGAATGTCATTCTTTTAACTGTACTTTGAGAAAATCTCCCAGAATTTTCTTGGTCAACCAACGGTATTTGGGGCCCCCCAAAGGTGAAATTTTAATTACTTTGTCTTGAGCTTCTTTTTTTTGCCTAAAATTCCGAGATCCGCACCTGTGATCCCCCATTTTCAGTAATGGCTCCACAGGGTGACTGGCGGAAAATTGGTCCGAAATATTTTCCTGGCAGACGCCATTTTTCGAGTCGGGCGCTCAGTAAATCATCTTGAGACGATCTCAGTGATTGCGCTGATGAAAGGAGAAGTGATAAGAGGAGCCTTTTCATCAGGGACAATTTTGAGGAGAAGGAAAAAGTCATCGCCGAGCACAATTCTGCCTTAAAAACACTCGTCTTTACATGCTTTTACAGAGATTTAGAGCACTGATGAAGTACAATTAAGGCCAGTATTTTCCTCTTGCACCTTGTAATGGGCTAACAAACCCCCTTTTCTCCCCCCCCCCTCCTTAGCAGGTTATCAGCACCGACGATCAGCTGACGAGGGCATCTCAGGGGTCGGCGGGGGGGCATAAATCATGCAAGGGGGGAGGGGGGGGGGTTAAACAAGGCGTTTAAAAACTCGTCATGAGGGTTCTTTTCCCCCCTCCCTTTAAAAGAGCATTGAGATAACACACGAGCAAGTTGGGGGTGAAGCAGCACGCGCTGCTGTCTGCGTCGTCGTCATCGTCGTCGTCGTCGTCGACCGCCTTAAAGATGTGTATCCTTGGATAAGGATCGTAGGGACCTTTCTGTGCTCGACGACGTTAACCTTTTGGAATAAATGCCTAAATATGCGAAGGATTTCAGTCACGTCATCACCGTTGTTATTGTTGTAACTCACGCGAGTGCGCGCGCGCGCGTTCGAGCCATACACTAGCTCTGTACTATACGTGCACAAACTGTGTGTTACATGCACACACAAGTCTGCACTGCACCCACGTCAGCTCTGTGTTATAGACACTGGCATTGCACACACCAGCTCTGTTCTGTACGAGGACAAACTCTGTGCTGCACGCATGTCGGCTCTGTGAAATAGGCACACTAGTTCTGTATTACACACATTACCTCAGTATTGTAGACACATAGTTCTGTATAACAGGCATCAGCTCAGTATTGTGGACACATAGTTCCGTATTACACACATTAGCTCAGTATTGTAGACGCAGCTCTGTAGTACACGTACTAGGTAGATCGGTATTACACACTCTAGTTTTGTACCACACACGTTAGCTCTGTGTTACACTCATTAGCTCTGTATTATAGACGCACAACTCCTGTGCCACACTCACTGGCTAGCTCTGTATCATCCACGCTAACTCTTAGCTCACATTGGCTCTGTATTTTTCATATTAGCTCTGTATTCTACACATTAGCCCTGTATTATAGCCACACTAGTTTTGTAACACAAACGTTAGCTGTGTGTTACACACAATTGCTCTGCACTATAGACACACTACTTCTGTACCACACTCACTGGCCAGCTCTGCATCACCCACGTTAGCTCTGAGGTCACTTTGGCTCTGTATTTTGCTGATTAGCTCTGCCTTACGCCACACTAGTTTTGCATTACAGACACGAGCTAGCTCTGTATGACACATCCTAGCTCTGTCTTACATACATTAGCCCTGCCTTATAGACACACCAGCTCTGTATTCCACACATTAGCTCCGTCCTCTATCACAAGCTGTGCACTGCACACACGCACGCACCCAAGAGCTCGTTTGTGCGGCATAACATTATAGCTGGCAGCCTCCTCTCAATCATGTGGAGGAATCTACGAGCTTATGCAGAAGAAGCGTGTAAATGCATTGCGAGCCATCCATTCCGGCAATGACGAAGTTGAGCAGCCGAGCTGAGAAATGCTAAGAGGCCTTGCTCACAAACAGGCCCAGGCCTGGAAAGTTGCCAGTGAGTGGATCCCAACCAAAGAAACTGACGGAGGCCCGAAAGCCATGCAAGCTGTGACTTTCCAGTGGTGCGCGCGCAACAAAAGCCTCCTCTTTCTCGCCCGCCTCAGTCTCCAGCGGCGTGAAAAAGGCCTCCTCCGGCTTGAGCGATTGCCGGGTTGACCCAGAAACCGCGACCAAAGCGCCGCCAACACCGAAAATCTCCAGTTGACAATGTAGAACAAAATGTTGCATCTTCACAGCAGCAGCCGGAGGTGAAAAATGAGCCCAGGAAGTTGGACCCCTGCAAGAATCTTCAGCAGAATTTATCTCCACGAATACTTTCTGGCGAGGGCTCTTAACAAATTACTCAGATACCATCTTGGCCCTGTTATCTCGACATCAAGAAGCAGCAAAATGGGACCTCTCACACATGTGAGCACCTGGAGAGGGCCAAGTATTATAAAGCACAAGAAATGAAAATTTTGGATTTTGACTGATTTGTTGCCACCAGCCCCACAGATTGAAGATATCATCAAATGGTTTGAGAAGTCAACAAAAAATAACCTTTCGCCTAACCTACGAAGAACTCTTACAATCCCAAACAAAGATGGGTTCTTCACTCCACTGGACTGGAATGGATTCCAACGGAGTCTTGCGACAAATATAGCACTTAAAAAAGTTACAAAAACATTCACTTTCAATTTGTTGTATTTCTTTGTGAGTGCAGACAGGATATTGCTGAAGAATGCCATTACTATGATCATTTCTGAAGGAAAAAACTGACATTTTCAATAACATATGTACATTAAGAATGATTGATAAAGACAGGGAAGAGATGGAGGCAACACTCTGTTTAAGTAACGCTACGGGAAATTTACAGCATAAAGATTATTCTTTGCCAGACTCTTGTTGATGGGTTTGTTTTCACAGTTGATAGGAAAACAAACAACGCCACAAATGCAGTGGGAACCGCGTATCAGAGCTGCGGCAACGACCACACCAACTTGGACAGCGGACACAGCCTACCCGGGGGAGAAGGGACGATGCCACTGAGGCGGGCACCACTGTAGAAGATCGATTCAGTCTCGTCCGACTAAATCGGAGTTCGACTGTAACAGAAAGGTGGTCGTGATTGGTCAAAACTTGGTCACGTTCAATCACTGTTTTTATGCATTTCGTGCATTCTTTGCTACAAGAAAAGGAACGTGTGAGACTCGCGTGTGTCACTTGGCCAAAATGTGTCACGTTCTGCTATTGTTCTTAATGCATTTCAAGCATTCTTTGCCAAAAAAACCGCGTGAGACTTGTGTCATTTTGCCAAAAACGTGTCACTTTCCGCCACCGCTCCGTACATTCCTAGCATTTTTTGCTGAGAACGCGTGAGTTTTTCGTGTCATTTGGCCAAAATGTGCCATGATTGGCCAAAAATATGTCACTTCCTGTTAGTTTTAGCGCAAATTCATGCGCTCAGGATGAGTGCAAATTATGAAGACTCCTTTTTCCGCCTTCTAGCGGTAAAACTATTATAGCAGATCTTTTTTTTTTTTCGTCTGGAATCTCCTGAGCCGCGCCCCAAAAAGCGCTCAAAAAAGAAGGAATTTGATCGTCCCTGAATTGTCCCACCCATTATTCATCACAGGGAGGTGCGCCCCAAAACCCCCCCATTCCTCCCACTCTTTTGTCCAGAGAGAAGAAGAAGAAGAAGAAGAAGAAGAAGATGGAGCAAAATGAGATTGGAGCGTCTGAGTAATCTGCGGTCGACTAACAAGATTTCCAGCAGCTTAATCTCTCCTTGGGAGAAAAACCCTTTCCGCTCCTGCTGCCGCACCCTGTAGGTCGACCTACAGGGTGTTCACAGGACAAACGTTGGCGCCACGGCGACTCTGATAGAAATCCTGGCAGAAGTGAAGACCGTTACTCCTCCGCACTCCATATTGATCTGGTCACAGTTGAACTGAGACACCCGGTGCGTGCATATGTGCAGCTCATAGTGTATTTGCGTGGAAAGTCTCTCTTTGTTTGTCCTGCTGATTAATCTTGCATTTGGACGTCGTTGGTCCTGTCCAATCAATGGAGGATCCACACACGTGACCCCGATGTATGAGGAGGCCGCGGACGACGACGACGACGACGACGACGAAATTGGGCTTCTCCCCCCTGCCCACGTTATTGATCCCGGTGATTACAGCGCTATTGTCCTTCAGGGGCGGGTGGGGAAGTTCCTGGATGCAAGAGGGTTTTTTCTTCCTCTTCTTCAATGTTGTGGATTGTTTTCCTTCCTCATCTCAGCACCCATTGATCATTCTGCTGCCCAACATCAATGATTTACTGTTAGTCAGAGGAGGGAAGAAGAAAAAAATGGGTTCTGATTACGCAGTCAAATCAATCTTGTTGGACACTTGAAAGACTTTCCTTGATTGCACAAAGTGGCAACCCTGGCCACAATCTGGCTCAATAAATCTCCGATGACTTTTTCGGCATCACCACAGACTTGTGCATCTGGACGATGCAGAGTTGCATGAATTACTGGAACTGTTAAAAAAGGGGGGGAGGGGGGGGGGGGGGAAATTTATTACTAGACGACGGATTTTTAGCTTCTCACCCAAGTATTTTTCAAATATTTTGGCGGCATTGTAAGTTTTACCACCTGTTGTGCAATACTGAGCTCATAGCACAGGGTGTTGTGCAATCAAACCTTTCCTGAGGTCAGCAAAGTGTGTTATTATCTTAGGAAAGGACACATGCTTTTGCACACACACAGGCAAACTTCATCATCTTGTGCTGGCGTGGATCTGGGTCAAGTGGACCAGACCGTCCATGTCAGTGTTGCCACAGCCTCTGAGGCTAGCCCCAGCGTTGCCATCAAGTCTGTCCGGGGTCAGGCCAGGTTGGCATGATCCAATGCCATAATGTGCCAGCTCCAAAGTGTTTTCTGGCAACGCAGACGCGTTGGCAGCCAATGTTGCTCCAAAATGGCCTATAAAAGGGAGGAGAGCAGGAAATGTAGGCAAGGAGAATAACGTGGGTGGAAAAAAAAGAGTAGCCATTTTGCAATAAAAAAGACACTAAGGAAAAGCTAGAGAATTTTTCTTTTTCCTTGTTCCAGACCCTGGAGCTTCACATCCTTCTCTTCCCCCACCTCAAAGTCAGAGTGCCCAATAATAACCTCCATCCTTTTTTCCTCCACCGGCTGTTTTTTCGCATTCTTAAACGCGATTTTGACGGAAAAATAAGTTGCAAAAAATTCTTTTTTTGCCACACGCGTGGATGTTTCTCATTAGGAAAACATCTTGGTAAGCATAACGGGTGGCTGCCGAAAATACTAAGTCAATAAAAAAAAAAAAATAAAAAAAGAAAACAATATAAATAAATA
>JAAUXU010026538.1_pt1 | contig 15105 bp, 16 predicted proteins | sample 7278151 | NCBI WGS metagenome assembly JAAUXU01 (sample SAMN14350113, study PRJNA611818) | marine sediment metagenome | isolation source: surface marine sediment (1.8m) | place: French Polynesia: Moorea | collected 2018-08 | reverse complement strand
TCGAAGACGAGGAAGACGCCGAGGAAGAGGAGACGGGCGCGGACGGCGTCTCGGTCATGGCGGCCTCGTGCTCTTCCTCAGCCTTATCAACCTCCATCGTGAACTGTTGGCACTTGAGGTCGACGGAAAACAGAGGACGAAAACAGGCCAGACTTCAAGAGCAACCTCAATTAAATCGGGATCAAATTGCCCAATTCTAAACCCACTGCTCTCTGCACTCTGCACTGCAGACCAAGAATTAGACGCCCTCTATGTCTGCAGACAACGTCGTCTGCTTTAAAAATCACGAAACCTCCAAGTTTAGAGTTGACAGAAAAACGTCCATTTTTGAGGACGAATTCCTTTTTTCTCTTTTTCTCTTCCTCCGTTGTTTGCACGCTTTTCCCCCATCTGTTCTCTTTCAAAAACCCCAACAAGTTTTGCAGGCGTCGCTCTCGCTGCGCAGCCGCAGCCGCAAAGGAAAGGCCGCTTGGGGCGCACCAACGACGTTAGAAAAGAAGTTCCATTTCCAAAAGAAGAAGGCCAAAGGTTTTCGTCTGCCGTGCGGTGCGCGGTGCCTGTGTCGAGGTCGTCCACAATTTGACCTCTGTCCTCTGCCACTCCACATTGTTTCTGGGTGCTGCAGAGGTCACATCCCTGGCCATGACAAGCAGGTCCGCACAGCCTCGGGGCTCCTCCTCGTCCGCGCCCGGCGCGGAGGGGTGCCCGTCCCTCTCCGAGTCCTCGGCGCGCAACGAGTGGTACTGGGGCGACCTCTCCAGGGAGGAGGTCAACGAGAAGCTCAAGGACGCCCCGGACGGGACGTTCCTGGTGAGGGACGCCAGCAGCGGGCGCGGGGACTACACTCTCACCCTCCGCAAGGGCGGCGGAAACAAGCTCGTCAAGATCTGCCACGACGCCGGGGGGAGGTACGGTTTCAGCGAGCCCTTCCAGTTCGAGTCGGTGGTCGAGCTGGTCGAGTTCTACCAGCGGGAGTCCCTCCGCGAGTACAACAGCACCCTGGACACCAAGCTTCTGTACCCGGTGTCCCGTCTTGAGGAGGTGGAGGCAGAGGCCCCCGGAGGAGTCGTCGATGTGGAGAACGTGGCGCTCAGGCTCAAGGAGATCAACAAGAACTATCTGGACAAGTCCCGCTCCTACGACCAGCTTTACGACGAGTACCAGAGGACGGCCCAGCACATCCTGCAGAAAAGGCAGGCTGTCGAGGCCTACGCGGCGCTGCTCAAGCTATTCAACGAGCAGATTGACTCCCACGTCAAGTCCCAGGACAAGGTCTTCCCTCACGAAAAGATATCCCTGAAGAACAACTTCGATATCCTGCACAGGAGGGTCCAGGAGATCAAGCTCCAGCAGGAGAGGCTGCAGTCGGAGCTCAAGTCCGACAACGTCCAGAGTCGCTTCCTGGACCGGGAGATGAGCGGACTCAAGCCCAAGATTATCGATCTGTACAAGCAGCGCCAGACGCTGCAGACTTGGCTCATCGCGCACGGAAAGGGCATGGAGGAGGTCAATAGACTCCTGGAGCAGTGGAGCGTTGAGTCAGCGGCCTCGGCAAGGCCTCACACGGATGCTGCGGCTATGGCGATCCCAGAGGGAGAGCTGTCCCACCACGACCACACGACTTGGCTCATGCTCGGTCTCAACCGGGTGAGCGCGGAGCAGCGACTGTCCGGCCAACCTGACGGCACCTTCCTGATCCGGCGCTCCAGCGACGGCCGCTACGCCCTCTCCATCGTGTGCTGCGGCGCCGTCGGCCACTGCCACATCTTCCACACTGAGCGCGGCTACGGGTTCGCCGAGCCCTACAACATCCACGCCTCCCTCAAGGAGCTGGTGCTGCACTACGCCAAGAACAGCCTGGAGGACCACAACGACCTACTCAAGACGACCCTGATGTACCCGGTGGGGGCTCCGGCCAGGAGGAATCCCGCCGCCGCCTCGCCGCCGGTGGAGAACACTTACATCGGGGCGGAGCAGTTCAAGCAGTAGTCAGTCGTATGCAGAGGAGGGGGAAACGGGAAAGGAGGCATACTCAGAACAGAAACTCGGTGAAACTAAAGGAACTGCAAAGATTGGCCAAGGCAGGACCTCTGACGGCTGTGATATGTCAGATTGTTCTTCAATGCATAACAATGTGTATACGAAGAAGTGAATGGGGAAAGAAAAAAAAAGTCAACCCATCCCGGCTTTCTCCGGCCAACAACAACCATTGTCACAAGAGTAGACGTTGTGGTCATGTTTATTGTGCTCTATTTCTTAACAGGTTCTTTAACGATGGACGACGACGTGGTCCGCTACACCGTCCACTGCTTCTCTGATGACGGCGACTTGGAGTCCCTCCTCCGTCGGTGCCTGTCTGCCGTCCTGGCGGAGGCTTCATCCTACATCTGGCACGATGGGCGCTTCTGCCTCCGCGCCGACGATGCCCGCGGCTGCCTGGCCGGGGAGGTGCGCTTCGGGGACAACGTGGAGGACGAGTGGTTCGTGGTGGCGCTGCTCAGGAAGATCACGGAGGAGGTGGAGGGCGCGGTGGCGAGGGTGGAGGACGGAGACGGGGAGGTGCTGCTTATCGAGGCCGCCGACGCCCTCCCCGGCTGGGCGCAGGAACCGGAGGCGGCCAGGGGGAGGGCCTTCCTCCACCGTGGCCGGGTACACCTGGTGCCGATGGCCAGCAGGCCGTCCGACCTGACTCCGTTCCCTGGCCTAATGTCGGGCGAGCCCGCCGTCGAATGTTTCGCTAGGGCCGTGGCGAATCCCGTCTTCCGGACGGAGGCTTCTCAGGCGGTGCAGAAGACGGTGGCGGACAGGCTGGGCAAGCGGCCTGGAGACTGGAGTGACAACCTGCATTACGTCCACGCCCTTTTACCTGCAAAGGCGGCTCAGATGCTGCACAGGTCTCCCCAGCTCATCTCTACGGTTCTCCAGAGATTCCTGACCTTGGACAAGCGGGACGTCAAGGCCTGGCGCGGTATGGAGCACTTTCGTCAGGAGGACTGCGTTGAGACCGGCGTGGAGATGACGAGGTGCCTGTACGCCCTGGCGCTGAGCAAGGACATTTGGCCATCCAAGGAGTCAAAGTGGACGCTGCCGAGGAAAGAGACCGAAGAGTGGAAGGAGAAGAGCATGGGCTTCAAGATATCTGCCTGCATGGAAGTGCTCCTGGCCGACATTGGAAAGACCGGTACAGACGAAAGTCAAGGGTTCGAAGCATATCTGAAGAGGCTTCAAAAAGTCGGGTACTTTGGAGACTTGCTTCCTGGATCGAAAAAGTACAGCGCCCTGCTGGGCAGCGCTCGCTACGCCTACTCCGAGAACAATGGCTCATCAGAGCAAGACCCAAAGCTGATCGAGTTCCATGAGTGCTACCAACGTGCTGACGATGCCAAGGATGATGAGAAAAGATACCGTCATGCCAAACTGGAGAGACCACCCGACGACGACGCCTGGCTGTATCACGATCAGGAGAGCCTCGACAAGATGCTGAAGCAGCACTTTCACATTGGCGAAAGCGAAGAGCAGGCGGTCATGGAGAAGCTGGAAAACTTCCTTAGCAAAGAATCAGACATGAAGGGAGTCGAGCTTGACGAACTCGACAGACCTCTTGACATTGATATGGACGGCCTCCAAGCATCCCTCGGCAAGTTAATGAGGGAAATGGAAGGTGGACAAATGGAGAGTGACGAAGAGGACTTGGACGATGACGAAGAGGAGGATGAAGAGCGCGCCATTGACAGTGAGATGGAAAAAGAATTGTTGTCGTCGAACGTGAAGGATGGCGAAGAATTGGTGCAGTCCATCAAAAACCTACGCAAGGAGTTCGCTGAGGCCTCGTCGGGACCCGCGACGACCCTCCTACAGACTCTGAAAAAATAATGGAAGAAGTGGTCGTAGTGACTGTGTTTGCAAAAGAGTTTAAAATACAGCAACTCCGTTGCGTTTCTGTGATCATTTAGCACATACCATTTTTTTACTCATAATTGCAGGAACGACTGGAAACTAAAAGATCACCATGGCGGACCGTCCGCGTCGCGCGCGTCTGCCGCACAACCGCGACGGGAGGATCGCCCCCTACAAGAAAGAGGGAGGAAGTCGGCATCAACGGAGCAACCAGGATGCCGCCATGAAAAACGTTGGAGGAGGAGGAGGCATCGGAGCCAGACCGTCTAAGGGCGCCGCTCCTACTATGGATCAAATACAGGTTTGCAAACATCGAATAATTTGAAGCAGAATGATTTCCAATGATGATTTTTATACCCACAGGCCGACCGACTGACAGGCCTGGCCAACAAGTACTGGGCTCCTCAGACTCAAAAACAACACGCCGGCTTCGACGCCGATGTCATTAAGGACATCTATGACAAGGACCTGAGGGGGGCTGGCTTCTCCGTCAAGAGGGTCATGATGCTGGAGTTCAGCCAGTACCTGGAGAACTACCTGTGGCCCAACTACGGCGATAAGGCCAGCTCAGAGCACACGCTGTCCATCGTTCTCATGATCAACGAGAAGTTCCGCGAGAGGGTGCCGGCTTGGACCTCGTTCCTCAAGAGCCCGGAGAAGTTTCCCGTCTTCTTCGGGAAGATCTTGGAAATGAGCCTCGACATCGGAAGAAAAGAGGAGGAGAAAAAGGACGAAGCTGGAGGCAGCAACGGCGACGAGGGCACCAAGGAGAAGAAGGAGGAGAATAGCAAAGAAGCAGGGAAAAGTGCCGCCATCAGCCTTAAGGAGCAGACCTTCGTCCTGGTGTTCCTTGACCACTGCTTCACCAGCATGGAGGTGGACATCATCCGCGAGCAGGTGCAGAAGCTGGTGTCGCTGTCCATGTGGGAGGCGCTGCTGGAGAGGAGGAGGGAGAGCGAGCTCAAGAAGGTGCCCAAGTGGAGGAAGTACTGGCGGGCCATCGCCAAGAAAGACGCCAAGGAGACCAGCGAGGAGGCCAAGACGGCCAATACCTTCAACAGGAGGTACCTGAGAAGCCTGCTGGACTCCTTCTACTCCGTCCTAGACTCTGTGGACGAGAAGAGCTGCCCAGAGGAGAGCGTGGAGTACTGCGAGCATTTCCTCATGCTCCTGATCGACCTGGAGGCCTTGCTTCCGACGAGGAGGTTCTTCGACACCGTGATGGACGACGCCCACTTCGTGGTCAGGTGCCAGCTGTCCACCCTCCTCAAGCGGCCGGAGGGACACCTGTTCTCACAGCTCCTCGAACAGCTTCGGTTCTATGCCCGCTTCGAGATATCCAACGAGACTGGCGATCAAGTAAGATACACACATCTTTTGAGGCATTGCATTTCTAATACCTTTATTTTTTTGCCTTTCAGATGACGCAAAAGGAGACAACCGAGGTTCACTACAACAGGATGGTCGCCCTGCAAAAAGCCGCTTTCCACAAGTACCCCGCGCTGAGAGACTTTGCCCTCGCCACGGTGACCAGCATCGACGACCAAGCTGCTCTCAGGGAGAGGCTGGCGCCCCTGCCAAGAGAGACCCTCTTCGAGATCGCCGAGTTCCTGTGCCTGGTGCCTGCTTCGGCCGAGGAGGACGAGGAGAAGTACGGTAAGGACCTCCTGGTGGAGCTCCTTGTGTACCGGCACGAGAGGAGGGAGTCCCAGCTGCAGGCGCTCAACGAGATGCCTCTTTACCCGACCGAGGAAGTTATCTGGGACGAGAACATCGTGCCGGGAGAGTACTACAACGGGGAGGGCGTGCTGGCCCTGCCCAAGCTGAACCTTCAGTTCCTCACCTTGCAGGACTACCTCTACCGCAACTTCAAGCTGTTCCAACTGGAGTCTACCTACGAGATCCGCGGGGACGTTGAGGACGCTATTATGAGGCTCAAGCCCTGGCGTCCGGACGACGGGCAGGTGCTCTTCAACGGGTGGGCCAGGATGGCGCAGCCCATAACCTCCTTCTCTATCGTCGAGGTGGCCAAGCCGAACATTGGCGAGAAGCAGCCGTCGCGAGTGCGGGCGGACGTCACCGTCAACCTCAGCCTCAAGGACAACGTGAAGCAGGAGTGGGAGCGGCTGAGGAAGCATGACGTTTGCTTCCTGCTCACCGTGCGCCCGCCCACCTCGAACGCCCCCTCCGGATTCGACTTCTCGGACGAATTCGTCAAGGCTGTCGGGCTGATCAGCGTCAGGGGCTGCGAGGTGGAGGGAATGCTGGACGAGAGCGGAAGAGTGATCGAGGAGGGTCCCGAGCCCCCGCCGGTCATGCAGGGAGACACCAGGGTGTTCAGGGTTCTAATGGACTGCAACCAGTACCAGCAGGACATGGAGAGGACGGCGGCCGGCGGAGAGGACGTGTACGAATCCTTCAACGTCCTGATGCGGAGGAAACCAAAGGAGAACAACTTCAAAGCTGTGCTGGAGACCATTCGGGAGCTCATGAACAGCGACTGCGTGGTGCCGGACTTCCTCCACGACATTCTCCTCGGATACGGGGACCCCGCGGCGGCCCACTACCGCAACATGAAGGACGCGCCGAAGACGGGCTTGAACTTCAACGACACCTTCTTGTCCTTCGACCACCTGCGCCACAGCTTCCCTAGCCATGACGTCAAGGTGGGGAAAGACGTGTCAAAGGAGGACCTCACCTCTCCCTTCAAGCTCTCCTTTGAGGAGGTGGTGGCGGAGGGACAGAGGCCCGCGGTTGTAGTGGAGCCATTCCGGCGTCAGTCCCGAGGACCTTATCCAACGTCAACGCCAAAGAAGAATGCCGTCCCGTTCACCCCAACTCAGGTTGAAGCAATCCGGTCAGGAATGAGTCCGGGGCTCACCATGATCGTGGGACCTCCCGGGACGGGCAAAACCGACGTGGCAGTCCAGATCATCTCCAACATCTACCACAGCTTCCCAGAGCAGAGAACGCTTATCGTCACACACTCGAATCAGGCCCTTAACCAGCTCTTCGAAAAGATCATGGCTCTCGACGTCGACGAAAGGCATTTATTGCGTCTTGGCCACGGAGAAGAGGCCCTAGAGACAGAAAAGGACTTCAGCAGATACGGACGCGTCAACTACGTACTTGCCAAGCGACTCGAGCTCTTGGAACAGGTCAAGAAGCTTCAAACCACGCTGGGAGTCTACGGCGACGTTGCTTACACTTGCGAAACGGCAGGTTACTTCTTCTTGTACGAGATCATGTCTCGCTGGGAGCAGTACCAATCGAAGCTGGTGGGTGACGTGAAGGTGGAAGAAATCTCTGAGCTTTTCCCCTTCAAGAAATTCTTCGAGGATGTGCCTGGTGGCCAACTCTTCAAGGGTGAGAGCGTGGATGACGACCTGGAACAGGCGGAAAGCTGTTGGAGGTACATCCAAGACATCTTCACCCAACTGGAAGAGTTCAGAGCCTTCGAACTCTTGAGAAGTGGCCTCGACCGGACCCGCTACTTGGTTGTGAAGGAGGCCAAGATCGTTGCCATGACGTGCACACATGCAGCCCTGAAAAGGAAGGAACTGGCGAGAATGGGATTCAAGTTCGACAACATACTCATGGAGGAATCTGCCCAAATCCTGGAGATTGAGACCTTCATTCCACTACTCCTTCAGAATCCGGAAGACAACTACAACAGACTGAAACGGTGAGTCAGCGCGTTTTATTTTCTTGCAGAATATTTCTTCTTCTTAACATTTGTGACGACAAAGGTTAGTTTGGCTAGGCTCATTGCCACAACTCCCAGGAAACAGTAGACAAAGAGTCTCCAAGATATGTGGAAAGGCTCTTGCTCGTCTTTTGCGAACACTCGCTTGTAGCCCATGCCAAGTCCTATTATCGTCAAGATAGTTCCCACTTTCATCCAGTTCCATAGTGCTTGCCTTTGTCGCTGTCTTGATAGAACTTCCTGTTCATACATGTAAAAGAGTGTGCTTCCTGCTATTACAATACCTATGGCCACTGGCACAGACAGCTTGCCAAGCCAACCATGATCGCTTCCTCCAGCATCCACAGACACAGTGCTTCCGCCTCTAAACCATCCAAACCATCTTTGTCTTTCCTGCTCTTCCAATGATGCCATTTGTCTCTTCTTTATCCTAGCCAGAGTCAAAAGTAGGAGAACTGCGAGGCAAATGCTCATTCCAATGATAAGACCAGTTTTTATGTAGAACAAGCCTCTCGATGTCTTTTTTGGTTCAGGAGGTGACGCCGAAGCAGAACCCGGTGCCGATGCTGGTGCCGATGCCGGCGCCGACCCTGGTGCCGATGCTGCCGCTGAGTGTGGAGGTATTTCGCCGGATCTAAAGAACTCTTGCGGAGGCGTCAGTGATGCGTGTTTGGGACTTTTCCTGCGGGCTGAAGCACTGCGCCGAAATTCATGGCTTGATTCGCGCGTGCCTGCCAGCAGCAAACCCTGAGTTTGGCTGCTCCTTGCTGGGGAACCATCCTTTCCTGTCTGGGCCGATCCTTGATTGTCGCCTTCAATGGCTTTGAAATCTCCAGGCTTTGGCGCCGTCTTGTTGCTTGTCCGTGACGTTCTTCCAGAACCAGATTTTTCTGACTTGCTCTCATCATTCTTTTCCGAACCAGACTTCTCAGACGGGCTTTCAGCTTTCTTGTCAGAGCCAGACTTTTCGGACGAACTTTTAGCATTCTTTTCAGAGCTGGACTTTTCGGACGGATTTTTGTTGGCTTTTTCAGGGGATGAGTTTTTGTCATCGTCAGACATGCTTAATTTTGTACAAGAGTGTCTTGCATACGTCTCTTCAATAACTTAGAAATAGTTGGCACTGGCTTTCCCACTACTTTTGTATAAAAGCCTAGTTAGAGTTTGAAATTCAAATATATTCTTGCTTATTCTTCTCAATATACTGTATGGGAAAATTGAACAAGGTACTCATATTTCTTAACGACTTCGTCTTTATTTCAGGTGGATCATGATTGGAGACCACCACCAGCTACCGCCAGTCGTGAAGAACATGGCCTTTCAAAAGTTTTCCAACATGGAGCAGTCGTTGTTCTCCAGACTCGTCCGTTTGGGAGTCCCGACGGTTGATCTGGATGCTCAGGGAAGAGCTCGTCCCAGCATTGCTGCTCTTTACAACTGGAGGTACAAGAATCTTGGAAACCTGCCCCATGTCATCAACGATCAGTCGTTCCTGGAGGCTAACGGCGGCTTCAGCTTCGAGTACCAGCTGATCAACGTGCAGGACTTCAACGGCGTGGGCGAGAGCCAGCCCAGCCCCTTCTTCTACCAGAACCTGGCCGAGGCCGAGTACGTGGTGGCAGTTTTCATGTACATGCGGCTGCTGGGATACCCCGCCAAGAGGATCTCCATCCTCACCACCTACAATGGGCAGAAGCACCTCATTCGCGACGTCGTTAGGGCAAGGTGAGTAAATGCATTGACGGTGTCTCTACAGTGATTGCTGTAGCTATTTACTTCTTACCTCAGGTGCGGCAACAACCCCATGATCGGTCTCCCGCACAAGATCACGACGGTAGACAAGTTTCAAGGGCAGCAGAACGACTTCATCCTCCTCTCCCTGGTACGCACCTTCAACGTTGGCCACCTGAGGGACGTCCGACGCCTCATCGTGGCCATGTCTAGGGCCAGGCTCGGGCTATACGTCTTCGCCAGGGTGGCGCTCTTCAAGAACTGCTTCGAGCTACAGCCCAGCTTCAACATACTGCTCAAGAGGCCGCTGCAGCTGCACCTCTGCCCCAACGAGGTCCACCAAACGAGCCGCCAGGTGAACGTGTCTGCGCCGAACCCGCTCATTATCCAGGACATGGCGCACATGTGCAAGTTCGTGTACGAGTTTTACGCGGAGAAGGTTGCGGCGCTGCAGAAGATTATGCCGCCGGCGCAGGAGCCCATCAAGGACACCACCAAGCCGGAGGGGAAGGTCTCGCAGCACCCGGGTGCCGGCAGCGACGACGAGGAGGAGGAGAAGGTGGAGAAGAAGGACGTGGAGATGAAGGAGATCGTAAACGAGGTGGAACAGCCGCCGGAGACCACGTAATTAAAAGACTCGCTTCTTACAAAAAGTGTGTTTGTTCCTTTAAGTGGAAATTGCATTTTTGAATACATATTGTGAACAAGATCATGTAGAAGTTGTGGTGCGGTGACTTTTTTCCCAGATAGTGACATGTACCGTAGAAGAGTGCTACAAACTTTATTTCTGCAACTATTGCCTATCATGCTATTGTCTACAAGTTTGAGGAGAGGAACATAATGACCTGGTGCAATAATGTTCAAGAGACGCTTATCGTTTTAGTGTACGTTTACCGTAAAAATCAAAGTATGAGTAATTATTTGGTATCTCGATTTTGGGATTCTTACTTATAACTTTTTCCGACATTCGTTGCCAGGTTGAAGGAAAGCTAGGAGTTGTAATGTTTCATTCAAGGGCAAGAATAAGTGAGTTTTTTCATTGAACAGCTAGGTACCCACAATCCCCCTTCTCCCTCCCTCCCTCCTTGCCGCTATGTAGCGAAGTGCTCCTCCTCCTCCTCCTCCAAAGAGGGTTTCCCGGCGTCAGCTTGCCCCTCTTGTGTCTTGTGTGAGGGTCGCCCACAAGCTGATCCCCAGCTCCACCATCCGCGCCCAGCTGAACATCAGCGTCTCCAGCTGTCGATTCAGCTGGAGGACTTGCCGGGGACCTTTCGAATCCCCCGGGGGAGGCCCAGGGGCTCCCCCCGGGCCGTGGGGAGCCTGATCCCCGACCCCAACTCCATCTTCCGCCTCCGTCCCTCCCTCCCTCCCCTCTTTCTCGCCTTCTTTCTGCCCTTTCCGCCTCTCCGGCCAAACTGGCAGAGCAGAGCGAGGGAGGAGGAGGGACGAGTGCCAACGGGGAGAAAAGTGAAGACGCTTCTTCATTTTGTTGTGGACTTGGGCTGGTACAAGAGCGAGGCCAGGCTGACCGTCATGGAGGAGGACTGCGCGGAAAAGGAGCCGCTAGTGCTGGAGGAGGAGGAGGTGTTCACCGAAGAGGTGCAGCAAGACCCCGTCAAGGAGGAGATCCTGCAGGAGGAGGGGGAGCAAATCAACATGGATCCGGGGGAAGGGGAGAGCACCGCCGATGTGGCCCTCAAGGCGGAGGGAGAGGAGGGATTGGGGGTCGAGGTCACGGCGGAGGAGGCCTCGCCGTCGCCGCCCGCGGAGGAGGCCGCCTTACAGGCCGCAGCAGTGGCGGCGGCGGATGGCGGCGACGAGGACGGGCCCCAGCAGCAGATCTTCATCATCCAGACTACGGACGGATCCATCCCCATGGAGGCTGGAGAGGTGGTGGTGGCAGACGACCTTGCTGTGTACGAGACGGTGTCGGCGTTGGAGCAGCTCTCCAGGGGGAACGTAGTCACCACGGCCGCAGGGGAGGGAGGGGAGCTCATACAGGTCACTAAATAATTGAGCCGTCAAATGATAGCTGGGTTCTGACCACTTATGTATCAATTTATGATATAGGTGTACGAGGAGGTTGTTCTCCCCGACGGCACCTCCGGCAGCATCATTGACCAGTTCGTGGACGTGGCAGAGGTGGAGGTTGGGGAGGGCAACGCGCCTCCGCCTCTACCCCCGCCGACGAAGGCAAAGGGGCCCAAGAAACCTCGCGGCAAAGGGAAAAAAGCTGCGGCTTCAGCGGCCTCAGCTTCCTCCTCGTCGGCCGCCACTACGGCTGCAACGTCCAGTTCCTCCTCGGGTAACCACATTGTGACAGTGGGCGGTGGCGCTGCAGGGCCAGAGTTCCACATTTGCCGGCTGTGCAACACTTTCGTGTCATTGGAAGAGATTGCCGATCATAACCGCGCCCACCATGGGGCGGCAGGTGAGCTCACCTGTGCGGACTGCGGCAAGCTCTTCAAGAGCAAGAGGTCGCTCTTTGGCCACAGAAAAGAGAAGCACTCTGGCGTCACGGAAGTGCACCACTGCCCAGAGTGCGGAAAGAGCTTTGGACGGAAGAGTAACCTCAAGGCCCACAGGGAGTCGCTACACTACGGGAAGAAATTCCCCTGCAGTTTCTGCGAAAGAATCTTCACCAACAGAAGTTCGGTAATTATTGCACTTGTGAATCAAGTGTTGGCCAATGCTAATGTGTACTGTACATTATCTGTGTTCCAGATGAACCAGCACATCAAGAAGACGCACAACGTGCCGGGCGCTGTCATTTTCCAGCAACAAGAGTAAAGAAATCACGGGGTATTTCACGGGTGAGAGAGGGAATCCCTCCTTCCCATTTCTCCCTTGATGTATTTTCCTTTGTTACGATATTTGGAGACGCGAATATCACATATTCCTTTTTTGTCAGTCAAGGAGCTGTTATTTTGCACCACCCCCCTCATCTAATCATTTGCAAATGCTTGATGCCCTCCGTCACGTCGACAAAGTCCTTGTCCGGCACCAGCGCATTGGTGGCCCTGAAGGCCGCCGCCAACGGGTGGACTGAGTCAACCTTCTTCTTAGACGCTCCCTCCACTCCGCAGTAAAGGACCTCGTTGACCTCCAGGGGAACCTTGTAGGACACGATGGCACCATCGCCGAAGGCGGAGCCGAGATCCGCAACAGTCTCCTCCCGAAGAGTCTCGTCTCGACAGACAAGATTCAAGACGAAGACGCCTACAAGTGATGGGGAAAGTGATTACAAGATCGAGCCTATCTATGTTGTTTCTGTTACGAACCTTTCTGGCGAAGGCACCTCTCCTTGATGTGCCGCAGGTTCTCCTGTGACACGAACTGCTTCGGCGGGCAGCTCATGCCGACCGAGGTGTCTTTGCTGTCAACGTCGAAGAGGACCAGGTCGAACCTCTCCTCGTCGCTCCCTGATTATGTTTCGAGGGGGGAAAAGATTTATAGAAGACTACTGTGTTTCCCGTCGCATCCATGAAAGAAATAAAGCATTATACACACTGAAGCACTCGCCTTTGAAATTCGCGATGTACTCCAGCCCGTCTGCGATGACAAGGCGGAGGTTTCCTCCCTCCTGGAAGCCAAAGTCGTCCCTGGCCACCTTGCCCATGGTAGGGTCGATCTCCACCACAACAATATCAATCTTCTGAACAATTTAATTTCAATGAGAGACTTCAGTTAATTAAAACAAGGAGACTTCGTACCCTTTTGACATGCTTTGCCATGTACGTGGCCAGCCCCCCTCCGCCCAGCCCAACAAGGAGGACCCTCACCGCCCTGTTGTCTTCTTCCGGGAATAGTCCGACTGAGGCGATCATCAACGAGTGATGAGCACAACCGAGGTAAGACGAATCCACCACCTTCCTCTTGCTGCCCCCCTTGCCCTTCACTGAAAGGGAAAGAAACCTGTTTAATTATGAGACCGAGTTCTGAAACAAAGGCTTCGTTGTTAGTTGTTACCCTTCTTGAGCTTCGCCTCCGACTGTGTTAGGTTTGGGTTGCTGAGGAAGATGAGCCTCCTGAATGTGTCCCCGTCCACCTCCACGTCCTCCACCACGAACTCGCCAGACATCTCGCTCCTTCCCCTGCTCCGCTCCCTCCTCTCCCCCACCCCGCCGTCTGTCGAGACAGACAGGAAGGGGACCTGCACCCCCGGAGGCAGGTCGGACGGGGCCAGCTCCATGACGTAGGCCGACAGCTCCTCCTGCACTGCGGCCATCCCGCCGGGGAAGTCGTGAGAGCGGTTGAGGTGCACCACCACCAGGCGACCGCAGTCGGCAGAGTCGGACAGCTGCTGGCGGCCCTTGGCGGAGCTGAACAGCCACTCCACCTCTCTTTTAGAAAATAAAAACGTTATCGAATCCATTCAAAAAGATTGAAAAAGTTTTGTCAACTTGCCTGCCCTGTGGAACGATGAATACTCCGAATATAAGCCTGCTCTTCCTGTGCCCCTGCCTCTCCGTCAAATACAGCGAGTACTTTGGCTCTTTAAGTTCCTTGTCCCTGAGCTCTAGCGCCACCTCCTCCTGCCTGGCATCACCGCTCTCCAAATGACGGTCCTCTCCCCCGTCCCCCTTCTTGAGCAGCCCTGCCCGCGCGGCAGAGAACTGCTGCACGCCCCTCACAGAGTCGATCAGGTCTTCCCCGCTGGGCAGGCGGCTCACCTGGGAGGAGTTTGACATGCACAGCTCGAAGATGCCAGCGGACGGCGTCGGCATCTTCCTGAACTTTGTCCCCACTACGGCGAAGACCGGGAAGCTCCTGTCCTCCGGCCTGCGGTTGTCCTCCACCTCCTTGCATCTTACCACCCTGGCGGGCCAGCCGGACGCCGACAGCCAACCTACCAGGTGCTCCAGAATGTGTGGCTGAAGCAGGGAGATGCAGATGTAGCGACCGCCAACCTTGAGAACTCGACCAATCTCCTGGAAAACAAGAACACGAACCCGTCATTCCAACTCCGACTTGTTTACTACTCATAACGCACCTCCAGCATCTTGTCCACCTTGTCCACGACGTCCTTCTCTGCCCCCGCCGGGAATATTGCGTCCATGGTTCCCTTGTCCACCACGCACCCGAAGCTTCCGTCCGCAAACTCGCCCATGTCTGTCGCGTCCATGAGCTCGAACCTGAGCCCTGGCCTATCCCTGGCGTGCATCTCCCTCATCTGGCGTATTGCCACCTCGGAGACGTCGACGCTGACCACCGAGGGGTATCCCACGTCGTGCAGGTCGGCGGACAGGGACGAGTTCCCGCATCCGACCACCAGGAGGGGCTCCTTTGGCTTGGAGTACTTGTGCAGCACCCCGCACAGCTCGGCGTATTCGCCGTACCACTCGAAGGCCCGCCTGCCACGCCGCTTGAAGAAGGACTCCCAGTACTCCTTCTGGCGGAACTGGGCGTGGTTGCGAGGGAGCAGGCTCATGGCGGACAATCACAAGAAGGGGATCAGGGTCAAGTAGTAGGGATGGGTGCGAATCGAACTCGCATTCGCGAACTCGCAGACTCGCAGCCTATTTTGCTGATTCGCACCAAGTCGCAATTCGCAAGGGCCGATTTGCGAGTTGGCGAATTAGAAAAAATGACAAAAAAACCTTAAAAAGTAAAAAAATCTTCTTAAAATTAAAAAAGAATCTTCTTAAAATAAAAACAAATCGTCTTAAAATTAAAAAAATCGTCTTAAAATTAAAAAAAATCTTTTTAAAATTAAAAAAATACTTCCCACATTTTTTCCTTTAAAAATTTTGTAAGATGGCAAAAAAGCC
>JAAUXU010127908.1_pt1 | contig 15107 bp, 15 predicted proteins | sample 7278151 | NCBI WGS metagenome assembly JAAUXU01 (sample SAMN14350113, study PRJNA611818) | marine sediment metagenome | isolation source: surface marine sediment (1.8m) | place: French Polynesia: Moorea | collected 2018-08 | reverse complement strand
GTGAGGGCGCCAAGTCAATGCTGCATTCACCTATCGCATAAGTTCAAATCTATCGGGCTGTGGTTTCTGGCCCGGATCAGTCAGATCCAGCAATGACGCAGAATCACCCCTTCCCCCTTAAATCCACATTTGTCTCTTCAAGAATGATCCTCTTAACCGAATCGTTTGTTCCCAAAATAGAGTCAAATTTGAATGGAAAGTCAAGGGGGGGGGGGTCGCGATTTGTCTGCGTTTAACTCCATACCTGTTGTTTCTCCGAACGTGCAGTCTTCCTACAGGGTGGCCACAACCACTTGAGGTCTCGCTTTCGACAACTGGATCTGCCCAAAAGCGTGTGATGTACGAACAATTGCATTATACCACTCTAATGATTGCCAATTTTGTTCAGTTCAGGGTTGCCACGTGAAGGGCATGTGTGAGCTTTCGCCCACGTTGCATGCTTGAAAGTGCGCTTTCCTCAGACTGATGCTGAGCGAGCAAGAGACCCAAGTGTGTGTCCCACTTCCCAGTTTTCTCCACCTGTCTATTTATCTTTCTATGGCTCTTGTTAACTTTCCAAATGAAGAGGGAATTCCTTCCTATAATTCACATCAATTAACTGATGTTTTTTCCCTTCTTCTGCGAGCAGCCTCGGTTTATCTTGAGATAAATGGTCTGTTAAAGTATGTCATTCTAGCGCGGTCAAAAAAAAGACTGATTTATTGACAACTTGAAAAATAAATACTTTCCAATTTTGGCGGCGAGCATCGGAAAGTAATGAAACAAACGCCTCAAATGGTCTTTCTTTGCCACTGCCTACGAAGCAGTAGAGGTTGGATCAAGAAAAAAGACTCCGGAACGATCGAAGAATCTTGACGCTCGAGTTGAAAGGATGGGGAACATTCGTCTCTTCCCATTTGTCACAGGGTGACTCCGGAAGATTTCACCTTGTCAAACAGGTATGCGCGCTTTCGCCTAAGAAAAGCAACGAAATGCCGGGGTATTTAATCTTTAGAAGAATGCCTACCTAGGCCTAACCTTGGGCATCGTACATGCCAGCAAACTTCCCGTAGAAGCGAGAGAACATTTTCGGCAAGAAGCAAAAAGGAATTCATCCTGACGAACTTTCACAGGAACTTTCTAGATAGGTGAGGCACGATAAACGATACAAGTTCTGCCTTTGCTCACGCTCCTTAAAGGAATCGACGCTTCTGGATCTGTCGATAAGGACGCTGACCTAAAATGCGGCGGTGTTGACGTGACAGCATCTGATAAGCTTAAATGATGAGATTGCCCCAGAGCTGGAAAGTCTAGGCCTATCGAGGCTGTTCGCGTTCTCAATCATCATTATGTGTGAGCGTGCATGTAAAGCTCCCTGTATAAAGCGTACATACGCACCAACCTACGACATATCTATTTGTGCCGTGTGGACAGTTCACGCGCGTGCGCGCGTGCGTGAGTGCGTGCGTGCATGCGTTTGCACGCAAGCATTCCTAAACGCCAGCTTGCTTTTCTTATTCTTTCTCCGCTGCTCCTTCCACCCGGTACTATTCGGTCTCGCCCCGGCGATTTCGGGGAAGCGCCGACCCGGAAAAAAAAGCAAACTCCACGGAATTTCTCACCCGAATTTGTGTCTTTTTTATCCCCCTTGATTTGTCTCTCAAACAACCTGACACATGCATCTTTTTGAAGTTCGTTGAACGCTGACTTGAGGTCAAAAGTTTGGCTACAAGGGCTAACAGATAAATCCCGACTATTAGGAAGTGTCATTCAAGCAGTGCATTCATTTAGTAGGCCTCCGCAGTGCAGCCGAACTTGGTCATGATAAAGTCAAGCAGTCTGCAGCCTCTAGTTTGCTCTTTGGGGACTTTTGCTGCTTCGAGGCCCGATTCTTTAAAGAGCACAAGTTCGGTAAGAAGTGCAGTCCAGTGGTATGGGCATTGCCAAAAAAAAGCTTGTCTTTGTTCGGATTCTGCTCCGGAATGATATCGAACCTGGTCGCTCGAAGGGCGACCAGGAGAGCCTCTCATCGTTGAAGAAGAGACTTTCTGGAGCTTGTCTGACATCCACAAGTGATGTCACGGAAAAGTTGAAGTCTATAAAAGTACTCATTCTGTCTAAGAATGCCTGAGCCATCACTCCGTTCCAATTGTTCCCAAATGAGTGAATCGTTTGAGTATCGTCTATATGACTAGCTGATCGCAGTAGGAACATAACTTGGATTCTCTCTAGGGTGCTGGTCGTGGTCAGAGTACATTGATCTTGGCGTCTCTGCAGCAGGACATGCAAGATCTCAAAAAGCTTTCGCTTGACAGATTTGGCTTTGTCATATTCCCAGTCCAATACCCTCAATTTGAGTGAAAAAACTTAAGTATTGTATTCGTAGCAGGTGTGATTTTGATCTCACCTTTAAATCAGCAATTTTGTTGGCTCCAAACTCCGTGACAGCTAGCACTTTTGATGCTGCGCAGCCGCCTGGCCCGTTACAAGATACCAGAGATCATTTCAGTCAAACAGCTCCTGGCATTTTTTTCAATCTCCCGATCATGGCAGCTTTTGTTCCAAATGGCTCACCTATTTTGAAGTGAGGAAAAACTCGTCCCTGTGCATTTACCCTGTGCCAAAATGCCAAGGTAGAGGGGACGCCTTTGTGTGTGCGTGTGTAGCTCATGTTGACTCTGACACGATCCACCCTCCGGAGAAACAACAGTCGTTGTTTCTTTAGCCTCAGCTTGATTCATGAGCCCTTGAGCAACACCGTTCCATAGAGCAAAGGGAAAGCAGATGGGGGAAAAAGCGGTCAGTTTAATCGCCACTGCTGTTTTCCCCCTTCCTCGGTGACATTGAATTGTCTCATAAAATCGTCGTTAGCCCACTAATCAGCCACACTAGAGGCGGGAAGGCGGAGAAATCGAGGTCATGCGACATGGAAGGTCGCGTCAAAAAAGAGGCTGCAGGAATGTCCGCAGCCTCAAGAGCGAGGACAGTAGACACTGGCTGCAATCATGACGGGGAATCTCACAAGCTGTTCCAAGATCGGCCCGCTTGACGCTCCGGTCCATCAGGGCTGTCCCGGTCCAAGTCCCTCTGGAAGAATCTGTTTCATTGACAATGTAGAGACATTGGAAAATGAGTGAATTGACCGTGCGATCGAAGACTTCGTCTTGATCAGAGACACGAACCAACATCCCGAGGGAGTAGAATATAGCCTGACCCTTGCATAGCGAATGTCTGGAAATTGCCATGCTAGTTTTGAGGTCGAGTTCCTCGCTGATGACACTACTAGCGCTTTCATGCTTCCCATTTTGTTGGATGGAAGGAATGGCGGAACAATAAAGCACTATGTGTGCGTGTGTCTGTTTGTCTGTCTGTGTCTTACACCACACGCTTCTCGCCATCCACGCACTTTGTGCTAACCATGTGCTTCGCGCTCACCATGTACGTAGAATCTAGAATTAGGCTGCATACAGGCAGACACACACAGACGAACCTCAGGCAACCAAAGGCACTCTTCGACTCCTCATGTTGCTAAAGTCTTGTCTGATATGAACAAAAACTGTCCACAATTGTCACAGCAATCAACTCAACGAATGATGAGGTCCTTGTGAATTAGAAACGTGCAGAAAATACTGTTCGATGGCTGTGAATTTCGTGAAGTTACACTCAGGTATAATGTAAATATTGAGCTTCATTCTGTCTCGTGTTCTCACTTAAAGTTCATTCTGATAAAATTCTCTTTTCTTTGTTCAATGCAGGGCTCAAAAATGCTCCCTCCAGGAGCATTTTGGTACAGTGCGCGTAGTGTATAGTGTGAATTCACTATATGAACACTCACACACGCGCACGTGCCGCATGTCGATTAAACTTTAAAAAATCGGGAGTCTAATTGTACGAAAATCAGATGTGTGGCAAGGAACTGAACCTGAGACACCCATTGTAGATGGTAAAAAGACGTGCAAGTCTTTTCTTTCAAGTCTTCAACTTTTCCTTTCATCCCTACAACCCGAAAAAATATGATTCACCTAAAAATTTGGCCCGTTCTCTCTAGATGCAATAGATTATACACAAAAACACCTTTCTCAACTTGAAGAAATGGCATTAATTTGTGCTCTGTTTCATCAAACCGGATTTCTAGGTGAATCACATATTTTTATGCCCTCTACCGGATGTTCCACAGGTTCTTGTGCATCCTTTGTGGATGTACAGTAGAGGAAAAGTGCGACTTGTGGGAAACCCGGTTATGGTGGTACGTGAACACGAGGCCATCAATGTAACACTCGGCCAAGGCTGCGAATTTTTGCCACCCGGTGTTGCATGCACAATTGTGAGCAGAGGAAGGTCAACAACCACGTCTCTGTCATCTTCACAGCCGTCCTTGAATGCGTACATGGACGCGGCCTTGATTCGCACAGGATCAGTCGGTCAGTACGAGAAGCGTCAAGTCTGTCTTTTTTTCTCGCCCGTACAGATAAAAAGGAATGCAAGTACGAACTCTCTCAAGTAGGATAGTCATGATTTCGCCGCAGACTCACTTTTCAAACGCTTACGAGCAGCAACAACGCCTAAGGCAGGTCTGAGTCAGACCGCTGCTTTGTCTGGCCGATAAATAAGCGGCTCGGTTGGGCCCGCGTGCCACGTGTGCCCACCCATACGCTCATGCCTTTCGTGTGTAAGTAGTGAAAGCATCTGTTTTGCAACGATGAGGGAGGGGGCGGAGGGAGGGGGGAATTCTTTCTTCCTGTTTGCAAGTATAAAAGGTGGCGTCGGGTGTTCGGACAGCGGTCAGATCAACCTCGGCGATCAAATCGCCACTTCCTGCTAAAGCAAAAAAAAATTCGTTTGTTTCCATTGGCTTGGCTATGGCGGTCACGGCGGTCACAGAGAATGGAGTCTCCCTGGCGGACGAGGAGAAGAAGCTGGCCGAGATCAAGAAGAAAATGTCAGCTCCTTCATGCATCATGCAAGAGGTAGTACTGAGAGGGTTGTAATTCATATCTGAACTCTTCTTGAGGTATCATAAGAGAAGCAAAACACGCTCCGGGTGCAGTTGAATGATTGTTATCGATGATTGCCATCCTGAATCATAGTTTTTAAGTCTATACCGAAGTCCATGCGTATGCAACGTCATGTGAGTGTACGTACCGTGCTAGGTTCAACCGCGGAGCAGAAAGCTTAACACCAAGATGACCATTCCCGTCATCGCAGAGGAAGGAATCACCGGCTTCGATGAGAACAACAATAATAACAACAATAGCGCCAAGATCACCAAGAGCGCGTGCAGCAGCGCCGTCAACAGTGACTGCGAGGACGATAACGTGGAATTCTTACGAGGCAACACCAACATCTTGCCATGGAACATCGTGGAGGACCCGCCCGAGACCAACAAGAAAGAACTCTACGTTGTCGAGGGCTCCTGGAGACTGGTGGCGAATCAGGTGAGCTGCGGAACTTGAATTCAAAGTGGAATGAGAGAAAAAAAGCAGGCGTTTTTTACTATTATTCCTCGTGGATTCGTCCCTCCGACGATACTTGAGTGAACTTGCAGATCTCGAGGGTGACAACTTTGAGGAGTAAAAAAACTTAGATAATGAGGTTGATCCCGTCAGAGATGCAAGTCCCAATATGGTCGCTGAAGAAGAAATTCTTGAACGTCAGGGCTAAGGGAGAAAAAGTTTAATAATCGTAACAGATGTACACAAGTACATTATACAAGTCGCTGAAAAGTTGCTTAGAACTTCTCTGATGCAGTCAAGACGTGTACATGAGTGAGAGACTTGACGCACTTTTCCTTCAAGGCGAGATGAAGCCTTTTGATGCACTTTATTCCTGCACCCTTCTTATGACTAAGGTGTTTTTTGGACAAACTTATATTTTTTTCGCTAACAAACTTTACTCACTCAGAATTACGACAAGTATCTGTCAGCCATTGGGGTGACGCCGCTCACCGCCAAGATGGTGCTCAGGTCGGACTTTATGATCACCATATACGAGGACATCGACAAGTGCTGGATGATCAAGACGGAAACGAGGTAACCGCACTGGGCGGCCATTGAGCCAGCGACATCAAGGTCAATTTTCCGTGTTTTACAGCATCAAGGCCAAGAGCATCAGGGGCTATCGCTGCAGGAATTACAAGATGACCTCCAACAAGTTCATGCTGAACGAGCCCAAGCCCGAACTCATTGACGATTGGGACCCAAGGTGCGACAGTAAAATTGCATCCTCTGGCATAATCACGCATAAAAATATCAAGGCCTCTATGTCACATTTTCTGCAGTCCCAAGTGTTGCTCCAGATTCTGAGTCTTTGTGCCATGGAGAGGCCATATCAGAAGAACATTAAGTTTACCAATTCGCAAAATAGTAAAAATGTGTCGGTCCGGCTTAGTCGCTTCTTAGGTCGGTTCGAGCCACAGTTTTTTTAAACATTCTAGTTCTAAAGGTTCCGCTACACGACATGTCACAAGTTGAGGGAAAGTCACGGACGCAAATCTTCTGGGTTTTGGTGACCTTTTCTTCATCTTCAGACTCGTGGTGACCACGGTGAGCTTCGAGAATGAGGAAGATCAGCCCCAACGCCTGATCATGGACCAGCAGGCCGAGCAAGACCTCAAGTTTCGTGTGTCCTCACGCCTCACCTTGGAGGCCCCCACGGCCGACGAGCTCCTCATGACCTACGAGACCGAAGTGCCGGCAGTCAGGGCAGTGCGCAGGCTCGTCAGACACAAGCCCATTGATAAGTTGGGCGGAGGATTGGGTGGGGGAAGCAGGAAAATAAGCGCTCCGTTCTGAGTCTTCCTGGCAGTCTAAGGTGTAATCGCAAAGTACTACATACATATATATATCTACACATACCTACGTACAACTTCTCTGTTTTGTCGATCATGTTGAGTCCAGTTACCAAGAAAATGAACATACTCATACTTAAATGCTGCATGTAATAACTCATTTTTTTGTGAATTGATCGCTCCTCCTTTGTTGTGGAAGGGCCAGGCACGATACGACAGCCCAAGGCTTAAACGTTGGTCACACTTCCCATTCGTATTGTTTAGCTTAAGACGTCAAATATCACATATTTCTTGCTGCAGAGACCTCTATTTACGATTTAGTCCCACTGTAGTTTCTGTATCGTACCTAGTATGTGTGTACGTGCTCTACGTGCACCTTTTTCGGATCATGATGAGTTAAACAAGAGCAAAGCTTCTATTGAAAACTATTATCAGTGACATGAGTACAATAACATTATTCTCCCTGAAGTAATATGACGCAATAAAAAGTTGCTTGTCCAAAAGCTTTGTTGTGGCACTCATTAATACGAAAGTATGTATCACATGGAGTTAACGTTTAACGAAAGTCAAATTAGTTGGTCCATGAAACTTGCACAAAGCAGTGACCGAGCCGATCAAAAACGGCCTCCAACAACAGTGCTAACACGCCTTAAAGAACCAAATGTCAACAAGACAAGTGTTCCCTGAGTTTCGTATTCGTCGTCCACTGTACTCAGTCAACATCTTGAAGCATGAAAAGCACCTGTTTGCCTACATATGTATATATATGTATATATGTATGTAAAGTTTGGCATAGATACGCGTCCACTTACCAAGTATAAAAACACGCAAAGTGCAGCAAATACCTAACGTCATAATCCAGGAGCACTGGAGAGTTTTTGTGTCATTCATGCTTGACGCCCATTTTATCGTGTAGCCTTAGCGTTACGGATCCTATGACAATAGTCATGCGTGTACGTATTATATTTTTTTTCCATCAAGCTCTTAGGCTCACATTAGAACACAATTGTGGTGAACAATTTGTGGCAATTTCGTTGTAATTGCCTCGGCCTTGTACGCACATATGCCTAATGTGATGTCAGTCGACAAATACCACATTGGTCAACTTCCATATTAGATTTGCTCTAATAAACTGTGCCATGTGTGATTCTGTTAAAGATTTACAAGGTGCTCTTTCTCCTCCACCGAAGTCCTCCATGAAAGTCATGAGGAAGCAGGAAGAAAGTAACCTCTCTTTCTCTCTCTGTCGTCCCACCTGTGGTATAAAACCAGGGGTTCCTCCCTTGGCGGCAGCAGTCAGTACAGCGACTACTGGCAGACGAGGAGGAAAAGGAACCAAGACCACTCGTAAGTCGTCGTAGAGAAATCCAGGGTGATCGAAGCAAAAAAAGAGGTCTGCGAATTGGGCGAATTTGGTCTGGTACTCACAGAATTGATTGCCTCGACGCGCTTTATCCAGTTGCTGTTGACTGTTCCAATTTTGTTTTGTTTGAGTAGAGGCCGCCGAAGCGAATTTAGTGGGGACTTCCAAGAATTCGGGGTTAGAACATTAATCTTAATTAAGGGAGTTTATTTTCAGCCCCAAAGTTTGCGACGGCAGATGAAATCCTCGGAGGAAAAAAAAGCTTGTGACTTTTACATGAGGCATTTGCTGTCATTGAGGAGGAGAAAAAAAGTTATAAATCTTTTGGCGGTCGTGTCCAAATATGTCTGGGTTGGCCATATTGGCCATGGGCACGTGCGACTTCGTATCGGTGATGGCCACCGCGTGGAAGGATGATTTGACGATGATAGAGCTGTGAGTGACGACAACGTTGCAGGCGAGTAAGCTCTCTGGCACTACAATGGTCATCCATGCACCGCCGTCGCTGGCCTGTCTGTTGTTGGCCGTGGTCGCCGCCACCAGCATGGGCGTGAAGGCTTCTCCAGCTGTCACCGGCCAGAACTTCCGCGTCACAGAAGACGTCGCTGCTCAGTCGCCCTACGTGTACAAAGTGGGCGAAGGCTTTGTTAGCTGGCGCAAGAGGGCCGGGGAGAATCTCGACGAAGATGACATCCCCAATGTAAGAAAAGAAATCACAAGTAAGTAAATGAATTTAATGTTCTCTCGCCGAGCAGATGGTCCGGCGCTCCACGGACAGTAGCTACGTCCGCTACGGGAAGCGCTCCGACCCCCCGTGCACCTTGCTTTACCTGCTGCGGTTGCCCACCGAGGACATGAGGATGCAGCACCTGAACGAGTGCACCATGAGCAGGCAGGTCAGGAGGGACGACCCCTACGTCAGGCAAGTATAAGCGCGTTGTGCTGCATTGCAGCGTATATTTGACACATCCTTTGTTGAGAGCAAAGTGGATTGGAGGGCCTGTACGTACACCACTGTACCTCAGACACAAGTGACTGCTTAAAAAAGGGGTACAGCTTTTTCATCTCTGTCCGCTCACCCGATTCCACTGATTCTTATCATGTCAGAAGGGAAATGTCTGCCCAAAGTTTCTGTAAAAACAATGTCTATTTTTCCAATATCATGATCCTGAAGCCACTGAAGCAAGTGAAACCGAATTGTCGTAAAAAGCAAAATTCGAGCAAGGGTAAATCCCCCATTTCGTCAGCATGCAAAGCCGCTGTGCTGCAAAAGAAGCTCGAAACAGTGGAGAAACTGGCAATGATCACGTTGCGAGCAGCGGACAAGATCAGATCAGCGAGAAAAATCCCCCTAAAAAAGTGAAGAAATGATGCCGAGCATCATTTTTTCACTTTGCTGATGCTTGGCGAAAAGGGTGCCGAGCGTTGTGAACGGGAGGGGGGAGGAGCAATCGGGAATCAGCGGTTTTCTGTTAAAATATCGCTTTTTTCCCCGGTGCTGACAAAAAAAGACTTTTTTTGTCCGCCTCAGCTTTGATCTTTGTCAGCTTTGATCTGTGTCAGCTTTGCTTTGGCAGCCAAAGTGTTGCCTCGTGCTCCCCGGGGTCGTGACTAAAATATTCACAAGTAGTCACATCCACAGATAGGAAGGGGAAGAACTTCTGTAGATGAGCACCAATTTTTTTAACGTAGATAGTGTCATAGCAGGGCCATTTTTTGTGGAAAGTATCAACCCTCGCCTCACTGACATAAACCACAGAGCATCCTGGTGTGTGCTGTTGGAGCGACGAAAAGGTCGTCCAGAAGGTAGACACCAAATATCCTCACGAGGATTTCTTGAATAAGACAATCTGTATGTGCGTGTTATAAATGTCCATGCACACACCTACACATACGAGGGACTCATTGTGATTCACGTGCTTCATATTCATCATGAACTCGACCACATCAGTCAGGAATAAACGTTAGACCTGGCAACATCTCAGGGCTTGCCTAAATTCACACCGAGACAAAATCGACAGGCAATATTTTAAAGAAATGGTATTTGATGTACTGCACGTTGCATCTTTTGCACAACAACTGAGAGGACTCACAAAAAATGTTCCCTTTTTTTGAATATAATCTGCGTGGATAAATTTGGAGTATACTTCTTTGATATTCCCTCGTTCCCTGCACCAAGAGTTGACACAAGGTAGCACTATGATGTGTCTTTAAGGCAAGGGATAGCACTAACTACAAGCCAAAATTTGGACCTGTATGATCTCGTTCCCTCATAATCAAAAAAACAGTAAGAATTTGTGATGTTTAACAAAAGTGGAAAAACATCACATAAAATTTAGAAAAACAGTCAAGTTCAAACGTTTTTTTTTTAAAAAAATGTCGCCACCGTCAGGGGCAATGGCGGCTTCCTTACGGCCTCGGAACCCGGCACTGACTTTGCGGACGACGACGTCCGGAATGCTGGATTGTGAAATGCGGTACCGGATTATGATGGAACGAGACTATGACACCGTAGTGCAAAAATGCTGACCTTCTTGTCCTCTGTGCTTCCCCATGGGTATAACGACAGTTCGACGCAATCCTTACCGACACAACCATTATCGACACGATCGTTGCTGACACAGTACATTGCAACACAGAAACTTTACTGACACAACCTATCTTCTCCATGGATACAGTCCTTGACAGGGCATCATGCCAAAGAGGCTGGAAAGTTGGCTTTTTCAGGGGGAAACGTGGATGAAATTGACTGAAATTTTCATGGGACAATCCCAACCCCTTGGCCCATCATTTCCTGGGCCAAGGGGCTGAGGACGATCCAGACTGCAAAGATCTGGTCTGTCTTCTCTCGCTACTGGCCTTTGCAACCCTGAAAACTGCTACGTACTGTTACAACCTACATGCTGGCAAATAAAGTGTGGAAGATTTGATGCGATGGCAAGCAGTTTCATATCCAGTTGAAAAGGGTTGTGTCGGTGAATACTCTGTGTCACAATGTACTGTGTTGGTAATGGTAGTGTCGATAACGGTTGTGTCAGTGAAGGCTGCGTCGGTAAGGATTGTGTCGAACTGTCGTGACACGTACAGTTGACTGTACAGTTCATTCGGCATGCCCGAAGCCAATGGTTTTGTCGTCACTAATGCTTTTGGCCTTGTTCACCCTCAGTTCTGAACTTTGCTCGTCGGATTTTGAGTCGGACAGCAAAGAATTGAATAAACACTCATCACAGCCCCCCCCCCCCCAACCATTGGGCCTCCTCTGCAGTCACTTTGGCGCTAATCCGGATAGATCTTGTCACCGCAGGTTCGGCTAGAGAAGCCTCGGTCGTGTGGGTGGCGGCGATGGAGCCATGGAACCAGTCGGACAGGGGGTCACCCTGTCGATTTTCACTGTCTTCGACTTGAACGACCCTAACTATTCACTATGGGTGCTTCCACTTTAGCTTCTTCTACCCTCTTATGACAGATTTTATCTACCCGTAGCTTTCGCTGCCTCTCTTTTTATTCCACAAATTACGTTCTCGTGCTCAAAGCACGAACAAGTTTGTTTTTACCTCCTATCGGCAAGTTTTGGGGAAAAGAACGCGAACCAGAGAGTTGAGGAAAGAAAAACCGCGCAGCTCCCTAGTGATACAGTACTAACTCTACATATTTATAGATGTACGTACGTAAAGAGCTGAATTTGTTATTCAGTGTCTTTGTGACGCATTCGAACCATCCTGAACTGCGACGACTGCACAAAGCGGTGAAATTGTTTTGTAAAAAAAATGGCTGAGGTAAATACAAAACTTCCTACAATCAATTAAGGTCGAGATGTCATCATATACACGCTGTACAATGGAACCTTTTCATAGAATAAATTCGTTATGCTGGTTAACAAGTTCTCAGTTCTGATCGCGCGTTTCACATGCAGAAGATGACTCCTTATTAGAATGCTTCACCTGGTTACCGGGTCGTAGTTGACAGCATCATTGTCTCTTTACTACATCACGTCAAGGAGTCCTTTTTATCTCTCTATGCCAAATTCGCGAAATTGGCAATGATCACGCCTAGGAATGTTGCAAATCTGCGTCAGCCGTAACATCTCATTCGATTGCTGCGTCACGCAATGAGTCGAGCTGGAGACGCTGGTTGCAGCGCCACAATCTACACCTAATGTCTTTAATTGCATGATTGTGCGGTTTCCACGATGGACGGGTGACTTCTACAGACTGAATAGAATCCTGTACACACAAAAAAGGGTCCCACTTCTCTTGAAATGTCCGCTTGTGTGACTCGTATTCAGTCAATCGAACAGTGGGATCCCTCCATTCCGACAAGAGTATTCCATTCAAGAGGTTCCACTGTTGGCACTGTGGTAGAGGAGACAAGTACTGTACCGTGAATTAGAAAAGTCCTTCAACCTCTTTCCTAGCACACTCCTTTTCTTAAAACTTTGTCCCATCAAAAGCTGCTTGAACATCATTCCACCCGATGAGCTGCCCCCTGGTAGGTAGAGTCGAGCCTTTACAAGGATGTTCCTTGCATGTGTGAGTCGAGAAAGATGTCCTTTGCAGCTTTCTCCACCTACATGACAGCACCTTTGGCCAATCCTTTTTGACTCACGAGGTACTCACTCAAGTACTGTGGAATATATCCAACTCAGAAACATGTATTTCAGTAATTCTAACGGAATGTTGGTACTCGGACATAGCCCAAAAAATCGAACTCTATTCATCAACTCTTCTAATCTTCAGGTGTGAGGCAAACGTATCGTTTTTATGCTTTCTAGAGCTGTAAAATTAGTGAGCCACCATCAGACTTTGAAAGGCCTTCAGCGAAGACTTTAAGTCTAGAATCCTTATTTACACCCAGTTATTATGTACACATACATACTGTATAGAACGTACGTGCAGAAGAAAGAGAAAGTGTCGTACGTAAGTAAAGTATCCACTCTATACAGGGGGAATCACGACCGTCGTTTTGTGGTTTCCATCGCTACGATTTCAGTCCTCGTCCAATGTAGTTTTGCTCAAATTCCTACTGGGTTTTACTGTCTCAAGCTAACTTGTGTCTGTCTGACTTTGAATTTTTTGAGTGTACCGTATGCGTGGACATCTATGTGACAGCCAGAGAGGAAGTTTCTTCCGTCTCCACCATCTTTGATCTCTTAGTACTCGTAATACTGACAAATGATCGTTGGCCATTCCAGTTCAGGCAGTTGGCAGTTGGGGGTAGATGCCGCTGCCACCAGGAGGCGCCGACGGGAGCTGCCTCGACTGATGGTGATGGTGAGGTGGGTAGTACTGAGGGTACTGACCCAGTTGGTAGCTGTTCGAGCCATTGGACGAGAGCAGGGGCTGTGTGGCGCCGTCGCCGCCGCCACCGTTGCCGCCACCGCCGCCGCCGCCGCCGCCGCCGCCGCCTTGGTCGTAATAGAGATATTCCCCTGCTGATGCCCGGTAGAACGACCCGTAACACGCGTGCACGGTGAACCAGCTGCTGAGCGAAATCAAGAAGAGCATGACCGCAGAGCCGATGAGCGCGCCGGCCACCAGGTAGAGATGCAGTTGAGCGGCAAGATACAGGGACACGATGCCGAAGAAGACGATGAACGGCACGCCTAGCACCTGGAGGAACAAAGCTTTAACACAGGCCGTTATAAGTAAGTGAGCAAAGTCTTGTTAATACCAAGTGCTCCAGCAGGATGACGGCAAGCCATGGCAACATGAGGCAAGGTGACCGCATCATCGCCCCCAAGAGTAGCAGCAAGTGGATGGGCACGTTGAGGCAACCCAAGGAGAACGACCCCATGGCAAGATAGGGCGCCTGTGCGCGGATGTCGTCCAACAGTTGAAAGATGGCAAGCCTTGAGTGAGAAGAAAAATCACCAAGTGATTGGTAAATGGCAATGATTGGAGGGATCGTCATTTTGTCACAACTTTAAGTCTGCGTGACTGAGCAATTCTCGATATGTTGCACATGCACGTACATAAATGCTGATCACTTACTAATACGCACGTACGTTGCCCTTAAGGCTTCAAAATACATCATTTAAGGTACTGCGGGAGATCCCAGATGTGCTCTACCTCGGTTAAACATTGAACTGAAATATATGGCATGGGCCCATGAGCTCCGCGCTGTCCACAAGCTCTGTGCTGATATTCCTGCGCTCCGTCCTAACATCCCCGAGCTAAAATCTCCAGATGGTCGTCCAAGTACCGTCATTGTCCAAGCGCTCCACACCAGTGTCATCGGGTGGCTGGTTCAAAAACCCCACTCTCTAAGCTCTGCACTGATATCCTCAAACGACTGTTCAGGTATCCCCATTGCCCCAGCGTTCAATGCCGTGTCTACGCTGTCTACGCACTCTGTGCAGACACGCGCTTTGAATTTTATATATTATACTAGCGCTTACGCACTACCCACTTGCTCGGTAGAAAGAATGGCAAATATATTAAGCACTCAACACACGGGCTTCGCGCTCAACGAGCGGCAATGGCGCAACACCTGGACGGCCTGACACACCCAGACGAGCACACCCATACACACACACACACACACACACATACACACGCTCACATGTGGCTCGACACGGCCCTCGCGCAAAAGCTGAACGGACGGACAGACGTACATGTGGCCCTGGCGCTTAAAGATTCACGTACCGTATACAGAAGGAAAAGCAGGCTATCGTAGAATGAGAAAATTCACAGAAAAGAAAACAGATACAGAAACTCCTTCTAGCATGATAGACTCCAAAGTGTAATCTAGCTTCCTGTCACAGTGGGAAGGGAAATGAAACAAGTGCAATTTTGTATTTGCGTTTAATCACATCATTAAAATCAGTCCTATTCCCCATTGCATTATCCTTGCCATCCTAGCCCTGTAACTCTTTATCTCATGCGAGATGTGGCTTGACTTATTACACTCTACTCCTTACGGAAGTTTGATCTCTCTTCAACCCCCGGGTCTCCCTGATCCCTGGCTTGGCACTAGAGG